>Ga0209463_1002313_pt1 | contig 10604 bp, 8 predicted proteins | sample AgamicMgSfrz_FD_187169 | JGI IMG/M metagenome (GOLD analysis project Ga0209463, IMG submission 187169) | Agave microbial communities from Guanajuato, Mexico - Mg.Sf.rz (SPAdes) (version 2) | ecosystem: Host-associated > Plants > Phyllosphere > Phylloplane/Leaf | place: Guanajuato, Mexico... | reverse complement strand
ATCAATCTTCTGGGCGATGACGAAGGCAACGAACTGCTCCTCCTGAGCTGACGAGAAGTTCTCATTCAAAATGACTGCAGATGACTTGACCAATCTTCTAACCTTGGCCCGGTCCTGGAGATCGGATTTGGTGATTCCGTCAATCAGCTTTTTGATGCGATCTTTGACAGCCGGATTTTTCATTTTAAATTTGATCCGCTCCACCAGCTGCGGACTAATTCCATATTGTTGATAACTCAAAACGTACAGCACCTCCCAAAAATGAACTCACTTTCTATTCATATGACGGGAGGGCTTGTACACTTGACCTTTTTCGCATGAAATACAGAAACCCGTACGTTCAAGCATGCATTAGTCGATCAGATCGCCCTGGAATACCTGCTGCTGCTGTAAATACTCTCGTAAAGCCGTATAGTCCACAGACGTCCAGAAGTTAGGATCGGCGATTAGACTGGTTACGTCATCTCTCGCCTGCTCCAATACAGCAAAGTCTGCAACCATATCCGCCAGACGGAATTCCGGCAATCCACTCTGTTTGGTACCAAAGAAATCCCCCGGGCCCCGCAGATCGAGATCACGGCGGGAAACTTCAAACCCATCCTCTGTTTCGGTCATTACCTTCATGCGCTCCTGTCCAACCTCCGTCTTGGGATCGGCAATGAGCACGCAATAGGACGCGTGGGCTCCCCGGCCCACACGGCCGCGAAGCTGATGCAGCTGAGATAAGCCGAAGCGGTCGGCATCCATAATAACCATCAGCGTAGCATTCGGTACATCAACGCCGACTTCTACCACGGTGGTTGAGACGAGAAGCTGAATATCGTTGCTGTAGAACGCACGCATCATCTCTTCTTTCTCCCCAGCGGTCATCCGTCCATGCAGCAGGCCCACACGATAGTTCGGAAAGTTTTGCTGCATCTGCACATGCAGATCAATCGCATTCTGGACATCCAGCTTCTCGGATTCCTCAATCAAAGGGCAGATGAGGTAAGCCTGACGGCCCTGATCCACTTCACGGGAGATGAAACCCAGCACCCGCTCCATCATGTCATGTTTAACCCAATACGTGGAGATCGGAATCCGTCCCTTCGGCCGCTCCGAGATCGTGGATACTTCAATATCGCCAAATGCCGTAATGGCCAGCGTACGCGGAATTGGCGTAGCCGTCATGGTCAGCACATCGGGATTATATCCCTTCCGCCGCAAAATGCTGCGCTGGTTCACACCGAAGCGATGCTGCTCGTCCGTCACGACGAGACCAAGATCTCGGAAAAATACATCTTCCTGGATCAAGGCATGGGTACCCACCACGATATCAATCATCCCCATTTGCAGCGAAGCGATCAGATCTTTTCGTTTCCGTCCATTCACACTGCCCGTTAGGAGCCCCACGGTTACGCCAAAAGGTTCAAACAGTTTTTGCAATGAGCGCATATGCTGCTCGGCCAGAATCTCGGTAGGAACCATTAGAGCCCCCTGGAAACCGGAACGAACCGAGGTATAGAGCGCAATAGCTGCGATCACTGTTTTACCCGAACCAACATCCCCTTGGAGCAGCCGATTCATGGAATAGGGGGAGCGCATATCATGAAGAATCTCCAGTTCTACCTTCTTCTGGGCATCTGTCAGTTCAAACGGCAGGCTGCGCACAAACTCGCGAATGGTGGCATTATCCGTTGTATGCACAACCCCGTCCATCCGATTTCGGTTCAATGCACGATAAGCCTGCATCTTAAGCTGGAACAAAAACAATTCTTCATAGACCATGCGCTGTCTGGCCTGCTGGCCTTCCCGATTATCCTGCGGACGGTGAATACCGGCAATCGCCTGTTTACGAGGCATCAGTCCGTATTTCTTCATCAGAGCTGGAGGTAAAATCTCGGGAATCATGTCTCCAAATTGAATTAACCCCTGATTAATTGTTTTGCGCATCCAGGATTGCGTCAGCTTGCCCGTTACCGAATAGACCGGCTGCAGCGTTCCTGAACGGCCATCCCCCTTATCCGGGAATTCCGAATCCGAGACGGTCATCTGCATACGCTTTTGTTCCCACTTCCCCGTTAGCACAATTTCCCGGTTCGGCGTAAGCTGGTCTTTTAGAAAATGACGATTAAACCAGGTTGCCGTAATCATCCACTCTTCTGTCATCACCTTGCAGGTGAGGCGGGACTTTTTGCCGTAGCGCTGCAATACAGGGATGCCCATAATTTTACCCTGAACTGTAATCTTGTCCCCATCCTTCACTTCACTTAGGGAACGCAGACGATAATCCTCATAACGGAACGGATAATATTCAAGCAGGTCTTTAACAGTAGAGATGCCAAAGGCGTGAAGCTCTCCCTCTCTGAGAGCACTCACGCCGTTAATTTGCTTAACCGATATTTCTTCCAATTTCATGTCTAATCCCTCATTCCGGAACAGGCCACATAAAGATGGCAATAACGCCAGGCCCAACATGGCTGCCAATGACGGCTCCAATATTGGTGTACACCACTTCATTCAGTGTAAAATGCCCACGCAACTGCTCTGCACAAGCAATCGCTGATCCGGGATCTGCGGTATGGCCTACGGCCACATTCACACGTTTACCCGCAAGGTCCTGTTTAAACAGCTCAATGATGCGTGCCATTGCTTTTTTGTGTCCTCTGACTTTTTCAACAGCGTATATGACACCTTCCTCATCAATGGACAAGATGGGCTTAATATTCAGCAAGGTGCCCAGAATAGCCGCTGCCTTACCGATCCGCCCGCCTTTTTGCAGGTACTCCAGCGTATCCACAAGGAAAAACAGCTTGCGGCTCTTCTGCATGGCTTCTACAGCTGCAGCAATCTCAGCTGCCGACTTGCCTTGACTCGCAAGTTCAGCTGCCTGAATGACCATCAAACCATATCCATACGATGCCGACTTGGAGTCCAGCACTGTAATGTCGCCCTCACGCTCCAGCAGGGATTTGCCCAGCAGTGCCGATTGATAGGTTCCACTCATGCCCGATGACAGGTGAATCGAAACAATTGGACGTTCAGGGTCTTCATCCAGCAGAGTCTGGTAGATGTTCATGAATTCGGTTGGCGAAGGCTGTGACGTTGTAGGGAGCGCCGAAGCCTTCGCCAATTTTGTATAAAACTGTTCCGACGTCAGATCAACGCCGTCTGCATAACTTTCTTCACCAAACAGAACGCGCAGCGGAACAACATGAATTCCGTATTTACGGACAAGCTCTTCCGGTATATCTGCGGTGCTATCTGTTACAATCGCAACCTTATGGCTCAAGCGAGATCGCCTCCTTGCGTGAGTGTACTATCAAGATTCCACAGAGAACAAATAATAATAAACCGGCTGTCCTCCAGAATGTACCTCCACCTCAGCATCAGGATATTGCGCCTCCACCCATGCCGTAAGCGCAGCAGTAACCTCAGAGTCAGCCTCTTCCCCCTCGAGGATGGTAACCACTTCATCTCCACTCTCCATCATCTGCTGCAGCAATCCTTCACACGCACGAAGCATGCTTTCGTCTGTCGCAACGATTTTGGAATTATGGATACCAATGTAATGGCCTGCCTTGATATCCAGCTCATCGTACTGAGTGTCCCTTACGGCATGAGTAACCTGACCCGACTGCACCCGGCCAATCGCTTCCAGCATTTGATCACGGTTCGCTTCAGCAGACTCATCCTCCTGGAAAGCAAACGCAGCTGCCATACCCTGCGGAATGGTTTTGCTCGGTATCACCGTGATCCGGCGTTCGTCTTCAAGCAGCTCGCGTGCCTGTTCGGCAGCAAGAACAATATTGGAATTGTTCGGCAAAATAAACACCTGTTCCGCAGCGATCGAGCGAACTGCATTCACAAAGTCTTCGGTGCTCGGATTCATCGTCTGTCCGCCGGACAGGATTACGTCCACCCCGAGGCTTTGGAAGATTTCCGCAATGCCCTCACCGGAGGATACAGCGATAAAACCATACGGTGCCATTTCATCTGCCGGAGGTACTGCCTCTTCCTGACTGCGCGTCGTTTCAGGCGGAATCTCTGCAAACAATTCAGGAGAAGGCGCAATGTCCATGCCTGCCGTCAGCAGATCCCGGTGCTGTTCGCGCATATTCAAAATGTGGATCTGTGTAATTTCACCGTAGCGAAGTGCCAAATTCAATACATCTCCAGGTGTCTTGGAGTGCACATGTACCTTGATTACATCGTCGTCAGCAATAATGATGATGGAATCGCCGTTGACTGACAACGCTTTCCGGAATGCCTCATCATCGAATGCCACTCCTGCATTATCGCCCAGCTGGCGGTTAATGAAGAACTCCATGTCATACAGGAATTCAATATCTTCCGTTTCCAGTCTAGCCTGTGCAGACAGCGGCATCTCTGGAGCGATAACCTGCTGTGCAGGTTTGGCAGGCACTTCTTCGGCTGGTACAGCCTGTTTCAAGGCAGACGACGCCACAGATGGTTGTACTTCTTTTTGCAGGGATGCACGGCTAACGCCGTCGCTTTGCAGCAGAACTTCCATAAAACCTTCGTAAATATATACAAGCCCCTGTCCACCCGAATCCACGACGCCGACCTGTTTTAATACAGGCAGCAATTCCGGAGTCGTTGCCAGTGCCTCTTTTGCTTTTAACAATACTTCATTCATTAATTCGGTAATATCATTCGTCCGTCTTGCATAGTAGCTGGCATGTTTCGCAGCTTCCTTAGCCACGGTAAGAATGGTTCCTTCCACGGGCTTCACGACAGCTTTGTACGCTGCATCCACGCCGTTTTGGAGGGCTGCTGCAAATTGGAGCGTATTCAGTTCCTCGTAGGGAGCAGCTGAACGACTGAATCCACGGAACAATTGCGATAAAATAACGCCCGAATTCCCCCGTGCGCCCATGAGCAGGCCTTTGGATAAAATACCGGCAGCTTCTCCGATGGAGGCAGAACTCTTGCGTTTAATCTCTGCGACTCCTGCACTCATTGTCAAATTCATGTTCGTTCCCGTGTCGCCATCCGGCACAGGGAAAACATTCAGGGAATTGACGTGCTCTGCATGCTGTCCAAGTTGTTCCGCGCCGGCAAGCACCATTGCGGTGAAATCTGTTCCATTTAAAGAACGTATACTCAAGTGAGAATTCCCCTTCCTAGCTTGATACACGAACATCTTGCACCAAGATGTTATCTGGTCTGTTCATGCGCTGACGCTTATTGCGTCATTCTTCGTCCATACCTTGTCCGGCAAAGGCATACAATTCAACATGTCGTCCGGATCGACGGTCTGGGCGGCCGGGCCACCGATATCCTGCAACCGCTGAAGCCCGAGTTCGGGGCATACGGATATGCACCGGTATCGAAAGCCGGCATGAATGCCGCATGGAGACTGGTGCCAGTGATGGAAATGCCACAGCGCACAGCGTTGCCAAATTGCAGACCACCGACCTCTTGGGCCGGTCAAATCTCCGGCTTTCACGCGGCAACAACCTGTTCACCGCTGTATTATGGACTATTCAACATTGTACTATATTAGGCAGGAGAAATAAATAAAGTTTTTGGATCAGTTGACGAAGCTTTTTTGGGTATGATATTATATTCAAGTATTGTTTTATGCAGGTTAAGTAATGGAAATGATCCGGCCATGCCGGCTTGAACAACGCCATTAGCTACTGGAGCCTGACTATTATGGTCAGGAAGAACAATTTAGCCTTTAAGGAATGACTTTCGTCTCTCCGAAGGCAACTGGTTATTTTAGGATAGGAGGTGTAATCTATGTCTCGCAAATGTTATGTGACAGGTAAGAAACCGGGCACCGGTAACCACGTATCCCACGCTAACAACCGTAACCGTCGTTCTTGGGGCGTAAACGTTCAGAAGGTCCGTATTCTCGTGAACGGTAAACCAAAACGTGTATACGTAAGCACCCGTGCACTGAAAGCCGGTAAAGTGACTCGCGTATAATCACGCAAAGCTACTATAAATCGGATAAGCAAAAAGCACCTTGTTCTCTGCAGGTGCTTTTTTGGTATTCAAAAAAGGACATAAGTACCTGCGCAAGCATGTGAATGCCCGCCGCATAGCGCTTCTCAGGTTGGATTTCCCAATCGTCCTGAAGCCATAGCGGCGGTATTCGCCCTTGGTGCCTGTTCTCAATCTTATCAGTTCTTTTGAAACGTATTAAGGATCGCCTTTACAAACCCTCCCAAAAACTTCGGCAGTTTGAATGTGTAAAATTTCATACTTCACCCTCCCCATCATGCTCATGCATCCGCCGTATCCTATGCTTCAGGGCCTTCTTCACCTTAAACACGACAAAAAAGGCTACATGAGAAACCTGCTCATGTAACCATATTTATGCGGAACCACCTGTCCCTATTCCAACATGACGAGCCCGAAGAACAGCCCATTTATGTTTGGGCAGGAACATACTGATAGACAGCGATCATGAATACGCTCAGCAAGTAATACAGGATGCTGAATATGACGAACGTAACGCGCGATCGTGTACGATCAAACTTACGAAAATACATAATGACAACGCCCACGCCAATCAGTGAGGTAAGCGCATTGTATGGGGATTGAATGACTGCAAATAACGCAAGCACCAGTCCTGTTACGAGGCTCGCAGCCATTGTCCACAGCGTCTCCTTAAGGCCCATAGAATCAGCCTCCGTAGCTGCTACGAATTTCGGCAATGGCAGCTGCACGGTCCTCACGTCCGAATACCGCACTACCTGCAACGAGTACATCGGCGCCTGCTTCCACAACGAGAGGTGCAGTATCGGCCGCAATTCCCCCGTCTACTTCGATGTGCACATCATGGCGTCCTTTTTCATTCAGCCAGCTGCGAATTTGTCTGATTTTGTTCATTGTTGCCGAGATGAACGCTTGTCCCCCAAAACCAGGGTTCACGGTCATGACCAGAACCATGTCCACGTCATCCAACACTTCCTGAATGGCACTGGCTGGCGTCCCTGGATTCAGAGCAACACCCGCCTTGACGCCCTGTTCCTTAATCAAGTGGATTACACGGTGCAAATGCACACATGCCTCCGCATGAACGGTAATAACCGCCGCTCCCGCTTTGGCAAATTCCTCTACGTACCGTTCCGGATTTTCAATCATCAGATGTACATCCAGTGGCAGGTTGGTATGTGGAGCAATGGCTTTTACAATGGCTGGACCAAGCGTAATATTCGGGACGAAATGACCGTCCATGACATCAACATGTATCCAATCGCCGCCAGCAGCTTGCGCTTCAGCTACTTCAGCACCGAGACGTGCAAAATCTGCAGATAAGATGGATGGAGCAATTTTAATCATATTAATACCTCCGCTTCTTGTCTTTCATTTCTGTAAGGAAAAGCTCATAATGCCGGTAGCGGCTGTCGGAGATTAGACCTTCCTCCTTGGCTGCAAGTACTCGGCATTGGGGCTCATGCGTATGGGTACAGCCGCGGAATTTACACTGATCCGCATACTGGGCAAATTCCCGGAAACAGGTGGATAGTTCCTCCACACCAATCTCCAGAAAGTCCAGTTGGCTGAATCCGGGTGTATCTGCTACAAATCCGCCATTATCCAGCGGGATCAGTTCAACATGTCTGGTCGTATGTTTGCCGCGGCCAAGACGCATACTGATTTCACTCGTTTCCAGCGTCAGCCCTGGCATCAGGGCATTAAGCATGGAAGACTTACCTACACCGGACTGACCAGAGAACACACTAATCTTGCCTGCAAGGCGCTCTTTGAGCTGTTCATTGCCTTCGCCGGTTCGCGAGCTGGTCGAGATGACTTCATACCCAATCTGTTCGTAGAGCGCCTTAACCTCGGCCACAGTGTCCCTAGTATCTTTCTCTGGGTCTACGAGGTCCTGCTTCGTTAATACAATGAGAGCATCCAGTCCCGCCTGCTCGATATGTACAAGAAATTTGTCCAGCAGATTGAGGTTCATGTCTGGTTCTTTAACGGAGAACAGAAGAACAGCCAGACTGACGTTCGCAACAGGGGGACGGATTAATTCAGTCTCCCGTTCTCGAATCTCGTCTACTGTTCCTTCACCATTCTCTGTCAGCATATAGCTAACGCGGTCACCTACAAGCGGAGAAACGCCTCTCTTCTTGAATATGCCTCTCGCTCGGCATTGAACGGCGGAGCCTTCAACCGAAGGCACCCCGTTTTCTAACAATGGCATGACATAATAGTAACCGCTTAGCGCTTTTACGATGATACCTTCTGGCATAGCTCCGTCGCCCTCCTTTAATTTGCGTTGCATTCAACCTAGCGTCAGCAATAAGCCGTCCTCATGGACGGCTTGATGCGTTAACGACGTCATTATCCTTTTCTTTTCCATGCCCCTTACCTTTGCCACTATTCATGGCAGACGTATCTTCACTTTCATTATCTTCTTCACCGTCGGTAGGAGTCGATTCAGGTTCACCTTCCTGGTTGCCATCCACGCTTCCTTCGTCACCACCGCCGCCTTCTTCAGGCTCATTCGCTGGAGGTGCTGGCTGATTACTGATCTCAGGCTCAATGGTTGGCACGATTACGGTGCCATTCTTGGCCTCTGCGTAGGTAACCACGTACGTATCCAGGAACTGACCATCACGATATACAGATACAGCACCATTCTCATTCGGAGCCAAAACAAGCGGAATGGTCAGGGCCTGATTGGACTTGTTAATGGTCCGGGTTCCCCATTCCTGATTCTTGCCGCGGGCATCTTCGAATGTAATGCGAATCTTGCTGTTTTTGCCCTCTTCTTTTGGTGAAACGTTGATATTGAAGGAGTACTCCAACGCCTCAGGAGGATAGCCCGTGCTGACGAATATGGTGATTTTGTCACCAGGTTTTACATCGGCTCCAGCTTCCACAGGCCATTGCTGGGTCACTTTCCCCTTCTCAACCGTGTAGCTTGATTCTTCCTGAACCTGAGCCAGAACCAGTCCGGCAGACTTGATCATCTGCTCAGCTTCGTTGCGGGTACGATTTTTCAGATCAGGCATCTTCACCGTCTCCGCGCCTTTGCTAACCGTTAAGACAATTTCGGTCTGTTCCGGATCAAATTCTTCATCGGCTCCAGGTGTCTGCGAGATAACCATGCCGGAAGCAACGTCATTAGAGTAATCGTCTTTGCGCTTAATGCGATCTTCACTGATCCCCAGATTCGTCAGATCCTTGACTGCATCCTCATAGGAATCACCTTCAACGCTGATCATTTTGGTCAGTTCTTTTTCGGCTCCGACACTAAGTTGAATTTCCGAACCTTCTTTGACCACATCACCTTCGTTTCGGCTTTGTTCAAATACGATGCCGGGATCGACACCTTCCTTGTACTGCCTAATGATATCATCGCTCACAACTAAACCCTCATCCTGAAGGATCTGGCGTGCCTTTTCTTCAGTCTGGTTAACGACATTGGGCACTTTCACTTCAGGCACAACGAGCATACCCTTGACGTACCACACAACACCCACCATGGCGATTAAAATTAGGACAGTCAATGAGATCAATAGTGTTGGTTTTTTCCAATTTTTCGTTTTGGGCTTGCCTTTATTGTTCTCCTCGTCCAGTTCCATGACCGGAGCCGCGCCCGTAGAGGTAATTCCACGAGGTTCCGGCTTGATGGCAGGCATGACACGGGTTTGATCCACATCATCCTCATCCGGGAAGTCGATCTTGGTTTCATTGCGACGCTCCGGCATCAAACAGGTTTCCAGATCGTTCTGCATTTCCTTGGCCGACTGATAGCGCTCCTGCGGATTCTTCCGCATCGATTTCAGAATAACATTTTCCACACTTTGCGGAATCAGCGGGTTGAATTTGCGAGGTTCATCAAATTCTTCCTGCAGATGCTTCAAGGCAACACTGATCGGGCTCTCGCCGAGGAACGGTAGCTGCCCAGTCAGCATTTGATAGAGTACGATACCGAGAGAATATAAATCCGACTTCTCGCCAGTAACAATACCTTTGGCATGCTCTGGTGAGAAGTAATGCACGGAGCCGACTACGGAGCCGGTTTGTGTAATCGTTGTGGATGTAACCGCTCGGGCAATCCCGAAATCGGTAACCTTCACACGGCCGTTACGGCCAATCAATATATTATGCGGTTTGATATCCCGATGGATAATCTGATTATGATGTGCATGATCCAGAGCATCTGCAATTTGGGAAGCAATTCGAACAGCTTCATCCACCTGCAGCGGAGCCCGCTCTTTAATAATCTCATTCAGGTTTTTGCCTTCCACATACTCCATAACAATATAATGAACGTCATCCTCCTGGCCTACATCATAGATGCTGACGACATTCGGATGAGATAAAGAAGCAGCAGACTGCGCTTCTCTACGGAAACGTCGGATGAATTCCTCATCATGTACAAATTGCTGTCTCAGCACCTTGATCGCCACATTCCGGTTCAGAAGGAGATCCTGCGCCTTGTACACAAGTGCCATGCCGCCACCGCCAACGCGCTCAATGACTTCATAGCGTCCACCTAGCTGGTGCCCAATCATGACTCACACCCCGTTTCCGTTACCACGGAACCTTCCTGTTGCACTTCAAACAGCGCAACCGTGATATTATCATCTCCACCAGCCAGCAGAGCTAACTGAAGCAGTCGGTCC
>Ga0209463_1002311_pt1 | contig 10608 bp, 7 predicted proteins | sample AgamicMgSfrz_FD_187169 | JGI IMG/M metagenome (GOLD analysis project Ga0209463, IMG submission 187169) | Agave microbial communities from Guanajuato, Mexico - Mg.Sf.rz (SPAdes) (version 2) | ecosystem: Host-associated > Plants > Phyllosphere > Phylloplane/Leaf | place: Guanajuato, Mexico... | reverse complement strand
GCATTGAGAACCGCATACTCTGATACAGCCTTGAGTCCGTCTCCACCCATTGTGCGAATATATGTATAAGCTCGCACATTGATCGAGAAATTCCCATAATACGGCTTAACACGACCAATGGACTTTGGAATATTATAGTCAAACGTATAACCATGTTCTTTTTTGATTAACACTGGCTTTGGTAAGAAAGGAATAAGTTCTTTTTTCACTCCAACAGGACCAGAACCAGGCCCACCTCCACCATGAGGACCTGTAAATGTTTTATGCAAATTCAAATGAACAACATCAAATCCCATATCTCCTGGACGTACTTTACTTAATACAGCATTCAAATTTGCTCCATCATAATAAAGTTTCCCGCCTGCATCGTGAACAATTTGGGCCATTTCAATAATATTTTCTTCAAACAAGCCAAGCGTGTTCGGATTTGTAAGCATAAGAGCTGCTGTATCATCTCCAACAACCTGCCGGAGATGATTTAAATCCACAAGACCGTTTTCATCTGATTTCACAGTAACTGTTTCAAAACCAGCTACAGTAGCTGAAGCAGGATTTGTTCCATGTGCAGAGTCTGGAACAATCACTTTTGTTCGGTTAAAATCTCCTTTTTCTTCATGGAAGGCACGAATAAGCATAAGTCCTGTCCATTCCCCGTGAGCTCCTGCTGCAGGCTGCAACGTGACCTCATCCATTCCGGTAATTTCCTTCAAGCTCTCCTGAAGGTCAAATAAAAGAGCGAGGGCTCCTTGAACGCTTTCTTCGTCTTGCAATGGATGAATATGTGAAAATCCTGGATAACGCGCTACATCTTCATTTACTTTTGGATTGTATTTCATTGTACAAGAACCAAGTGGATAAAAACCTGAGTCAACTCCATGGTTTCTTTTTGAAAGAGCTGTATAATGTCTTACAATGTCTAGTTCTGATACTTCTGGTAATAACGGTTCTTCCTTTCTTTCATAGTCTCCTCCTAAAATAGAAGAAACGTCTACTTCCTCTACATCAAGTTCTGGCAAGGAATACCCTTTTCTCCCATGCTTACTCAACTCAAAGATTAGCGGTTGATCAGTTTTCATGATGAAATCCCCTCACTTCTTCTACAAATTTATCAATCTCGTCTTTTGAACGAATTTCTGTTACAGCAATAAGCATACACCCTTGTAAGCTGTTATCATCGCGTCCTAAATCATAACCACCAATAATTCCTTTTTTCAAAAGTGAAGCGTTTAGTTTCTGAATACTACAGTCGAAAGAAACAACAAATTCATTGAAAAAGGCGTTAGAAAACCAAACATCAAATCCTGCTTTTTCAAAAGCTTTTTTCGCATAGTGAGCTTTGCTCATATTTTGCTTTGCCATCTCTTTTACACCACTTTTGCCGAGTGACGTCATAGCTACTGAAGCTGCTAGAGCGTTTAATGCTTGATTCGAACAAATATTTGACGTTGCTTTGTCACGACGTATATGCTGTTCTCTTGCCTGAAGCGTCAGCACAAATCCTCGATTTCCATCATTGTCTTTCGTTTGACCAACAAGTCTTCCAGGAATTTTACGCATTAATTTTTTAGATGTCGCAAAATAACCGCAGTGAGGGCCTCCAAACTGCATTGGAATTCCAAAAGGTTGAGCGTCTCCTACAACAATATCTGCTCCAAATTCCCCCGGAGGAGCAAGTACGCCAAGCGAGAGTGGATTGCTCGACACAACAAAAAGAGCATTTTGCTTATGAGCAACTTTTTCAATTTCTTTTAAAGGTTCAACTTGACCGAAAAAGTTTGGATATTGAAGAATAACGCTTCCTACATTTTCATCCATCTCTTCTTCTAACGCTCGTAAACTTGTTAATCCATCCTCATGAGGAATTTCCACAACAGTAAGGTTTTGGCCTTTTGCATATGTTTTTAACACCTCTCTTGATTCTGGATGAACAGCTGACGAGACAAGTATTTTTCGTTTTTTGGTATGACCAGCACTTACCATTGCTGCTTCCGCAAGCGCTGTACCTCCGTCATACATCGAAGAGTTGGCAACATCCATCCCTGTTAATTCACAAATCATCGTTTGAAATTCAAAAATAGCTTGCAGTTCTCCTTGAGAAATCTCAGGCTGATATGGTGTATATGCCGTATAAAACTCCGAGCGTGAAATGATATGGTCTACAACAGAGGGAATGTAGTGATCATAAACACCCGCACCTAAAAAAGAAGAATATTGCTTTGTTGAAGCATTTTGCGCTGATAAAGCATAAAGCTCTCGTGTCAAGCAAGCTTCAGATGCTCTCTTTTTTAATTTGTATTCTCTTTTAAAACGAACGCTTTCTGGAATATCCTCAAAAAGCTCATCAACGGTAGTAACACCAATTGCTGCTAACATTTCTTTACGATCTTCTTCTGTCATTGGCAAGTAATGATGGGTCATAGCGTTTTTGCTCCTTTTTTCCGCTTATAAAACGGTGTTTTAATAATGGATGCTTTCACAAACTTATTACGAATTTCAACAAACACTTCACTTGCAAGAGAGGTATATTCTTCATTGATAAGAGCTAACCCAATATTTTTTTTAAGAGTTGGAGATTGCGTTCCTGTTGTTACCTTTCCAACTTCTTTTTCATCTACAAAAACCCGGTAGCCATAACGAGGGATGCCGCGTTCAATCATTTCAAGACCAACAAGTCTTCGCTTTACTCCTGTTTCTTTTTGTTTTACTAGGGCTTCTTTTCCGATAAATGAAGATTTATTTAACTTAACGGCAAAACCAATTCCTGCTTCATATGGAGTGATGTCTTGCGAAAGTTCTTGCCCATAAAGGGGAAGGGCTGCTTCAAAGCGAAGGGTATCCCTTGCTCCTAATCCGCATGGTAATAATCCCTCATCTCTTCCTGCTCTTAGAATTGTTTCCCATAAGAAAGAAGCATGTTCCTTTTGACAATAAATTTCAAATCCATCTTCTCCTGTATAACCAGTTCTTGAAATCAGCACTTCAACCCCATTTATCGAGACACTATTTTGAAAATTAAAAAAACTTATTTTAGAAAGATCATGAGAAGTTAATTTACTTAATACCTCTTCTGATGAAGGACCTTGTAGAGCAATAAGAGCTATTTCTTCTGATACATTTGTTAACGTAACATCAGGTGTAAGATGGGCTTTCATCCAGTCAAAATCCTTCTCAATATTTGAAGCATTCACAACAACAAAATAAGAGTTAAGAGAAAGCTGATAAACAAGCAAATCATCAACAGTTCCTCCATTCTCATAGCACATTGCCGTATACTGAGCTTTGCCTGGAGAAAGAGCAGAAACATCGTTTGTCATTAACTTTTGTAGATAATCAAGACTTCCCTTTCCTTCTACTTTAAACTCTCCCATATGTGAGACATCAAAAAGCCCACATTTAGTACGAACAGCTATATGCTCTTCTTTTATGGATGAAAATTGAACAGGCATACTCCATCCGCCAAAATCAATCATTTTAGCATCAAGCTTACTGTGTATATCATAAAGCGGCGTTTTCTTCATCATTCTCATCTCCTATAAAATTGACGTCTCTATTTTCAATAGAATTCTGTCTTCTATGTTAATAGAAAAAGGTATTAAAAAAAGGACAGAGTACTCCCTTTTAAGAAGTACTCTGTCCTTTGACCTGAAAGTTTCCCTTTCCTCACACGAAAAGGTTGCCTCGTTGGTGGCTTAGTTTTAAGCTCTCTCCAGAGTTGCGTCAAACAAAGGTCTTTTTGCCTGAGAGATTCGCTCATTCGCTTGCTCCTTCGGCGCTACACCATAATAGTCTCTCCCTTTGTTTTCATTCGCATCTATATTTTGTTACAGTTTCGGACATACTACATAAAAAAAGAAAAATGAACTCGTTGCAAAATGTTCATGCACTGAAAGATACTTATTAAACGATTCTTGAATACAAATTTATCCTACCATTAAACTTTATGAAAATTCAATAAAAATTTGCAGAAGAGGTGCAAAAATATGAATGTTCCGATTTCATTTGATCATGAATGGCAAGATTTGTTTCTAAAATCATTCGAAGAAGACGGCCCTTGGGCAAATTACGATATTTATCAACTTGCCTATAAAGTTGCACAAAGAACAGCCGTTCCTTCTTTTCACGACCTTCAAGCTCCTAGCTATTTGGCCGACTTAACTCCTCTCCCACATCAACTTGAAGTTGCTAAAAAAGTAGTAACAGAGATGAATGGGAAAGCTATATTAGCTGATGAAGTTGGACTTGGTAAGACAATTGAAGCAGGACTTATTTTAAAAGAATATATGATTCGAGGTCTCGTAAAAAAAGTACTGATTCTCGTCCCTGCTTCCCTTGTATCTCAGTGGACGATAGAACTTAATCAAAAGTTTCATATTCCAGCAGTTGCACAGCGCAAATCTTATGTATGGGAGCAGTGTGATGTTGTTGTTTCTTCTATTGATACAGCAAAACGCATGCCGCACAGAGACATTATTTTAGAACAAAATTATGATTTTATTATTATTGATGAAGCTCACAAATTAAAAAATCATAAAACTAAAAACTATCAATTTGTACAAGAGCTAAAAAAGAAGTTTTGTCTTCTTTTAACAGCTACACCTGTGCAAAATAAAATCGAAGAAATCTTTAATCTTGTTTCTCTGTTAAAGCCTGGTCACCTCGGAAACCAAGCATATTTTGAAGAGTTGTTTTCAGCGAAAAACCGCAAACTAGAAAACGATGAACATTTGCGAGAACTTATTAATAAAGTCATGATTCGCAACAGAAGACAAGATACTGGAATCGAATGGACAAGTCGGAAAGTTGAAACCATTCCCATTCATTTTTCCGAGGAGGAACGTGCGCTATATGACGCCATTGAGTCGTTTAAAGAACACGATAACCCATCAAGCGCTTTTGCTCTTTTAACACTGCAACGCGAAGCATGCAGCAGCAAAGAAGCTGTATATATGACGCTTAAAGGAATGCTTGATAAAGAAAGTGAAGAATATACCCCTCCATACCCTTTAATTGAAACGCTCATGGACAGGATTGGAAATATCGGAAAAACTGGGCGTAATTCAAAAGCAGAAAAAATGGTGGAGCTCATTAAGAAAATTGACGACAAAGTTATCGTCTTCACTGAGTACAGAGCAACACAAATGTATTTGCAGTGGCTTTTGCAGCAGCATGGCATTTCTTCGGTTCCGTTTCGCGGTGGATTTAAACGCGGAAAAAAAGATTGGATGAAACAGCTTTTCCAAAACAATGTTCAAGTTCTTATTGCTACAGAAGCAGGTGGAGAAGGAATCAACTTGCAATTCTGTCATCATATTATTAACTATGATCTTCCGTGGAATCCAATGCGCCTTGAACAGCGAATCGGAAGGATTCACCGCCTTGGACAGGAAAAAGATGTCCATATTTATAATTTTGCAACGTCTGGAACAATTGAAGAGCATATCTTAAAGCTTTTATATGAAAAAATCCGCTTGTTTGAACGCGTTATTGGCAATTTAGACGATATTCTTACACAGCTTGAAATGAAAGACTTTGAAGAATATGTGAACGATGTTTTCCTTCATTCTCGTTCTGAAGGAGAAATGAAACTTAAAATGGAACATTTATCTTCTATTATTGATGATATGAACGATGGAGAGGAGAATGCAGCAAATGCAGCAACATGACATCCACCAGTTCTTGAAAGGATATTTTCAATCAACAGAGTGCTCGATTCTTGAAGAAGGAAACGGTTATCTAACGGTTCAACTTACAATTGATCAAGACAAAGAGCTTATGAACCGACCCTTTTACTGGCACTATTTAGAAAAAGTTGGCGGGGAGCCAAATCCCGCTTCTTTAACATTTATTACAAATGAACAGCGTGCACCACAAGACATTAAAGGAGAGAAAGTTCATTTCGGTTCTCCCCGCCTTCATCAAATTTTCCAAGCAACAAGAAGATTTGGCTCAGCAATCAGGCTTTATGAGGCTAATGTAGCACGTTCAACTCATAATACTGCTTTGCATCCTTGGCTTAATATGAACGTTATAGTGTCGTATCAGTGTGATCATAAAAGAGATTACCTTTTATCTCTTGGAATCCACTTAATTACAGGAAATATTATTGAAGATTTTCACGAACTTTTAAAAGGGCAAGCACTAACGCCTAAAATTCCGGACTTTACGTTTACCCTTTCTCCTATTATTAAACCAAAAAGCGGATTTAATCGCCTTCATCAATATATTGAAAAACATATATATGAGGATGATCACAGCTGGGCGGAAGAAGCAAAAGAAAGATGGCAACAGGATCTTGATCTTCTTAATCATTTCTACGAAGACATTGAGGAAAAGCCATCAACGTATGATATTGAGAAGAAGGCGCTTCAAGACCAATATGAACCAAGAATATCCGTCAACGTCGTTAACGGAGGAATCTTTTATTTACAGGAAGGAACAGTTCGTACCCTTTTACAAAGAAAAATGGCTTGAAAACAACAAGGAGGATTTTGATGAAACTTTTTATTAAAACAATTGTTGCATTTTTTTCACTAAGCCTTATTACCGTGCCATTTTTGCACGGTCATGCCGAAACATCTTCACATATAACTCAATCAGCTGATCACGCAAAATGGGGCCGCCTCGCTGTTAAACAGACACAAATGAGGTATCCTGTTGCTCAAATTAAAGATTATGCATATCTTGGCAGGGGAAAGGAAAAAAATCTTGAAACACAGCGCTTTAAACTTTGGCTTCAGCAAGGAGAGAAAAAGTTTACTGTGTTTATTACAATCAAAGTTGATCCAAAAAACAACACCATGAAAAAAATTCAGTTTGTTGAAAGTTTAAATTAAAAAAGAGGAGCAAATTTGCTCCTCTTTTTTATTAGCCAATAAGAAAAGAATCGATTTTAGACAAACTGTATGGGTTTATCCAACTCATATAGCTTCTGATAGTAAGAAGATGTTTTTAATAATTCATCATGCGTACCTCTCATTTTCACACGTCCATCTTCTAAAAAGATAATTTCGTCCATTTTCTCAATTCCTGTGAGATGATGTGTTACCCATAAAAGCGTTTTGCCTTCTAACGTTTCAAAGATGGTATCTAACAACGCTCTTTCTGTAATAGGGTCAAGACCAACTGTTGGTTCATCAAGCATGACAATAGGCGTTTTTTGAAGAAGAACCCGAGCAAGAGCAATTCGTTGACGTTCGCCACCTGAAAAGCGCTGTCCTGTCTCTTCCATTGATGTTTGATATCCGTCCTGAAGAGAGGAAACAAGATTTTCTAATCTAACTTTCTTCACCACTTCTTTAACTTCTTCTTCTGTTGCGTTCTCGTTTGCAAGTAGCAAATTATTCGCTACATTTGTGTTAAACAAATACGGATTTTGATTTAAAACTGAAATAAGAGAGGATGTTCCGTCTTTAATAGATGAAGCATTGTATTCATTTAACGTAACAGCTCCTCCTTTTGGAACAAGCAGTCCTTGAATTGCTTGCAAAAGCGTAGATTTACCCGCCCCACTTCTTCCGATAATGGCAATTTTCTTCCCTTGAGGAATGTGCAAGTTAATATCTTTTAGCACAGCCCCTTCTTGTTCTTCATATTGAAAGGATAGATTTTTCAAGTCAATTGTAACATTCTCTTTTGAACAGTTATACACAACTTGCTTTAATCTATTTTCCTTTGAAGACTCTAGCTTATTTTCCAAGTTTGTAATACGTGTTAGCGATTCTTCATAGCGTGGATATTTCTCAACCGCATTTGAAACAGGAATAATAGCTTCTGATAACGGAATAACAACAAGCACAAAAGCAGCAATATAGATGTTTGCAAGTTCACCATGCGAGAACAAGTTTGATGAGAATATCATCATTGTTACAATCATAGCTGCTACAACAACTTGAGCGATAAACTCTCGATAGTATTGCCATCTTTTTGTTTTTCGATCAGCCTCATCCACTTTACGACCAATGCGTAGGACTCGCTCTAAAAAAGTGCCTTTCTGACCGCTCATAAGCCAGTCACTAATACCAAGCAAACCGTCTGTTGTATATTGATACATACGATCTTTTTCGTGCTTATATGTTCTATTCACTGCTCGCATATGCACAAGGGAGAAAATAGGCATTACAATAATAAGCATAAAAAAATACAAAGCCATTAAAAGAGCAAAAGGAAGACTAAAATAGCCAAGAGCAATAATGCTAATGATATATAGTAAGAGCGCTGAAGCTGTTGGCAGGACTGTCCGTAAATAAAGGTCTTGAAGCCCCTCAATATCTTCAGCAAGCACGCCTAGTATTTCTCCTGTTTTTAGCTGTTTGTTTCCTGCAATACGTGGCTCAACAAGATGATAAAGACGCGTTCTCATCTTAGCAAGTACACGTAAAATAAAATCATGACTTACTAGACGCTCCGAATAGCGAAAAACGGCGCGCCCTAACCCAAACGTACGAACAAGCACAATCGGTACATAAACAAGCAAAATATTTTCAGGACGAAGTGAGGATTTACTGATTAAAAATCCTGAGGTGAACATAAGCGCTGCTGCTGATCCAATTGAAAGCATGCTAAGCAGCATAATCCCAATCATTCGGTATTTATACTTTTGAATATATGGCATAATCCAGCTGCTCTTCTTCACGATGCATCCCCCATTTGTGCCTTTAGTAATCGTTTGTAAGCTCCATTTTTTTCTATAAGCTCTTCGTGTGTGCCAACTTCAACAATTTTGCCTTCTTCCATTACTAAAATAACATCCATTTCTTTCATCCAGTGCAAGCGATGTGAAGCAAAGAACATGAGCTTCCCTTGTGAAAGATGTAGCAATACTTCTTTTAAATCATATTCAGTTTCAACATCAAGCTGTGCTGTTGGTTCATCAAATAATAGGACAGAACGCTCGCTCAAGAAAGCCCTTGCTAACGCAATCCGCTGTGCTTGACCACCGCTTAGCGTGCGCCCTCCTTCTCCGATGATTTCATCTTCACGATGTGGCAGACGCACTACCATACTTCCTAATCCAGCTTGGCGGATGGCTAATCTTACTCTTTCATCACTCGCATCAGGCTGATAAAATCGAATGTTTTCTTTAATAGAACCTGTAAAAATAAACGGATGCTGAGGAATATAAACGGTTTGTTCTTGCCATGCTTCTGAAGTAAGCTGAACGTCTTCTTCATCAATGCGAACAGCTCCTTCATTAATAGGTAGAAAACCGCTTAACGCGTCAATTAGCGTAGACTTTCCAGCTCCGCTCATTCCCATAATTCCTACCTTTTGATTTCCCTTTATCTGAAAAGAAAGGTTATGCAGCGTATTTTCTTCTTTTCCTTCATGATGAATATTGACATCTTGAAAAGTAATTGTGCTTTCCTTTGTAAAACGAGGTGCTGTTCCTAAAACGGTTACTTCCTCGCCTTTTTTAATAACAGCTAGTATTTCTTCTCCTGCTTCTTTTCCATCTAATGTTGCATGATAGTCATTCCCAACCTCTCGAATAGGAAGAAAGTATTCTGGTGAAAGTAGCAGCACAAGAAGAGCCGGCTCTAATGTAAGCGTACCGTCGATAAGACGCAAACCTAACATAACCGCCACAATAGCAATGGATAGTTGTGTAAATAAATCAAGGGCAAACGTTGATAAAAAGGCAATACGAAGCGTACCCATTGTTGACTTTCGATACTGGCCACTAACTTTTTCAATTGTTTCACCATGCTCTTTACTTCTACCTAAAAACTTTAGGGTACGAAGACCGCGCAACGAATCAACAAAATGATTTGAAAGTAAACGATATGATGCCCACTGTGCGTCAATTTTCTTTTGTGCGGCAAGTCCAAGTAAAATCATAAAGACAATTAAAATAGGCATGGTAATAAATAAAATTAGAGCAGAAAGATGGTCATAAAACCAAATATAAATAAGAACAAGCCATGGTGTAATCCCGATAGCAACAAGCTTCGGAATAAAAAGTTCAAGATAATCACGTAATTTTCCTAATCCTTCAATTAAAAATGTTACAAGATGTCCCGTACCTTCCCTTTTTGTATAGCGTGGTCCAAGCTTAAAAATACTTTGAAGAAGTGCTGAGCGTAGTTCGGTAACCGTCGCTTCCCCAAACTTATAAAGTATTTTTTTAATTAACAATGAACATAGATGTCTAGCAAGAAAGGCTACTATAAAGTAGCCTATTGTTTCTATTTGTGATGTTAAGCTTTTTCCGTTAAAAAGTGAGGTAATGGCTTCTGCTAGCCATTTTGCTTGAAAAATAATGGCTATAGTTTGAAGAAGCACCCCGAGAGATACGAGCGCTAATACTCTTTTGATGCCTTTATAGGCCATTAAGTTTCTTCCCATTAGTATTCCATATGCTCCTTATGGTTAACACGTTTACGAAAAACGTAGTAACTCCAAATTTGATATCCTAAAACGAACGGTAGCAATGTGAGTCCAAGATATGTGATTACTTTTAATGAATAAGCTCCAGATGCTGCATTATGAATTGTTAAATTGTAAGCTTCATTAATTGAACTAATCATTACCCTTGGAAATAATCCAATAAACAGCGATCCTGTTACTAACATGATGACAAGACCTGACGAAAAGAACGCCCATCCGTCT
>Ga0209463_1002310_pt1 | contig 10612 bp, 7 predicted proteins | sample AgamicMgSfrz_FD_187169 | JGI IMG/M metagenome (GOLD analysis project Ga0209463, IMG submission 187169) | Agave microbial communities from Guanajuato, Mexico - Mg.Sf.rz (SPAdes) (version 2) | ecosystem: Host-associated > Plants > Phyllosphere > Phylloplane/Leaf | place: Guanajuato, Mexico... | reverse complement strand
ATCGGCTCGTTGTAGTCAATGAATTTCAAGAAATCTTCAAAGTAACGAGCGTGAGACGCTTGGTGGATGACAAGTTCACTTTCTTCGACCATTCCTTCTTCAGGCATGTAGGGGTATTGAATAGATGAGCCTTAGAGCCACGAGGACTTGATACACTGAATTTATAAATGGTCACTAGTTTGGTCACATTTCAATGATTTTATCTAATTCATCTGATACGGTTTTTTGCATATTAGGTAATACATGACTATATGTGTCAAGTGTTGTTCCTATTTCAGCATGTCCTAATCTTTCAGAAATGAGTTTTACGTTAACATTCTGTTGGATAAGAATTGTAGCGTGAGTGTGTCTCAAGTCATGAAAACGTAGCTTAGGTAAGCCGATTTTCTCCGTTAGATTGTAAAACTCTTTACGAAAGTTTCTTGGTATCATTGGCTTTCCAATTTGCGTACAGATAACTAAATCAAAATCATTGTATTCTTTACCAATTAAGAGTTTTTCCGCTAACACACGTTTTCGATGCATTTTCAGCTCGGAAATTAACTTGTTTGAAATATGAATAGACCTAATACTAGAACTATTTTTCGCCCCATACTTAATTTCTGCATTTTGGGTTAAAGTTTGTCGGATATAGATAATTTGGGAATCCATATCAATATCTTTCCAGCGTAGACCCATGATTTCTCCTTGACGCATACCGGTGAGAAGAGCAATTAAGAATCCGATGTAACAACGTGTTAGACGTTTTGTTTTTTTTGATTTATTAATGAAATCATTAACTTGTTCTAATGACCATACATTCATTTCTTTTTTTCGTATCTTAGGTAGAGTAATACTAGTTGCAGGGTTATCTTTTAAAAGCTTAATAACTTTAGCCTTTTTTAAAGATGCACTGATGATACGGTAAATCAAATGAATAGTATGTTCTGAATAAGAGTTTTGACTAACCAACTCATTAATGAATTTTTGAATATGAAGCGGAGTCATTTGTTGAATTTTGTAATGACCCAGTTTAGGTTTTATCACGTTTTGATAATAAATAGAATGAATTTCAAAGGTGGTTTTTTGTAAATGATTCTGTCTTTCTTCAAACCACTCATCCATATATGTTGCATAGGTCATTTTTGTTAAATCAAGGAAGTCATTTGAGAGTATTTCAGCTTTCAGCTTCGTCATCTCATCTACAGCATGCCGTTTAGTTTCAAAACCTCTTCTTCGAATCTGTTTACGTTTACCAGTGATAGGGTCAATTCCAACATTAAAAACAAAGTCCCACTTACCTGTTTTGTTGTTCTTACTAATACTTCCTTTCATAGCTTTAAGACCTCCGTTTTAAGTCTTAAAGGCTGTAAGAGGTTTCCTAAGTATATTTTAACACTTCCGATATATTAAAGACATTAATAGCAAGAGAAATAAAAGAATATTCTAATCTAAATAGTTTAAAGGGGTTTGTTAAATTTAAATTAAGAAATATAGAGGTTATAAGTAGTAATATTGAATCCTTTGTTAGGTTATGAAGGTCTTTATATAATAAGAAATTTTTAATGGAGCCCACTTAACATTAATAGAAGGAATATAAAAATGGAGGCTTAGTAGACTATGCAAAATGAAGTAAGAGATTAAAAGTTAGTTATATGCCTTTTAATTAGTATTTAATAAAATCATTTCATAAAAATCTTTACTAACATACCATTTTATTGTTAAACTAATTTGTTAGCAGAAATTTATTGTTAAGATCTTTATATAATTTCATCATCTTGTCTTTTGTGAAAGTCTGCTAGGACTTAGATTTAATAACATTTGTAATGTAATTTAAACTTGTGGATAATAGATTTTAATTCACAACATTATTTAATATCGTTTTAGGGGGTTACATATTGAGTGCAGAAGAACTAACGCAGAGAAATTATTTACATAAGGGAGATAGTTTCGGCCCTTATGAATTTTATAATATTGGTTCCACAAATATAAGAACTTTACGTAGTTATGGAATTATTCCCGATAAAGCTTATACGGGTGTATTGAACAAGAAACCAGATGGAATTTTAGTTGACAGAAATGGAGAAAACATATCTGTTGTATTAGTATTAGAGAATAAAGATGTAAGTGAATTTGATACCCCAGAAAAAAAGAATAAAGCTATAAGACAATGTTTAGAGAATTATTGCAAGCCATTAGGAGCTAAGGTAGGGATAGTAACAGACGGTAATGAGTACATATGGCTAAATCCACAAGTAGATAGTGAAGAACATCAGAAAATTCAAAGAGAAGATGGATACGATCTTGTTGCAGAATTTAAGTGGAGCAATGAAAATGAAATAAATCAATCATTGAGAATATTAACAAAAGTATTGGAAGACATTAGTACAACAAATTCCCAATTAGCAAAGGAAGAACTTCAAAACCCTGCTACTTTAGCTGATAGGGTTTGGCAGACGATATGGTTGGCTAGTGGAGAAAATCCCGATGCCTGCTTAGCAACGTTTGTGGAGATATTTACGTTTAAATATCTAAGTGATCTAGGTGTGTTAGTGACAAATGACTTAGGTAGTGCTATAAGCTTTTATGATGTCTTAAAAATCGACCGTAACAAGTCTCTCCGCTTTTACAGTGATCAGGTTAGAACATACATTAAAGATTTATTTCCTGCTAGTGAGAGTGATGGCACGTCTGTAATAAATGGTATGGTTTTGCAACCTGATGTTCTAGAGCACAATTTATTATTTTATAAAATATTACAAGAATTTGAGTCTTTTGGTACTCTTAAAGCTATAGATCCAGAGTTTAAATCGCGTCTTTATGAGAACTTTTTGAAAAAAAGTATTTCTCAAAAAAATTGGGGGCAGTTCTTTACTCCTCGCAATATCGTAAAAGCCATCGTAGAGATGAGTGACATAGAAAGATTAGGGGAGGGTTCTAAAGTTCACGATCCAGCCTCAGGAGTAGGCGGATTTGTACTAGAGCCAATGTTAAGTAGAAGAAATAACGACTTTTATTTCGAGGATGGCAAATTATTAAGTAAGCTAAAATACTCTGGATACGACCGGGATAAAAAAACTATTATCTTGGCTAAAGCAAACATGTTATTACATCTCAATGAATTGCTTAGACTAAATCCAAATAATACACAAGCATTTGCTCAACTTTTCAATGACATTTTTAGCTCTAAGCATATGTCTGTTTTAGGAACTCTTGCTACTACACCAAAAGAAGAATTTGATCTAATTATGACAAATATTCCTTTTGTTATGACAGGAACTAGTAAAATCAAAGAGTTTATTCAAGAAAATGGAGCATTAAAGCAATACTATTCAATCAATGCTACGGGAGTAGAAGGACTTTTCCTTGAACATATTATTAAAAGTTTAAAGCCAGGGGGAAGAGCGTTTATTATAGTTCCTGATGGAATATTGAACAGGTTGACAGACAGCAAAATTAGAAAGTTTATGTTAGATGAGTGTTTTTTAGAGGCAATTATATCTCTCCCAGAGAATGCTTTTTATACTACTCCGAAGAAGACATATATCTTGGTATTAACTAAAAAGAATGATGATACTGATATTCAAACAGATCCTGTATATAGTTACATGATTCAAAATACAGGAGAAACATTGGACTCTAAACGTTTTGAATGGGACAATGACTTGCCCGAAATGGTAAGGTATTTTAAATATTTTAAAGCAGATAAAGAGAATTTTGAAAGTCCTACCTTAAAAGCTAAGATATGGCCTATAGAAAAATTTACTCCTGACACACATTGGAGTGTTGATAGATGGTGGTCGGAGGAAGAAAAAGTAGAGCTAGGTATCATTGAAAAGCGGAAACTTACAACATTGAACGACTTTTCAAATTCTTTAGAAGAAGAGAAACAACTTTTACAAGCTGATATTGACCGCTTAAAAGAGATGGAGAGTGAGTCCCCAAAAACTGATTACTCTGTCACAATCCCTTTAAATGACTCAAATCATTTTAATTTGTTCATAGGAAAAAGGGTATTGAAAAAAGACATCTTTAAAGTAATAGAAAACGACATCCCTCTTTATAGTGCTAATGTAAAAGAACCATTTGGAGCGCTTGGTGAATCTAACATAAAAGATTTTAACAACGACTTTGTTCTATGGGGAATAGATGGTCATTTCGATTTTAATGTAATTAAAAAAAATACACCATTTGCTACAACTGATCATTGTGGTTGCATTCGTATTTTAGATGAAGATATTGACCCTGAATATTTATATTATTATTTAACCTGGATTAAAGTTCAACAAGGGTTGGACAGGCAGTTACGTGCTAGTTTAACAAATATGAAAAAAATAAATATTGAATTTCCGGTGTTATTAGAGGAAGATGGAACACCAAAAATGAAAGAAATAAAGACAGAAGATGGGGAAGGCACAGGAGAGTTTATGTACCATTTAGATGTAGAGCTACAAAAGCAAATAGCTGAACATTACAGAACTTTTCATGAAATAAGAGATAATATCAAAACAAGAATTAGCAAACTAACTGTTTTAGATATTCCACCTTTATCTTAACTAAAATGTACCACTATATAGCATAGTGGTACATTTTTATATACATATAAGTTTGCTTTTACCAAATCTATATTATATGAAGATCAAGTAATATTTCTTTTTAATCAAAAAGTTCTTTACTAACTCTGCATTATAAAGATAATAACCTCCTGCTTTTTGTAATCCCTTTCTAATAACTTCAAGAAATACCTTTCATATAAGGAATCACACATTCATTTAAACATTATTGATACAAATAAATGGTTTATAAAACATGGATTTTATAAACCAAAATAAAGATAGGAAAATGAATTTATCTTGTTCTTTAAATAATTTTATAACTTTATACCAACAATACTTTTAATAAAGAAAGCTGGCAGAGTTAAAATTTATATTGAAAAGAAAAAAGATTCTAAATAACTATCAATATTTATTTTTCATATATATCAGTAGTTATTTAGAATCTAAAAAGCACTTTGTAGTTTATTTATATTTAAAAATAGTTCATTTGTATCAGTTAAAAGGAAGCGAGAATGTTGTTTTTTAGAACAAAACAGATGCAACGTATAATTATCTATCTATTGCACTAAATGGTGAATTGTCAAGAGGCTAGTTGACTGTTTATTCTGGAAATTTATAATAGAATTATATAAATAATAAAGGAGATGATTTAAACATGAATGACAAAAATAACAATGAAGGCAAAAATAAGGAAGGAAAATGTGAGAATGGAGAAAAAAAGGATAATCGAGCAAAAGAAGATAATATGACTTTCGAACAAGCGACTAACAGTATTAAGAATAGATTTGAAGAAAAAATAAGTAGACCGACCATGGAGGAGACTCATATTAGACGATCTTTCTTAATAAATAGAGAGTTAGACAAACAGATTAATGAATTGGCTAAGGATCAAGGCAGAGGATGGAAAACCCACTTTATTAATCATGGTTTAGAGATGTTAGTAAAAAGTTATGGAAATCAAATAAAAGATGGCAATGCTTGTGATCTCTAACTACTTTTCTAGGTTTCTGGGAATTAACCAGACAGTAATTTAAGCCTAAATATACAGCATATATTCCAATCATTCTCGGAATATATGCTGTATATTAGAATATTTATTCCGTTAAATTGTAGGAAAAAATGCTAAAAAAAGAACCGTGGATTACCCAGTATAAAATAAATATAATAAAAAAAATATAGATAGAAAAGAATGTAGGTCGCTTCGCTCCATGCTATACGATTCGCTTACGCTTTCTTACGATGCTTCGCATCGGAGGGCGTTGCCCTGTCTTTAACGTAAAAGAAAATACTAGAAGGTCAAGGATGTCTTAATTATTAAAGAATTATGTTCCTTACCTTTGATATATTATTCATTATAAAAATAACTAGTATAAATAAAAACTTTTTAGTAGCAAAAAAGTTCTATCATATTTTTTTTAAAAAAACAAGCATATCGTGATAGGTTTATTTGAAAAATATAAAAAAAAGCTTTATAATAGGTATATAGAGTTAATAAAGCATCATATTATCAATATTTATTGTTGATGATTGAGAGTAGGTAAATATCTAACTAAGAAAGGATCTATCATATTTTTTATAACAATATTATTAAAAACATAGGCTTGACCTTTCAAAAATGAAAGGTTTAAAAAATAATAAGAAAAGAAAGCGGTTACATAAATTATTGTTAAAGAAGAGCATATTCTATATAGGTTAGCGGAAGAAAGCAAACGGACTCTGTTTTTAGGTAATAAGGAAATAAAGCATTTAAATAAGTGGAAGCTAGTTTGCCTACAACTGTGGTAGTGCACGGAGAGGGTTAGTAAGCAGTAGAGAATATAATATGTTAAAAAATAACAAATAACAAGTTAATTAAATTTAATAATGAGCAAGGAATTGCAATAACGAAATGGAGATTTTAAGAATGAAAATGATAAACGAAAAAAGTTATGCGGTATTACCAAATGTAGCATTTGGATTCAATACCAATTATCACTTAACTAACGATGAAATGATAATGTTTATTCACTTACAATTTATGAAGCAATATGGTTTAGTCGATACAGTAAGAACAACAATAGATATGTTAATTGAGGCACTAGACTGGACCACTAAAACAACTAGTCGTGATAGGAAAAAAGTAATCAATGCTCTGGAAAGTTTAGAAAGCAAAGGTTATATTAGTATTTCATTTAAAGAGAAGATTTCAAAAGGTACTTTAACTATTATTATAAACAAAGGTATAGAAAAGCGTGAAGTAACATCTACAGTAGGATGGAAAAGTAATCCTTTTGAGTTTAAAGGCTTTACAAAAATTATGTATGATGAATATAACTTAGCAGAAAATAATGGCTACTATTTAATGGCTATCGCGTATATAAAATGGAGAGAGAATGCAACGTATAAATGGAAAATATGTATTAAAGAATGGGAAGCAGTGTTAGGTGTTACAGATAAAACAGCACGTAAAATTCTTGATAATTGTCGTCCGTTTATAACTAAAGTCACTGGTCAAAAATACAAAGACGAACAAGGTCATATAAAACAAGAAGCGAATACATATAAAATACAGTGCTCTAATAATGTTAAACCTGATCTTGAAGCTATAGATAAAGAGGTAAAAAGCCTAAGCTTCTTAGATAATATGAAAAGAAAGGTATCAGATAGTAAGGTTATAGAGAGTGAAGGAGTTTTTAATCAAATCTTTGATAAGAATACTAAAATTGAGTTTGAAGGCTATAAAATTTGGAAAGAAACAAAATGCGAGGTTGTTAAAAAAGCAGGACAAACTAAAATTGATAGAATGAAAGCGAGTACAGTATTCGATGGTTATGCAGGTAAAAAGGTAAAAGAACTAGAAGAACAATATCAAGAATCTGCTAAAAATCAAAATAAGCAAAGGGAATGCATTAGATTGATGGCCCAGAGACACACAGAAGAGCTAGAAAGTATGTATGGATATAGTGATAGTGATAGTGAATTTATGACATCCTATAAAAAGAAAGACCGAAAAGAAAATGATATTACAGCTTTTTTAGATGATTATTAAAAGATTTTTTTAGAGTTTACAAGTATTATAGTACCTTGAAACTTTTGATTAACCTTATAACACAAAAACATAAAATTAGATGGAAAATTGTAATGTTAATCAAGATTTTCATTTAAATAAACATAAACAAAGACCTCATATTTTTATGAGGTCTTTGTTATTTTCTGAAATTAAGAAGTGTTATATACCCTCAGGTACTCTTAAAGATATAGCGTGCGATTAATACAGAAAGTTCTTTAATAGAGGAAATTTTACGTGTGTACTTTATAAGAAAGATGGGGGTACTTATCACCATTTTGGAAAGTTAACTCAATTATCAATGTACAAGCACAACTACTCCCATAGTATTAACTAATTTTGAAGAGGGTTAACACCAAGAAGATTAGGGGAAATAGTTGTTTTTAATAGATTTGGAAGAATTTAAAATTTTTGCATGAAATTTTATAGAATATATGTGATCTGTTATTAGGCAATTTTAAATTATATGGTACAATGTTCCTGCAAAGGGAAGAATTTAAGATCTTTTACAACTAAAAGGAAATTGGGCTTGATTAGTAGAAGGGGTTTAAGGAGAATGAGATGGCTGAACAGACTATTGATTTAAGTATTGAAGAAGTTATAAAAAAAATGGATATTATAGAAAGAAAAGCTGATAGCTCTATAAAAGGATATTTTTATCAAATTCACTTGACGTTGAAACAAGTTTTAAACTCTGATTTTGAAAAAACAGAATACTATATAGAAAAAATTGAAGACATTCTACAAAGAGAAGACTTAATTAAAGAAGAAGGCAAGATTAATATAATCCAAGTCAAACACCATGAGACTAAAACTACAGACTCTAAATATACTGAACCTTTATTGTATTTTTATAAGAGTTTTCTGATTGCAAAACAGGCCGGTAAGTCAGAAGTTTTTAAGTTCACATTGATGAAGTATGATCACTCTGAAGATAAAAATGCAAGGCGTATTCTGGAGGCTGGACTCGTTTCAAAGGCTGAGAAAAATATTCAACTACAAGGAGAGATTGAAACCCTAATAAGTGACATTAATATTGATAGATATACTCTAGAACAAGAATTTCTTAGTGGTTGTAATATAATTACGACATCAAATTTGCAGTCTACGATACAAGATAATATCAATGCTATCCAACTTATATTTGCTGAAGACACATATAAAGCTAAATTAGCTAAGGAATTTTATTCTTTAGCCTGGACTTACGTAGTTGACAATTTTGCAGTCGAAGATTTCTACCTAACAAAAAAGCTTCTTAAAGATTTATTTATCCAGAGAGCAGATCAAATTGAAGAGTATGTAGTCGATAATAGATGGATCATGATGGAAAGATCCTTAACAAGTTTAGGAAGAGACATTAAAGATGTTAGAGTAGGTATTACAACTATTAAAGATGGAATTAATGAGATAAAAGAAGCAAGTCGAGTAAATGTAACTAATAAAGTACATTCATTTTTAAGTGCATTGATTGATGATTTAAAAGAAGAAGTTAATGACGATGAGTACGACGAAGAGGTTAATGAGGTTGAAGTTCTGTGCGATGAACTTTTAACGATGCTAGATGAAATAAAAGATACTATTTTAAATCAAATACAGCAAGGTGATGAGCAAAAATACTATTTCTTGATCAGTCTAATACCAGTGCCTATAAATAAAGAGGAATTTCTAGAGGATCAAATTAGTTATTTTTATAAGCATAAGCATGAAATTGAAACTTTTTTAAGAAGATTACTAAAGATTTTTTTCTATAAAAAACATATTGAGAAAACAGTAATTAAATGTATTGAAATATTTGAGTTTATTGGGAATGGCATCTGGATGTTAAAGGAGAAAAACAATAATAAAGAGTACTATGTAAACTTATTGGGTGGAGAGGATAAAACTAAAAGAGCATCTGGCTTAAATACTTTAATGAAAAAATATATTTATTCCTATGATAATAACTTTCCAGATCTAATTTTTTTCAAAGGAAGTAAGAAAGGAAATATTTCAAAGATAGATATTAGTAAAGGAGAAATAAAAAACATTAAACAGGTAAGAAGAAGGATTGATAAAAAAGATCAGGACTTATTTATAAAATGCATAAATTGTTTAAAAGAGGATGAGTACAACAATTATTTAGATTGCAAGAATATTTTTAAATTAGGATGTGAAATTGAATCATGGAAGCCTTAGAAAGAGTTTATAAAGAATTGCATAGAAATCTGTTTGAAGAAGATAAGTTACTAACCACGGATACATTTGATGCAATATTTAGAAATGAATATGAAATATACTTTATAAAATACTTAGAAAAATTGTATGAAGTTGAAGAAGTTTGGGAATATGAAAATGAAATTTTTGATTATCAGAATCAAATTATAACTAATAACGATAACTTAGCATATAATTTAAATTTTGTTATCATTTCAAATAATATTGATTTGAGAGCTAGAAGGGTATTAGAACAAGATAAATATACATCTAAAAAAATAATACTACATGTTGATAACCTTACGGAAGATTTAGAATTATTGCCTTTTAATAAAAAGCAATTTAACCAATCTAATTTAAACGAAGACTTAGACAATGTTTTATTATCAAAATTAAAACGAATGGATAGTGCTGATGAATTAATAAATATATTAAATAAAGACGAGATCTTTGATAAAGATATTAATAATATACTTGGATTATTGCGAGGTAATACAATTTGATAAGCAAAAAAGGTTTTAAAATATTGGAACTACAAATAAAAGATTTTAGAGGGTATGAGAATAATGTTATTTATAAATTCTCAGAAGAAGATAGAGTTTTCTTATTTTCTGGACCAAACGGATACGGAAAAACTACTTTCTTTGATGCAATAGAATGGGTATTGACTGGAGAACTTAGTAGAATAAATGAAAATATAGAAATAAAAAAGGATAGAAAGAACCCATCAGAACAGTCACTAATTAATAATATTTCTAACAAAAGTAAAAATATATTTGCACAAATCGACTTAAAGTTTCAGTTAGATGGTTTACAATACGAAATCAAAAGAGAAAGT
>Ga0209463_1002309_pt1 | contig 10612 bp, 9 predicted proteins | sample AgamicMgSfrz_FD_187169 | JGI IMG/M metagenome (GOLD analysis project Ga0209463, IMG submission 187169) | Agave microbial communities from Guanajuato, Mexico - Mg.Sf.rz (SPAdes) (version 2) | ecosystem: Host-associated > Plants > Phyllosphere > Phylloplane/Leaf | place: Guanajuato, Mexico... | reverse complement strand
CAGGGCCACCTCGGCAAAGAGACGGACGTGGTCACGCTGCCGATCCAGCACGACTCCGCCGCTGAACTGGGCCAGCCGTTCAACGTGAAAGAGTGGAAAAAAGGCGAGTGCGACCTGATTCCGGGCAAAACCGCGCCGCACATTATCACCGTTGAGCGTGATTATCCGGCGACCTGGGAACGCTTTACCTCTCTCGGTCCATTGCTGGACAAGCTGGGCAACGGCGGTAAAGGCATCAACTGGAATACCGATGCGGAAATCGAACTGCTGAAAAAACTCAACTACGTGAAGCATGACGGCCCGGCTGCCGGTCGCCCACGTATTGAGAGCGCGATTGACGCGGCGGAAGTGATCCTTACCCTGGCGCCGGAAACCAACGGTCAGGTCGCGGTAAAAGCCTGGGATGCGTTGGGCAAGTTTACCGGCCGTGACCATAAACACCTGGCGCTGAACAAGGAAGATGAAAAAATTCGCTTCCGCGATATTCAGGCGCAGCCGCGTAAAATTATCTCCAGCCCGACCTGGTCTGGTCTGGAAGATGAACACGTCTCCTATAACGCCTGCTATACCAACGTTCATGAGCTGATCCCGTGGCGTACCCTGACGGGTCGCCAGCAGCTTTATCAGGATCATGAATGGATGCGCGCCTTTGGCGAAAGCCTGCTGGTCTATCGTCCGCCGATCGACACCCGCGCCGCGCAGCCGCTGCTGAACCGTAAGCCGAACGGCAACCCGGAAAAAGCACTGAACTTCCTGACGCCGCACCAGAAGTGGGGGATTCACTCAACCTACAGCGACAACCTGCTGATGCTGACGCTGTCACGCGGCGGGCCGATTGTCTGGATGAGCGAGGAAGATGCGAAGGATCTGGGCATTGCCGACAACGACTGGATCGAAGCGTTTAACGCCAACGGTTCCCTGACGGCGCGTGCCGTGGTGAGCCAGCGTGTTCCTGCCGGTATGACCATGATGTATCACGCCCAGGAACGTATCGTGAATATCCCAGGTTCGGAAATCACCGGACAACGCGGCGGTATCCATAACTCGGTAACCCGCGCCTGCCCGAAACCGACCCATATGATCGGCGGTTATGCGCAGCTGGCCTACGGCTTTAACTATTACGGCACCGTAGGTTCGAATCGTGATGAGTTTGTAGTGGTCAGAAAAATGAACAATGTCAATTGGTTAGATGGTGAAGGCAACGATGAGTGCCAGGGTTCCCGCCAGGAGGCTCAGCAATGAAAATTCGTTCGCAAGTCGGCATGGTGTTAAACCTCGACAAATGTATCGGCTGCCATACCTGTTCGGTAACCTGTAAAAACGTCTGGACCAGCCGTGAAGGCATGGAGTATGCCTGGTTTAACAACGTTGAAAGCAAACCGGGCGTGGGTTATCCCCATGCCTGGGAAGACCAGGAGAAATGGAAGGGCGGCTGGATCCGTAAAATCAACGGTCAGCTTCAGCCGCGTATGGGCAGCCGCGTTGGGCTGCTCTCCAAAATCTTCGCCAACCCGGACGTCCCGGCGCTGGATGATTACTACGAACCGTTCGATTTCGATTATCAGCATCTCCATAACGCGCCTGAAAGCAAAAGTCAGCCGATTGCGCGTCCGCGCTCGCTGATCACCGGTCAACGGATGAAAAAAATCGAAGGCGGCCCGAACTGGGAAGAGATCCTCGGCGGCGAATTCTCTAAGCGCTCGCAGGATAAAAACTTCGATAACATCCAGAAAGAGATGTACGGCCAGTTCGAAAACACCTTCATGATGTATTTGCCGCGCCTGTGCGAACACTGCCTGAATCCGGCCTGTGTCGCCACCTGTCCAAGCGGCGCCATCTACAAACGTGCTGAAGACGGCATTGTGCTGATCGATCAGGACAAATGCCGCGGCTGGCGTATGTGTCTGACCGGCTGCCCGTACAAAAAAATCTACTTCAACTGGAAAAGCGGTAAATCAGAAAAATGTATCTTCTGCTATCCGCGCATCGAAGCGGGTCAGCCGACCGTTTGTTCCGAAACCTGCGTTGGCCGTATCCGCTATCTCGGCGTGCTGCTGTACGATGCGGACCGCATTGAACAGGCAGCCTCGACGGAGAACGAGCAGGATCTCTATCAGAGCCAGCTGGACATCTTCCTCGATCCGCACGATCCGGCAGTGATCGAGCAGGCCCTGAAAGATGGCATTCCGCAGAGCGTGATCGACGCGGCGCAGAAATCGCCGGTTTACAAAATGGCGATGGACTGGAAGCTGGCGCTGCCGCTGCATCCTGAATACCGCACGCTGCCGATGGTCTGGTATGTGCCGCCGTTATCGCCGATTCAGTCTGCCGCCGATGCGGGCGTGCTGGATCAGAAAGGCGTGCTGCCGGATGTGGAAAGCCTGCGTATTCCGGTGCAGTACCTGGCGAACCTGCTGACCGCAGGCGATACCGCGCCGGTACTGCTGGCGCTGAAACGTATGCTGGCGATGCGTCATTACAAACGTGCGGAAAGCGTGGATGGCGTGGTTGATACCAGCGCGCTGGAGCAGGTAGGTCTGACCGAAGCGCAGGCGCAGGAAATGTATCGCTACCTGGCGATTGCGAACTATGAAGATCGCTTCGTGATCCCGTCCAGCCATCGCGAGCTGGCGCGTGAAGCTTTCCCGGAAAGCAAAGGCTGCGGCTTTAGCTTCGGCGACGGCTGCCACGGCAGCGATACCAAATTCAACCTGTTCAATACGCGCCGCATCGACGCGATTGATATTACGCGCAAAACCGAGCGTCAGGGGGATGCCTCATGATGGCGTTACGTATTATCGGTCGCCTGTTGGACTATCCCGATCGGGCGCTGTTTGATCATCAACAGGAGCTGGAGGAGGCGCTGGCCTCTTCCAGCGAGCTAAACGACGCGCTGCGCGCGCAGCTGTTGGCGGTGATTCAGGATTTCAGCGCCCGTTCGCTGCTCGATTTGCAGGCAGATTACTGTGAGCTGTTCGATCGTGGCCGTGCCACGTCGCTGCTGCTGTTTGAGCATGTTCATGGCGAATCGCGCGATCGCGGCCAGGCGATGGTTGATTTAATGGAGCAGTATCGCGCTGCCGGCCTGGAGCTGGACAGCCGCGAGCTGCCCGATTTTCTGCCGCTCTATCTGGAATATCTCAGCAGCCGCAGCCCGGAAGAGGCACGCGAAGGCTTAGTGGATATTGCGCCGATTCTGGCGCTGCTGAGCGCGCGACTGCGCCAGCGCAACAGCCGCTGGGCCGACTTGCTTGATGTGCTGCTGGCGCTTTCCAACAGCGACATCGCTGCCGAGGCGCTGGAGCCGCAGGTCGCACAGGAGGCGCGCGACGATACGCCGCAGGCGCTGGATGCGGTCTGGGAAGAGGAACAAATCCGCTTCCTGGGTGAACAGGGCTGCGCGTCAGCACAGCAGGAAGCGCATCAGCGCCGCTTTGCCGGTGCCGTTGCGCCACAGTATCTGGACGTGGCGCAAGCCACCACGGGAATGACAGGACGCTGATCATGCACTTCTTGAATCTGTTTTTCTTTAATATCTATCCTTATCTGGCCGGTACGGTTTTTCTGGTCGGCAGCTGGTTGCGTTATGACTACGGGCAGTACAGCTGGCGCGCAGGCTCCAGCCAGATGCTGGATAAAAAGGGGATGCGTCTGGCATCCAACCTGTTCCATATCGGGATTATCGGCATCTTCTTCGGCCATCTGGTCGGCCTGTTGACGCCGCACTGGATGTATGAATCCTTCCTGCCGATTGCGGTGAAACAGCAGCTGGCGATGGTGGCTGGCGGTATCTGCGGCGCGCTGACGCTGATTGGCGGCGGCCTGCTGCTGAAGCGTCGTCTGACCAATCCGCGCGTGCGCGCGACCAGCAGCACCGGCGATATCCTGATCCTGACGCTGCTGGTGATTCAGGCCGCGCTGGGTGTGGGCACCATTTTCTTCTCTGCGCAGCATATGGACGGCATTGAGATGATGAAGCTGGTGGGTTGGGCGCAGGCGATAGTAACCTTCCATGCTGGCGCGGCGGCGCATCTGGAAGGCGTGGCGCTGATCTATAAGATCCACATGGTGCTGGGTATGACGCTGTTCCTGCTGTTCCCGTTCTGCCGTCTGGTGCATATCTGGAGCGCGCCGGTGGAATATCTGACTCGTCGCTATCAGCTGGTGCGTAACCGCCACTGATCGCTGCTGCCGCAGGCGCTCGCCTGCGGCAATTTTTTCTCTCGTTCTGTTCGTCTCTGATGGTTTCCCTGGCGGCTGCGCGTTTCGCTGATGCCCGCTGTGCTGCTTATTTCCTGAGCCTTTCTTCCCGACTGTTTGCGCCGCAATTCGGATAGTTTTTCCGTGCCGACGGTTTTATTATCGCAGGTTCCCTTCTTTAACTTCGGAGCCGCTATGCCCGCCCATTTTAAACTGATCAAAGAGAAGCTGTTGTCAGAAAACTGGTTTGTGCTGCGCAACTACACCTACGAACTCACCACCAGCAGCGGTGAAACGATCCGCCACAAGCGCGAGGTGTACGATCGCGGCAACGGCGCCACCATCCTGCTCTATAACCGCGCGAAAAACAGCGTGGTGCTGATTCGTCAGTTTCGGATGGCGACCCAAGTCAACGGCAATGAGAGCGGCATGTTGATTGAAACCTGCGCCGGGCTGCTGGACGACGACACGCCAGAGGACTGCATCCGTAAAGAGGCGATTGAGGAGACCGGCTACGCGGTTGGCAAGGTAGAAAAGCTGTTTGAAGCCTATATGTCGCCCGGCGGCGTCACTGAACTGCTCCACTTTTTCGCCGCCGAATATGATGAATCCCTGCGTGATAATGCAGGCGGCGGGGTGGAGGATGAGTCGATTGAAGTGCTGGAGCTGTCTTTCCCGCAGGCGCTGGCGATGATCAAAAGCGGTGAAATTCGCGACGGCAAAACCATTATGCTGTTGCAACATGCCCAACTGGCGGGCTGGCTACAGCCCTGAAATATTGAAAAGCGAGCGGCCCCGACGGGCCGCAACGGCGCTGATGGCTTAACCGCAGGGCGCAAACGCGCCGACTGATTCAACTATCAGACATAAATCTGCTCGCCAGCCGTTTGTCCTACCGGCTCGACCTGTAAATCAGGGGTGCGCCTGTCGTCGCGCCAATGCATTGGCATACAGCGGCATCGAATTTGCCGCGCCCGGTCGTTCCATGCACAGCGCGGCGCTTACCTTCTGCCAGGGCGCGGGATTGATAATCACAAAGGTCCCTGCGGCACGGGCAATATCCACCATGCGCTGAATAGCGCTCAGGTTATTCTCCAGCTGCATCAGCAGAATATCCGCAGCGGCCACGGTCGGCTGACAGCGCTTCACTTCCGCCGCCGTGACCATCAGGTTGGCGCCGGGACAGACGGAAATCATATTTTCCGCATCGTCGCCCGCCACGTAAACAATAGCAGGCAGTCGCCAATTGAAATAAAATCTAATGCGCGTTTGGCAATCTGCATTTTCTGCTGCTTGTTTTCATTCATTCGCTGACGGAACGTCGCTTCATATTCATTAAAAAAGGTACGGTTATGAATATTATTTCCCGGCGACTTGCGATTAATTACCGCGCCGCCGTGGCTGCGTTGTAAAATTCTTTTTTTCCAGCGGCGTCAGGTTGCGGCGAATAGTCTCCTGCCAGACCTGACATAAATTAACCCGCTCGGCAACCAGCACTCCGCCATTTAGCGTTAATTCCTCAATGATTTTCCGCTGACGCTCAACAGGCAACATGATGACCTCCGGTGTAATAAAAGTAAGGGATAGCGGGATCGCAAAATGTGCCCTGAACAAAACTCCAGGGCGCGTAACAGTGCGTTGGCTAAATAAGTGATTCGGATCTCATTAATAATGAAAAGGAAGTATTATTTAACATTTTAATGTGATTGCTATCACAAGTATTCCCCTGTTTGATCAATCAGATGCTATTAATGCCACAAGGCAATCTTTTTAGCAGGGGAAATAAGATGACCGACTATGGCCGTTTGTGTGGATATGACCGTTTGATGACGGGAAAGAGATCTGAGAAATCTGATTGATGTCTTGCAAGCGGCAAAGGATGATCGGCGATACCGCTACGTTATCATCCGGGTTGTTCCCATGTTTCAAGCCTGTTTTCCTTTTCGGCCTGAGAAAGGCATGGTGAACCACCGTCGTTGCGCTATCATCAATGAACCAATTTAGGGATCGGGTTATTAAATGCCTTACTGGATGAAATCGCTGTTGTTGCCTTTTCTTTTTATTGCCAGCGCGCAGGCGGCGCCGTTACAGAAAACGTTTACCAACTGGCAGATTACCTGTAATAACCTTAATTATTGTGTGGCGCGTAATATCCCCGGCGATAATGGATTGGTTATGACGCTTTCCCGCCATGCCGGCGTAAACGATCGGCCTTTACTGCGCATTGATTATGGCAACCGATATACTGGCGAACTTAAAGGCGTGACGTTGCAGGATAATTTATTACTCGATCAGCAGCGTCTGAAGCCCGATCTTAAACACTGGACGGTTGAACCTCATCATCTTGCCACCGCTCACGCCATTGCTATCGATGAGTTCCTCACGCAGATAATGGATGCCGATAATATTCAGGTGACGTGGCGGCCGCAGGCTACCATTTCTCTGCATGGTATGAAGGCTGCGCTGCTGTTAATGGATGATATGCAGGGACGGGTAGGTAATCTCAGCGCATGGGTAAAGCGTGGCAGCCGCAACGCCTGGGATGTGCCGCCGGAACCGACGCCGCCGATGCTGCGTATACCCGATCGTGCTGCGGCGCCGTTAACGCGCGAGGAGACAACGGGCCTGATTGATTATGGCACCTGGCGCGTCAACGCTGAGGAGTGTTCGCTGGATCCTATGCGCCGTGAAGTCAGCGTCTCGCCGTTGACTGACAGTAAAGTACTGCTGCTGGTCAGCTGTGAAATGGGCGCTTATAACATGATCGATTTAGCGTTCGAAGTCACCCGCACCCAGCCTTATATATCGCGCCGCCTGACGCTCACGCTGCCTTTTGTGCCACCGGGGCGCAGCGAAAAGCAGTTAGAAATTATTAATGCCGAATTTGATGTGACGACCGGTCAGCTTTATACCTTTGCTAAAGGGCGCGGTCTGGGAGATTGCGGCATCGCCACGCGCTGGCAGTTTAACGGCCAGGAGTTCACCCTGGCGGAGTATGCCGAAGAAAGGACCTGCGATGCCTGGCACGGCAGTGATGACTGGCCGACATTATGGGTAAGCCAGCGTCCTGACCAGCCTGCGGTAAATTAAGCGGAGCAGCAGCCTCCGCCGCCTTAACTCAACGGATCGCCTGCACCAGCACCGGTGAGCCATTCTTATTACCGACCAGCTCGGCCAGCAGATCGTTTACGCCGTCGCTCATGGCGCGAAAACGCGTCAGATTGGTCCGGGTAACGACCACGAACACGCCAACATTATGCTGCGGCACCATCGCCATATAGGTGATAAAGCCGCCGCCGCCGCCGGTTTTCTGAATAATCCCCGGATGACCATCGGCTGGCGCCATATAAACCCAGCCCATGCCCAGCGCTGCCGCTTTGCCCGGCACATCCATTCCTTCAACCCTGGTTAACTGGCTACGCTGATAGATCAGCGTTTGCAGACGATCGATTTGTGGCGTGCGCTGATTAATATCGGAATTCAGAAACTGCTGCATCCAGCGTCCCATATCATCGGGCGTGGAGTAGACGCCGCCGCTGCCGATAGCGGCCAGCGTACTCACGCAGGGGCTGGCGCCGCGCTCCGGTACCATCAGGCGATTACACTGCTCTGGCGACGGGGTAAAGGTGGTGTCCTTCATACCCAGCGGACGGGTAATCAGCTGGCGAAACAGCGTCGGCCAGGGTGTGCCCGCCGCGCGCGAAAGCGCGTCAGCCAGCAGATCGTAAGCCAGGTTAGAGTAGCTGGCGCGCACGCCCGGCGGCGTATTCAACGGCGCCTTTGCCAGCCAGTTCCAGCGATCGGCTTTGGTCGGCCAGACAAAAACCGGCCGTCCCGCTTTACCGCCGGGTTGTTCGCGCGGCAGACCGCTGGTATGGGTGGAAAGGTGAATCAGCCGTATTGGCTGTCCGGCATAATTGGGAACCTGCACGCCGGGCGGCGCATAGTTAGCCAGCGGATCTTCCAGATGAATCCGGCCCTGTTCAGCCATCTTTAGCATCACTTCGCTGGTCATCAGTTTGCTCAGCGAAGCGATGCGCACCAGAGAATCTTTTTGCGGACGCGTATTGTTGCCGGGACGGGTTTCGCCAAAACTGGCAAAAACGCGCTGATTGCCGTCAATGGCGACCAGCGCCATGCCGGTCGCGGCGCTCCCGTAAAAGATATGTTCAGCATAACGATCGACAATTTGCGAGGCCAGAAGCGGATCGGGAGAAGGCTGAGCCTGACTACAAAGCGGCAGCGAGGCGAACAACACAGCCAGCAAGTACAAACGCGTTTTCAACGAGGCGATATCCCTTAAGATGAGTAAAAAAACAATAATAATTGTTTTCTCTGGCGGATAAAGGCAGGGGAAGCACTATTTTTCATCTTTTTATAAGTGCATCGCCTTCTCTGCTTATGCTGAAGTGAGCGGAACTTCGCCATGCGATTCCGGCGCACACGTAAAAACCACTTTGTTTAATCTCATTTGAAAGCACTGCTTTTTCAGAGGCAAATTATCGTTACGGAGATTGAGGTGGGGTAATTAACTGGACACATTTTAAATGTGTTTGGATGAATTACTATACTGCGTAATTTATAGCTATGTTATTTTCCCTCCCGCTAACCACATTAGCATCGGTTTTATAGTTCTTATTAAAAAATCTAAGGAGAGAAAATGAAAGAGTTAACTTCTGCACAAATTAGTTCAGTTTCCGGCGGCGTATCGCAGAATATTATTGACAGCATTGGCGGCGCGGTTATTGGTGCGGTTGCTGGCGCGATGGGCGTGGCGTGGTCGTGCTATAACGTATCTACCAAGGCGCCGGGGCTGAGTGGTATTCTGGCGCCGGCTCAGGCGGTTATTGGCGGTACTTTTGGCGCTATCTGGGGAGCGGTGTTTGGCATGGTTGGCGGTCTGGCAATCGGTACCGAAGATGCCATGATGCGTCTTGACGAAGTGTGGGATAATATCAATAACGCTGGTTGATTTTCGAAAAATAAATTATTTAAATTTTTGCAAATTATATAATTTCGTTTTCTGCATCAGCATAAACGTTTTTTATAAGATATATAATATATATCCTTTTATCCGGGGCAAAATTATTGCCCCGGATTTTTTACGTCGAAATTATTGATCAGTGCGGTTTCAGCAGCGCTTCCGCATGGCTGACGATGTTTTCTACCGTAAAGCCAAACTCTGCAAATAGTTTATCTGCCGGAGCGGATTCACCGAAGGTGGTCATCCCGACAATCGCGCCGTTCAGGCCCACATATTTGTACCAGTAATCCGCAATGCCTGCCTCTACCGCCACACGCGCGGTCACGTTGGAAGGCAGCACCGATTCACGGTAAGCCGCATCCTGCTTATCAAACAGATCGGTAGACGGCAACGAAACCACGCGCACTTTATGACCGCCACGCGTCAGTTTTTCCGCCGCACCCAGGGTAATTTCCACTTCAGAACCGGTAGCGATCAGAATGACATCCGGCGTACCTTCGCTGTCGCGCAGGATATAGCCGCCACGGGAAATATCGGCCAGCTGCTGCGGCGTACGTTCCGGCTGCATCAGGTTCTGACGCGACAGGATCAGCGCGGTCGGGCCGTTATGACGCTCAATCGCATGTTTCCAGGCCACGGCGGTTTCCACCTGGTCACAAGGGCGCCAGATACTCATATTCGGCGTCAGGCGCAGGCTGGCCAGCTGTTCAACCGGCTGGTGCGTCGGGCCATCTTCGCCCAGACCAATAGAGTCGTGGGTATAGACCATAATCTGGCGCGCCTTCATCAGCGCCGCCATACGCGCCGCGTTACGCGCATATTCCACAAACATCAGGAAGGTGGCGGTATAAGGGACGAAACCGCCGTGGTGCGCGATGCCGTTTGCGATAGCCGTCATGCCGAATTCGCGCACGCCGTAGTGAATATAGTTACCGGCCGGATCGTCTTTAATCGATTTGGAACCTGACCAGATCGTCAGGTTGCTGGGCGCCAGGTCAGCGGAGCCGCCGAGGAATTCCGGCAGCAGTTTGCCGTAGGCTTCCAGCGCGTTCTGCGAGGCTTTACGGCTGGCGATCTTGTTGGCATTCGCCTGCAGCTGTTCGATAAACTTCTGCGTCTCCTGCTGCCAGTTTTCCGGCATGCCGCCGCTCATGCGGCGCGTATATTCCGTCGCCAGCTCCGGGAAGGCTGCTTTATACGCTGCGAATTTTTCATTCCAGGCTTTTTCACGCTGTTTGCCAGCCTGTCTGGCATCCCACTGCTGATAGATTTCCTGCGGGATTTCAAACGGCGCGTAATTCCAGCCGAGCTGCTTGCGCGTCAGCGCAATTTCATCATCGCCCAGCGGCGCGCCGTGCGCGTCCTCTTTGCCCGCTTTGTTCGGCGAGCCGAAGCCGATAATAGTGCGGCAGATAATCAGCGAAGGTT
>Ga0209463_1002307_pt1 | contig 10613 bp, 6 predicted proteins | sample AgamicMgSfrz_FD_187169 | JGI IMG/M metagenome (GOLD analysis project Ga0209463, IMG submission 187169) | Agave microbial communities from Guanajuato, Mexico - Mg.Sf.rz (SPAdes) (version 2) | ecosystem: Host-associated > Plants > Phyllosphere > Phylloplane/Leaf | place: Guanajuato, Mexico... | reverse complement strand
TGGAAGAGAAACTGCAGCAAGAAATAGATCTCACTAAAGTATATGATTATGCCGAATATCCAGATAAACAAAGTGGACGATGTGACAACTGCAATTCAGCTGACTTCAAAAACTCTGTAAAAGGTGGCGTCTTCTTACGCGAATGCCGGAAATGTGGTATGAAGAAGAGTATCTAGGTATATAAAATAACTTTATTTTCTTAATACAAAAACCACTTTATTAAGTGGTTTTTTACATTTATTGTAACACTGCATACTTGTAGTTCTTTTTTACTGAGTATTTTTAACTAAATAAAAGGATATTTAATTTATATCTAGAAATATTAATTTATTAATAATTACTTTTGGATAAATGGGAGGATACAATGGCTCAAGTAGATGAAAATAAAAAGAATGGAAAAGACGAAAATATAAATAGAGTAAGCAGTTTTATCAAAAAGAATAAAAATTCTATTGATTTAACATTAGGAGAGGTCTCTAATTTAAAACAAATAGGACAAGGCGGTAATGGACTTGTCTACGGAGGAATTCTTAATAATGAAGAGGTTGCTATAAAATTTCTTGTAGAAGATATGCAATCGAGTAAATTAGAACGGTTTAAAGCAGAATATTTTAATGTTAATTTAATAGAAGAACGTACTAACATTGTTAACTATATAAATTATGAAGAAATTCAGTTTGAAGATGGTTATTTAATTCCAGCCATTATCATGAAAAGGTACGACAAGGCTCTAAGCAAGTTGAGAAAAGACAATTCGGAAATCACTGAAACAACGTTTATAAAATTATTTTCCTTTTTACTTAATACATTAAAACTTATACACCAAAATGGAATAATCCATAGAGACATTAAACCGGAAAATATTCTAGTTACAAATAACACTGATTTTGTATTAACTGATTTTGGGATTGCAAACTATAACCCTGAGTTATACACATTAAAAGCAAAAACTGAAAAGAAAGAAAGATTAGCGAATTATGAGTTTTCAGCTCCTGAACAAGCAAGAAAAGGTGCGATTCCGGCCCCATCAATGGATATATATGCTCTTGGTCAAGTATGTCAATGGTATGTATTTGGAGAAACCCATAGAGGAACAAATAGAAGTAGAATTACTGAGGTCTTTAAATCTGAGGAAGCAGAAGTTATTGAAATAGTGTTAAATAGGTGTCTTTATAATAACCATGAAGAAAGGTACCAGAGTATTAATGAGATTTTGGAACATATGGACCAAATTAAAGAATCCAGAAAAAAAGTTGATCCCTTTCAAGAGATGTATTTATTTAATGATGTTATTAATGCTACATGCCCCTCTGTTTCCAGAGGTCTACAGTTTGTTGAAGATAAAAAATATATAAAAAGGCTCATTGAAAATATCAATAACCAAAACTTTAAACGTAAGCTTTGGTTTAATACTGGAATAGGTAATTGTGATTTCAGTAAACTAAAGTATTTGGAGGATAAAAAGATTTTATTGGATTATAACGAGATAAAAATTAAGGGAATATGGCTGTATACTGGCAGTGTATATGATGACTTTATCATGATTGAAACCGAAGAAAATGAGCCTTTTATTATTGATGGAGAAGAGACTTATCGTGCACTAATAATAAATAATAAACACATAGTACATGCCTATCATCGAGATTCTGGATATATAGAAATTGAAGATGAAGTATATAATCTTAGCGAACTTGAAGTGGAAGAACACGATAGGTCGAATTCTTATAAGTATTATTTTATAGGTACCGAATATCATTGTTCGATAATATGGGAGAATGATAAGGTATTAGACGAATTTCAAGAAAGAGGAATTGTAAACAAGAAAACAGTAGCACAATTAATTGGCGACTTACGAATGAAAAAACATAAAGAAGTGGTATACAGATTATAAAAACCTTGTTAGACAAAGAATGGGCAGAAAAAAACTATATAGGTGTCCATATTAGCTGTATAGATTGATATTAAAGTAAAGACATAGATACGAATGCTTACAAATTTGCGAGAAAATCTTTGAGGTGGACTGTGGAGATGATTATGAAAAAATAATTAACTTCTTAACTAGAATGGCAAATATAATTTTAGAGATTTATTTATGCTTAGTGAAAAGTGAGGTAATTAATAGTGTCAGAAACTTACAATCCTTATTGGTCAGAAAATGTTATATTTTGGGGCGCTGGTGCTACCTATTCATTAGGTATGAAAACTACAGGAGCTATTTCAGACAGTATAACAAAATTAACGGGGCTGGAACAACCTATAGATGAGAGGATCAATGCAGCTTTTGGGGAAGTTGGAGCAAGTGTAAAACAGGGAATAAGGGATTTAATTTTTCTAATTGATCATGATAAGGAAATATTGGCTTATTTTATTAAAAAAGGCTTTGAGGATGAAGAAATTTATCAAATAATAGAACAAGAGTACGATCGTATTTACGAACGTAATAATATAAAAGATTTTCAGGCCATGCACTTAAGAGAAACTTACGACTGGGAGACACTCACTCAAGTAGTATCTGTTTGTCCAGGAGCAGGGACAGACTCGTTTCAACTCCAAGATTTATTTAATATAATAGATATGCATATTCAAGGTGGTCAGGGGTTCCGTGGGGAAAATCATAGTTTTATTAGTATCAGTCAGCTGTTACGAGCTAAAAACACATTAAAAATGCTACTTATTTTACTTCATAGTATTGATTATATGAAAGCGTTAGATAACGAAAAGGTGTTTGAACCATACAAAGGATTTGTTAATGTTCTGGCTGAAATGATGCTAGAGGAAGGACAAACATATAAGGAACAAGGGAAAGAGCTAAATAAACGGGACTTCTATCTATTTAATTATGCAATCATATCAATGAATTGGGATCCTATTTTATTGTGGCTATTATTTATGGCACATAAACAAGTCAATGAAAGTAAAAATAATAAATTTGAAGAAACTAACGATGGCAAGTTCGTTCCGCTTAAGTTATTTCATGATTTAGGTCATTTCATGGCGGTCCGATCCATTGGCAAAGACTCCCTAGGAATGTGGTATCCAATGAATGAGACTGTAGTGCAGAGACTCAACGACCCTGAGCATGATATAGCAACAAGGAGAGTTCGTATCGGTAAATTTTATTTCCCCCATGGTATGCATGGATTTCGTGAGTGTCCTAATTGTGGTAAACTAACAGCATATTTAGGAGATTCATGGGATTGGTTTTCAAAGACTTTATTTCCAGCTGGACTTATTTCAGGCTTGAATCTGCCTAGTTTTAATTTTAAATCAGTTGATGAATCATTAGCGCATTTGTCGGGGAAATTTGATGCTATTCAGTGTGTGTATTGTGGAGAAATGACAGAAATTCATCATACACCATTGGTCATGCAAAGTAGTTTTAAAGGTAATCATCCGCCTTTTATTGAAGAAATACAGCGCGACATGCGTGTATCGTTAGAAAAGGCTGAACATATTATTCTAATGGGTTATTCGCTGCCACAAGATGATTTCATTTATAGAAGCATGTTATCTGCCAGAAAGAATCGTAAAGGTAAAGCAGAACCAAAGTGCTCAGTAATTGTTGATGCTTTGGCTGAAGCTCAGGATGAATGGTTAACGGATGAAAAGTTAGATCGTTTTATTAAAAAAAATCCTAATACAGATTTTAGTAGAGTAATTCAAACTGCTAGAGATATTTTTGGGAGAGATAATGTAAGAGGTTATGCGGCTGGAATCCCTAATGTATTCACTGGATCAAATAAAGAAACAGTAAAAAACAAAGTAAGGAAAATTTTTAATTACTAATGTCAAAGTGGCTGGAACTCAAGTAGACCTTTCAGACACAATGTTCAGGAATAATAAAAAGCATCCCACGTCATAGCTCATATTTGTAATATAATTAATTACATTATCAATCGTCCATTTTTATGTATCATATTATGTAAGTCTCATGAAATTAAAAAATATCAAGTCCATAAAGGTATAATTTCACCACCATTTTATACTAGTTTTATTTTTCATTTGATTAACGAAGGCAGAATCTAAGAGTATAATATAAATAGGCACAGGTTATCTAATTACTGTCGATTAACAGAAGGGGAATTACAATGAAAATATTAAATGACGGATCTTTAAAAGCTGAAGGCTGGATAGATTTACAAGAGGAGTTATTCAATTTCCCTCTACATCCAGACCATGGACGCTACCGGTCATCTTTAGCATATCGTGGTGTTGGTAGTTCTAGATTTGACCTTAGTACTAGCCTTATGAGAATAGATAACAGCTATATGGAATCTCACTTGCTTCGTAATTTTAAAAAATATGCTCGTTCTATACTTAAAGATAATCACAATGATTGGGAGCTAATTGCAGTAGCACAGCATTATGGTTTACCAACTCGACTATTAGATTGGTCCTTTTCTCCATATGTTGCATTGCATTTTGCAACGTCAGATATCTCTAAATACAATGAAGATGGAGCAATTTGGTGTCTAGATATAGAGAAAGTGAATAGACTCCTACCACATAAGTATAAAGAAGCTTTAAATGATGAAGGATCATATGTTTTTACTGTTGATTTATTGAAAAGAGTTTATGATATAGAAATCTCCAAAATAAAAAATTTCGATTTAGAGGAAAAAGAAGGTGATGACTTTGTTATTTGCTTAGAGCCCCCTTCGCTTGACGAACGAATTGTAAACCAGTATGCAATGTTTACGTTAATGACTAATTCCAATCGAACATTTGATAACCTGTTTAGAAATTATCCGGATATTTACAAAAAAATCATCATTCCTGCTGGATTAAAATTAGAAATAAGGGATAAATTAGATCAAGCTAATATTAATGAACGTATGATTTATCCAGGATTGCAAGGGATTAGTGAGTGGTTAAAACGATATTATACTAATACCACATTAATGAAATTTGAAGGGGAATCATGAGTAATTTATCTATCGAATTATCACAATTTTTTAAATCTTTACTAGGAGTGCAATATAGAGATAAAGCTTTCATGTAGTTAAATAGAATATAACATTTCACCTATATAGCTTTTCAAGCATGGGGTGTAGTTTTATTCAGTATAATAGTGTACATCCTTTAATCAACCTTATGTGATAATAGCCATTGTTTTTCTACTGAGGTATTTTTGTGTCGTAATGATTATTCAAATATACCACAATACCCTCAAGTTCTCCTTATTATTGAACTTGAGGGTATTTGTTATTATACTTATCTTTATGTTTAATTATAAATTCCTTATTATTCAATATAGAAGCTCTATTTCTTGCAAGGTAAAATATAGTTAACTATTATGACTATTCAGGTAGATATACTTTCTGAAGGGGTATTAATGATCGGGTTTCATTAGGCATCTTATCATACCAACTTACAATCAGCTTAGCTAAATCTTCTAGGTCTAGAAGCTTAACGTTGTTTTGCTTTGCAACACTAATTGCCTGAGATGTAAAGCCTCCAGTAGAAACAAATAATCCATTTGCGTTGAAAGGATTTGCTCCAAGTAGCTGTTGGATTTCTGGAGCAGAGGAACTTGCTTTACGGTGTTTAACTTGAACCTTAATAATGGGGTGTTCGAAACCAAATGCATCTTTATATGCCAGAATATCAACTCCTCCATCTGGTCCTTTTTTCATTTCATCTACGTTATACCCCATTCCTTGAAGTAAGCCAGACACTAAAAGTTGCATTTCCCAATGGCCAAGGTTATCAATTTTATCCTGTACCATAGTCAGAGACTTCTCTACAAGATCATCAATTATAGAATCGGCTTCTTCTTCGTCAGAAATACTCGAGTCTATCATAGGCTTTCCTTGTAATAAGAGGTCAAATTCATGTCCCCAATCATCTACCCTAAAAACTGTGGATATAGAACCTAATGAATTCTTGGCTTTCTCTGATAAGTAATCTCTTGGAACTTGCTTCTCTTTCCACTCAACATGAACTACATTTGGATAATAATCACTTATTAAAGAAGGATTATATTCATAATTTTCTGTAACTACCCCGACCATATATTCTCTTATATCTTTAATGTATGTAACTATCCGATCACCTATGGTAATTTCATGACTAAATCGCCAAACTTGACTTGCCCACATTACACGTCTACCAGGTTTCTCCTCTTCATAAATCTTATGGGCTTTTTGTAAAAAAGCCTCTCTTGAGTTATATTTCTGAGGATTGCCTAGATCAGCCCATCCTATTGAAACCACATTTTTCTTTTTCCACTCAGGAATTAATTCATTACTGTCACCTGCTCGCACTAACCACCATTTAGTCATACTGGTTTCTCCTCCGTTCTAGTTGATTATAATAAGAAGTTTAGATTTTTTTAATTTTCTATTAACTCAATTATACTATTTAAAAAGGCAATAACGTTAAAAAAAGAAAATTAAAAGGTTGATGGATACTAGGAGATTCAGTTACATAATAAAATTATGATAAATAAACTTAATATATTGATACTACATAAATTTCATCACATAGAGAATTTTGACTCACACGAAACTATCTATGCTAATGATTCATTTAAATATACTTTATAATTTAAAATCGAACAGTATATATAATTTCTATGCCTCCTCCAAAAATAAACATTTTATTTATTTTTTAAGGATTTAAATTTCTTTTTTAGGAAAGTATGGGTAAAATTATTAATAAGTTCTATCAACTAATAGAAAAAGGAGCTATTAATAATGAATAAATTTGAAGCACATAAACGTACAGTAATGGAAGTGTTTACATATATTTATAAAATACCTTTTTATCAACGTGGGTACTCGTGGAAAAAAGAACAAGTTAGACAATTTTGGGAAGATTTAATGCTGGTATCTGAAGAAAACCAAAGTGAGTATTTCCTGGGATCAATAGTTTTAAATGAAAAAAAAGGAAACTTTGAAGTTATAGATGGTCAACAAAGATTGACCACAATAACTATTTTTCTCTGTGCGGTAAGAGATTACCTTTTAGTAAATAACTCCTCTGATTCTGCCATGAACATACATCAACACTATATAGCCAAAAGAGATGTAAGAGGAAATGATAAGTATAGATTAACTTTGTCAGAAGTAAATATGGACTTCTTTGAAGAGTTTATTCAAATCCCTATCAATTCTGAAGGAAGAAAAAATATAGATGATTTTAATAGTATTCCTCTTTACAAAAGAAGGGTATCCAATACAAACTTATTAGAGGCTTATAATTATATAAGTGAATACATCGATGCTTTCGTGAAGGAAAATGATGATGATAGTAATTATGATGCTTTACTTACTCTTGTAGAAATTGTAATTTACCGATTTTTAATAATAAGCATAAGTGTGACAAGTGACACAGATGCATATATAATATTTGAAACATTAAATGATAGAGGGATGGATTTATCAACAGCAGATTTACTTAAAAACTATCTTTTTTCTAAAGCAGGTGCTGATGATGATTTAAGAAGAACTCAAGAAAATTGGCGGAATTTAACAACCATATTAAACCAAATTAATATTACTACCTTTCTTCGTCATTATTGGTTGGCAAAGCATGAAAGAGTAACTGATAAAAGACTCTATGAAAGAATAAAAAAACACTTAGATAAGGCACATGTAACTGTGAAAGCATTTGTTGAAGATTTGGTTAATAGTGCTGATATTTATGTTAATATTATTAATCCTACATTGGATTACTGGGGAAATTACGACATTGTAAAATGTTTAGAGAATATAAATAGCCTAAATTATAAAGCAGCTTATTCAGTAATTTTAGTAGGAAAATCTAAACTTAATGACATTAATTTATTAAAACTGATTGAGTCATGTGAAAAATTTCTCTTTAAATACACAACTATTGGAGGAAACAGTCCTAGTGATGTAGAAAAATTCTTTACAGCCTTGACTAAAAAGCTTAAAGAAGAGGGAACGGAAGGGCTTAATGAGATATGGAATATGTTTGAGAGAAAACAGCCGACTGATGACCAATTTTTAATAGACTTTTCTAACAAAATTATTTCAAAGCAAAAGGTTCAAAGATATATATTAGAAAAGATAAATGATTATTTAGGAACAAATGAGACAGTTGTTAACAACTCCCAAGCAGTACACGTGGAGCATATTATGCCAAAACAACCAAGCAATGAATGGAATGAACTGCTTGATGATTACGAAGAAGCACACAATGATTTTGTAGATAGAATCGGTAATTTAACATTACTAAAAAATAAACTCAATCAATCAGCTTCAAATAAAATTTTCACTGAGAAAAAAAGCAGGTATTATAGTGCATCTGAATTTAAAATAACATTAAATTTGCTTCAATATGATGAATGGACTTTCCAAAGTATTGAAGATAGACAAAAGCAGCTAGCTCAAATGGCCGTTAATGTATGGGCTTTATAAGGATTGATTTGTTAAATTTTATAAAAAGTCACTATGAAAGCTTAAACAGCTAGTATAATGCCTTACTTAACAAAACCAGACTGGTTAAGTTTAATATATGTTGAAATAAAAAGAAGCATCTTATTTTATTGATGCTTCTTTTTAATAAATTGTCTGTAGTATCAAGTTTTAATAAATACTAAATTGCTATCAATCTAGTTATTTTACTTTTCTATAAACCCTATCTCTTCTTGATAGTAATGATTCTGGGCAATTATTTTTAGTGCTTTCTTTAAAAATGATGTTAATTTCTCTTTTTGAATTGAGTTATCAATCCCAGGTTTCAATGGGAATGCACCTATGGAAGGAATAAGAAATTTCCCCTTATATTCCTTGTAAGGGTGTCTTATAAAGATTGCTTCTTCGTCAACAATATCCGGGTAAAGTATATAAACTCCTCTTGTTCCTAATATGGCATCTCTATAGGAATGGGCTGTATGTATATCGTTTCTTAAATAATTACCTTCTTGGATTGCTTCTCCTTTCATCATTCTTTCTAGTTTATATTTATCAAGCTTGTACTTTGAATCAAAATGAAACCAATGAGTCTGAATTTTATTTTTCACCCTAATACTTATATCAGGATGAAATAGCCCTTTATCATATGTGCCTTCCCATAACTCATTGTTTTCTTGTGTGAAATTGCGATTATAGAAAAGAGTTATGTCTAATCCCTGATATTTGAATAGAACTCTGCTTTGCTTTGTTTTTTCTAAGTTTAGTTTATAGCCATTGTCAACTTTTTTTAGTAAATTAGCCATAGGAAAATCTGTACCATGGCAAATATCTTTTAAACAATAATATACTTGGAAGAAACACCAATATTCATAGAGTTCAGAGATGGGCCTTAAATCGCCATTTGTACTATCAAATTCACTTATATTTGAATTTAATTGAATACCAGACTCGAAGGAGTGAATTAACTGCAAGAACTCTTTGTAGCCACTTTTTCTTTGCAATACCATTGAGTTTGGTAAGTTTGTAAGTTGGCCTATTTGTTTAAATAAAGGGGCTTGTAAATACTCTTCAATCATATTAAGAGCATTATTCAGATATCTTTTACTATTAATAAATTTACGTGGCATATAACTTAATAAATCAAGGATTAATTTCTCTAGTTCTTCTAAAGAAAATTTAATGAACTGATTTTCTTTATTATTAAAGGTTTTATCTATCTCTTCCTTGAAATATTCTAGAGGAGTAAAACCTCTAAAATTCTTTCTTAATGCCCCTTCTTTTTTCCACTGCAAATCTATTGGATTAGAACTCATATCTTTTAAATCATATGTACCAGGAAAAGTTAGCTTTTCTATTTTATTCTCATAAGTTAGTTTCGTATAAGGATTAGATAAGATCGTTTCAACGGCCGAAGGTAAGTTTTGCTCGCTCAATAATTTTCTTAATTGTAAAAGAACGACTTGAACTGAAGTTTTTTCCATTAAATCAACAGAATCTAATGTTATCTCTGTAGGACTATCTAAATTTAAAATTATTTCTGTTTGAACTTCAGCTAGATCATTAATTAGGTTTTTAAAATCAGTTTCATAAGATAGCTTATAACTAACGACTTCAAATTCAAAAGACTCTTGAGAAATAGCTTCATCAAAAAAAACCTTAAAAATCCCAACGAAATTTTTAAAATTCAATCGCCCAGATATATATGTATAGCCTTCGATTTCGTGCCAGCTATCATAATTATTAAATGAAATATAATTTCGAAGTTTAAGATTTCCTAAGGGATATATTGGGTTATTTAATAATTTTTGTTTTTCCTTTATATCTATTTTAAGTATAGGAACTTCTATGACAAAGTCGTATTCAGTTTGTTCTCTTAAAGATATATCATGAAAGAACTCCGATTGTATTTCTCTTACAAATAAAGGAGGTGTCAAGGTTACTGCTGAATGAGGATGCACCTTATACAATTCTATTTTAGATGAAATACGGTCAATACTTACCTTCTCTCCTAACTCCATTTGGTTCTTCGAAAAAATACTAAAAGTAATTGGGTTTATGCTTAAACTATTGTTAAAAGTACAAACGACTTTATTTAACGCAATCATCTTAAACTACAAACCCACAATAACCTGTTATTTGAAGATTCTTCTGCATCGCTTTTAGTTTTTTATAAGATTTAGGATATATTATGGAATCATTTTCTTGGCAAAATTCAATTAAGTCATTCAA
>Ga0209463_1002305_pt1 | contig 10634 bp, 10 predicted proteins | sample AgamicMgSfrz_FD_187169 | JGI IMG/M metagenome (GOLD analysis project Ga0209463, IMG submission 187169) | Agave microbial communities from Guanajuato, Mexico - Mg.Sf.rz (SPAdes) (version 2) | ecosystem: Host-associated > Plants > Phyllosphere > Phylloplane/Leaf | place: Guanajuato, Mexico... | reverse complement strand
CTTTTGACTCCTTTCTTCATTATTAGTAACATTTTATTAACCAGTTAAGAGTGGAGGTTCAGATGGAAACAAAAGAGCAGATTGTATTAAAAGCGATTCAAGATCTGATTATGCATAGGGAAAAGAAACGGAATGATCCAACAGATCCACTGATTACCACGACTGATACACTCAAACAAGAATGGACACTCACACAGCTTCACATTTTATCGATGATTCAAGCCAATCCAAATGAATCAAATAATACATTTCTATCTCAACAACTAAAACTATCAAAGCCAGCTATTACAAAGGCTGTGAAAAAACTGATTGAAAAAGGTATGGTGGACTATTGCCACCGGCAGGGTGATAAGAAATCTGTCTATTATTCTTTGACAGAGGAAGGCAAGCAATTGGCAGCGCTGCATGATGAGCTGCATGAAAATGCAGTCACGTCCTATTTAGAATTTCTTCAGCAGTTTCACGAAGATGAATTACAAGTGATTGAGCGTTTCTTAAAGGCTTGGAAAGAAAAGATATAGATAAAAAACCGAAACCATCATACAAAAAGAGATGATTTCGGTTTTTTATGGTAAAATTAACATATATTTACGTTATTCGTGATCATGATGTAAGGGAGGGAGCTCATTGGAGAAAGAAATGATAGAAAATTATAAAAAATACGTATTCATCATGCCATTCGTGGGATTGTTTGTCAGCTTGCTATTATTTGTTTATTTTTTTGGTATTGCAGGACCTGGAGAACCAATTTGGGGTGCTGCTTTGTATTGTGCTCTGCCCTTTTTGGTGAATACGATATGTTTCTTGCCTTTATGTATTTATTTTAAAGTCAGCAAAAAAAGTGAGGAACATACATGATTGTCGTCAGTGCTTGTCTTGCTGGGTTGAAGGTTCGGTATAATGGCAGCCATCGATTAGATCAGCGAATTGAGGAGCTTGTGCAGGAGGGAAAGGCAGTCACAGTTTGTCCTGAGCTGCTTGGCGGCCTTTCCACGCCAAGACCTCCGGCAGAAATCATTGGCGGAGATGGATATGATGTTTTACGGGGGCAGGCTGCTGTTGTCGATGTTCATGGAACTGACGTCACTGAGATGTATGTAAAAGGTGCGAAGGCCGCGCTGGAACAGGTTCAGTCTTTGAAAGCGACGGCGGTTGTGTTAAAAGAGTACAGCCCCTCCTGCGGCAGCCGGATGATTTACCGCGGAGAGTTTAACGGGGGGACAAAAGCTGGGGATGGGGTGACATCCGCCTTGCTCAAACAGCATGGGATTCAGGTATTTTCTGAGGAGGATGATTGGACTTCGCTGTTTTTATAGGGGTGGTGCGAATAGAAGGAGAAGTTAGGTTGAAAAAGTGGATGATTGGTTTAGTCGTCATTATTTTATTAGGAATTGGTATTTTTTATATAATCAATGCAAAAACATATTCTTTTGATGATGTGGCCTCAATTGATCAAAACAAGGTGACTTCGATTCAAATTGAGCATGATAATGAGCGCGTTATGTTGGAAAAGAAAGAGGATATTCAAAAGCTGCTGAAGGAATTTTCGGGTATGAAATTAAAGAAAACGAATGAAACTAAAAAAACTTCAAAAGAGTCTTATTGGATCAGAGTGTATGTGAATGAGAAGGAATTATGATGTTCCAGTTTAAGAAAAAAGTGATTGAGAGTTTCCGATATACATCCCCCAGGCTACTCAAAAACATTCAGCTGAAAGTCAGGATGTCGAAAAAAAATAATGCCTGCATGAAAAAATTTTTAGCTATTTCAAAACGGAATCTATGTATTTATAGTCATTCAAGACAACTATTTTTTATTGTTCAATTGTTCTTTTAACAGTTCTATGATGGTGTCGTTTTGTTGTTCCATGTTTTTTATTCTCTTCTCGATCATGGACCCAGAAATACATACCACAATTAAAATAGCCATACCCACAAATAACAAACAAAATCCCCCCTAACACAATGCTTTGAATCACTCCATATATTTTCAATATTATACTATTATTTGAAAATAATTACTATAAATAAAATTTGCTTTTTGTCATGAGGTCACCTCTAATAATCAGAGGTAATAACGAGTGTGAGTAAGTATACATAATTACGATTAGTTTCATTGCTCGAGGCATATCCCAAAAGGCTAAGGGTTATTATTGGGTCAGGTCAAATTGTAATGGTTTGAATCACTAGATAGAATTAGAAATTGATGTATTCAAAGAAGAGCTATAAGAAACAGGCTGACATTTCAAAACGGAATCTACTTATATTCATCCAAGATAGCTGAAACAGTTTACAACAATCAACAGTAACGGTTTCAAAAGACGTTAAACAACCTAAGCTTATATTCATTAAGCTCTTCTGTGATACCGTTACTGAAGATATCTTTTGGCTGGATCATGGATCATTGCTCCTTTACACATCATATTGTTCATAAATCATCTCATTTTACAGAAAGTTCTGTCAAATGATCGAATATATGAGAAGAAAGACCCTTCCGTTTTATGGAATTGAGCTGCCGACATTGCCTTTAGGTATGTATTTCCTGTATGATAAAGAATGGTATGTTTTGATTAAATTTAAGAGGTGTTTATATAGATGGAAAAACAATATCGCGTTTTACTTTACTATCAATATGTCCCCATTGAGGACCCAGAGACGTTTACAGCAGAGCATTTAGCATTCTGTAAGGAGCTTGGTTTGTTAGGCCGTATCCTCGTATCAGCAGAAGGCTTGAACGGAACGGTTTCTGGAACTATTGAGCAAACGGACAAGTACATGCAAGCGTTAAAAGAAGATCCGCGCTTTGCGTCTATGCCAATCAAAATTGACGAAGCAGATGGTCATGCGTTTAAAAAAATGCACGTCCGTCATCGGAATGAACTAGTGAACCTTAGCCTTGAGGATGATGTGAATCCGTTGGAATTAACGGGGAAACATCTTAGCCCGGTTGAATTTTACGAGCAAATGCAATCACCTGATACTGTTGTGATTGATGCGCGTAATGATTACGAGTTTGATGTTGGTCACTTCAGAGGGGCAGTCCGTCCTGATATTGAGACATTCCGTGAATTACCTGAGTGGATTCGTGACAATAAAGAGATTCTTGAAGGCAAAAAAATCCTGACGTATTGCACAGGCGGCGTACGCTGTGAGAAATTTTCAGGCTGGTTAAAGCGTGAAGGCTTTGAAGATGTCTCTCAGCTTGATGGCGGAATTGTCACTTACGGAAAAGACCCAGAAGTGCAAGGGAAGCTATGGGACGGTCAATGCTATGTGTTTGATAATCGCTTAACAGTACCAGTGAATCAAACAGAGCATGTGGTTGTCGGAAAAGATTTCTTCACTGGTGAGCCTTGCGAGCGTTATGTGAACTGTGCGAACCCTGCATGTAACCGCAAGATGATTGCCACTGAAGAGAGTGAGCATAAGTATATGCGCAGCTGCAGTCATGAATGCCGCACAAGCGAACGGAACCTGTATGTGAAACAGCACAATTTATCTGAAGAAGAAGTACAAGAAAGACTAGCTGTCATTGAAAAAGAACAAGCGATTTCACAAGGATAGAGGGAACCCCCCCTCTATCCTTTTTTTCTATACATGGCGGGGGTTAGAAGGGAGAGGAAGTCATTTCCTCTATCTTTTTTGTTTTGTTTTTTTCAAAATAAGGGTAAAGGTAGTTATTCAGTCTAATAGATTGAACAGGTGAAAAAGCGTTTTCTTTTGAAATAAGCATGTTCGACTATTTCAGAAAATGAAGAATTGAGAGATAATATAACAGGCGAAAAAATAAACAAAGATAAAAGTTCAGATTAGAAAGTATTTGCCAATTGAATGAAAAGTGAGCTGCTTTGAAAGAAAGACGCTTGTTGACACATGCTCTGTATTTTAATCGAAAGGTGTTATGAACATGAATCATTTGCATCGTAGGATGGGAACTTTCTCTTTAATGATGGTAGGTCTTGGCTCAATCATTGGTTCAGGATGGCTCTTCGGTGCTTGGCGTGCGGCTCAAATCGCCGGTCCTGCTGCTATTTTATCCTGGTTGATTGGGATGGTTGTGATTTTATTTATCGCTTTGTCTTATAGTGAACTCGGATCGATGTTTCCAGAGGCAGGTGGAATGGTAAAATATACGCAATATTCACACGGATCTTTTATTGGGTTTATTGCAGCTTGGGCGAACTGGATCGCCATTGTCTCCGTGATACCTGTTGAGGCGGTTGCTTCCGTCCAGTACATGAGCTCATGGCCTTGGGAATGGGCAAAGTGGACAACCCATTTGGTCACAAAAGGAGTGTTGACGACAGAAGGTCTTATGGTTGCCAGTGTGCTTCTTGTGATTTACTTTTTGCTTAATTATTGGACAGTTGGGTTATTTTCAAAAGCGAATACATTCATTACTGTGTTTAAAATTGTTATTCCAGGATTAACAATTGGTGCGCTCTTATTCGTAGGTTTTCATAGTGAGAATTTTACTTCTGGAACAAGTATTGCCCCTAACGGCTGGGCGAGTGTGCTGACAGCTGTTGCGACATCGGGGATTGTGTTTGCCTTTAATGGCTTTCAAAGTCCGATTAATATGGCCGGTGAGGCAAAAAATCCAGGCCGGTCGATTCCGATTGCCATTGTCGGATCGATTTTCATTGCAACTGTGATTTATGTCCTTTTACAAGTCGCCTTTATCGGTGCTGTTGATCCATCTATGATTGTGAATGGATGGGGTCATTTGCATTTCAACTCGCCATTTGCGGACCTTGCCATTGCGCTTGGGATTAACTGGCTTGTTCTGATTTTATATGCGGATGCGTTTGTGTCACCTTCTGGTACAGGAATTACGTATACCGCAACGACGTCTCGTATGATTTATGGAATGGAAAAAAATAAATACATGCCACATGTGCTTGGCCGTCTGCACCCTATTTACGGCGTGCCTCGCCCAGCAATGTTTTTTAACTTAGCCGTATCGTTTATCTTTTTGTTTTTATTTAGAGGCTGGGGTGTACTTGCTGAAATTATCTCTGTCGCTACACTCATTTCTTATCTGACTGGACCAGTGACCGTCATGACGCTGAGAAAGACAGGGACAGATTTATATCGACCGCTTCGAATAAAAGGACTTAGCATCATTGCTCCTCTCGGTTTTGTCTTTGCCTCATTGACGCTGTATTGGGCAAGATGGCCGTTAACAGGTCAGGTGCTGTTCATTATTCTCATTGGTCTTCCTATCTATTTTTACTATCAAGCAAAAGCGAAGTGGAAAGGCTTTGGCCGCAACTTTAAGGCGGGTGCTTGGATGGTTGTGTACCTGCTTGTGATGATGACGATTTCCTGTCTTGGCAGTGACAAATTCGGCGGTTATAATGTCATTCATTATGGCTGGGACATGGCACTGATTACAGTGGTTGCTCTGCTATTTTATATGTGGGCACTCAAAAGTGGATATGAAACAGAGTTTTTAGAGGATGCGAAAAAAATCAATGATGAGCTGCGTGCTTCTCAGAGAGAAGTTGCAGCAACCAAAGAATAAAGAAGCGGCTGCCTGAACATTTGCGGGCAGCCGTTTTTATTTGGATGAATGGTGCACCACATGCAGTTTCAGCCAAGTGGTGACGCCGCGCAAAACGGCCGCTGTGACAAGTGAAATGAGTACATATCTCCAAAGCTGGCCTAAGCCTTGTCCACTCAGCCAGAACACGATGCCTAGAATGATGAGGGTAAACATGAGCAAGAATAAAAATGATGCAGACCAGAAAAAAGATTTCACAGAAGGTCACCTCCTCAGGAGTATTGTATGCAGGCAATTGAAGGAACAGACCAGCTATGAAAGGGTAGAATCATGGTGAAATCTATTGCAAAAGTCAGATAAAAGCACCAAGTGATTTGACAGTTGTGTTAAGATGAGAGCATATTTTGAGTAAAGTTGTAGGTCATAGACGGAGGTGTTTGGAAATGCAGATTCAAAAGGTTCTAAACAATAATGTCATTAGTGTCATAGATGAACATGGAAAAGAAATCGTTGTCATGGGCAGAGGCATCGCTTTCCAGCGACGTCCCGGGGACCCGGTGGACGAATCGTTGATTGATAAAGTCTTCCGCCTGGAGGATCATTCCGTTCACGAGCGGATGAAAATGCTGCTTCAAGAGGTTCCGTATGATGTGGTCAAGGTGACCGAGGAAATGATCCAATATGCACATACAAAGCTGAACCGAAGATTAAACGAAAGTCTGCATGTATCGCTGGCAGACCATATTCATTACGCCATCGAACGGCTGAAGAAAAATCATCTGATTGAAAATTCGCTTATTTGGGAGATTAAACGCTTATACAAAGATGAATTTCTTGTGGCAAAGGACTGTCTTGAGATGATTGAAGAGCGTCTTCATATTGAACTGCCTGAGGATGAAGCGGGCTTTATTGCCATGCATATCATTAACGCAGAGCTTAATGAGGATATGAATACGACGGTCAATATCACAAAGGAAGTCAATGCCATTCTCACCATTGTGAAATATCATCTCAATATGGAATTTGATGAAGACTCGCTTAACTTTTACCGTTTTCTCACGCATTTGCGCTTTTTCGTCCAGCGTCTGATTAACGAAACACTGCTTGTCAGCGAAGATCAGGACTTATATCAGCTGATCAAAGTGAAATATCCGAAAGCATACGATTGCGCAAAGAAAATCGCAGAATATGTCTATCAAACCTATCACCGGGATCTCACATCAGAGGAGATGCTGTATCTATCAATTCATTTGAATCGACTGATCAAACGAGAAAAATAAAGATAGATTTTAAAAGAAAGCGTTGACATGAGAAAAGGTGAGTGGTACTATTTGCTCATAAACATAAAAGAATACGGTTTCACAATGATCGTCTTAGAGGATTGTGACTGTTCGGCAGGCAAAACCTAAACGTTCACTGAAAAAGCGCAACAGCAAGCTGCGACTATTTTTGGTGCCCGTTTAGGTTTTTATTTTGCCCAAAAACGTATTTTTTTGAAAAAAAGGGGGTTTTTTGCATGAGTTATCGTCAATTAGCAGAAGACATTATCAAACACATTGGCACAGAGAAAAACGTTTATTCCTTGGTGCATTGCGCCACAAGGCTTCGCTTCACCTTAAATGACAGATCAAAAGCAGATAAAGCGGCCATTGAAAAATTAAATGGCGTCGTCACAGTCATGGAAAGCGGCGGCCAATTTCAAGTGGTCATTGGCAATACCGTACCAGAGGTTTATCGAGAAATTGGAGAGTTTACGAATCTATTAGAGGATTCCGCTGCTTCATCTGTAAAATCAGGTGAAGAGAGCACAAGCCTTTTCGGGAAATTCGTCGACATTGTATCGGGGATTTTCACACCACTTCTCGGTGTCATGGCGGGTGCAGGTATTTTAAAAGGTTTGTTAGGCATCTGTATCAACGCGAAATGGTTATCTCCTGAAGATACGTCGTATCAAATTTTATTTGCTGCGTCAGACAGCTTGTTCTACTTCCTGCCATTATTGCTCGCATTCACTTCTGCTAGGAAGTTTAAAGCGAATCCGTTTGTCGCTGTGACGATTGCTGGTGCACTTATTTACCCAACCATCCAAGAATTGTCAAAAGGCGGCGGAGATGTGACCTTCTTCGGGATTCCAGTCGTCTTAATGTCTTATACATCTACGGTCATCCCAATCATTTTGGCAGTGTTTGTCATGGGATATATCGAACGTTTCTTTAACAAAGTCATTCATGAAAGTGTCAAAAACTTTATTACACCACTGATTTTACTTGTCACGGTTGTTCCGCTGACACTCATCGTATTCGGACCATTTGGTGTGTATGCAGGGAATGGCATTGCAGCTGTTTTGCTGAAAGTCTTCTCCTTTAGTCCTACACTTGCAGGTGCTTTAATTGCGATGGCTTGGCAGATTCTTGTCATCTTCGGTATTCACTGGGGACTTGTGCCAGTCATTTTAAATAATATCGCAGTCCATGGGAAAGATCATATCAAGCCGGCCACTGCGCCAGCGGTATTTTCACAAGCTGGAGCTTCTATCGGTGTTATGCTGAAAACAAAGAATAAAAAACTGAAATCATTGGCTGGATCAACAGCAGTTTCTGCTGTGTTTGGGATCACAGAGCCAGCTGTATACGGGGTCACGCTTCGGTTGAAAAAACCATTTATTGCAGCCGTTATCTCTGCCGGAGTCGGCGGTGCGATCATCGGTTATTCACAAAGTATTGCGATTGCGTCAGGCCTTCCAAGTTTACTGACACTGCCGATTTTCTACGGTCAAGGATTTACAGGGTTCATCATCGGTATCTCGGTCTCGTTCATCCTTTCGATCATCTTAACCTATTTGATTGGATTTAAAGATCCAGTAGATGAAGATGAAATGCCGGCAGCCGCTCCTGCACCGGCAATTGAAAACGAACATGGGGTCAAAGCCGCTCATGTAAAAAGTCCTTTAAAGGGCGAGGTCATCAAGCTGGAGGAAGTGCAGGATAAGGCATTCTCATCTGGTGCACTAGGAAAGGGCGCAGCCATCCTTCCATCAGAAGGAAAGCTGTTTGCACCGGTAACAGGAGTTGTGACAACGGTGTTCCCAACTGGACATGCGTATGGCCTAACCTCTGAAAGCGGAGCAGAAGTACTCATTCACATTGGACTGGATACTGTACAATTAGGCGGAAAGCATTTTACCCCGAAAGTTATCCAGGGGCAAACCATCACAGAAGGCGAACTGCTTGCTGAGTTTGACATTGAAGCCATCCAAGCAGCCGGCTTGTCCGTCACAACACCAGTGATTATTACCAATTCAGGTGAGTTTAGCGATATTATTGAAACAGAAGAGAAACAAATCACACCAGGGCAATCATTTTTACATCTAGTTTAATCAAAAGGAGGAAGAAATCATGAGATATTCAACACTAGCATCATTTCCAAAAGACTTTTTCTGGGGCGGATCTACTTCCGCCTATCAGGTAGAGGGTGCGTGGAACGAGGATGGCAAAGGGCCTTCTGTCATTGACATGAGAGCAAGTTACCCTGAAGGGACAACGGATTTTAAAGTCGCAAGCGATCACTATCACCGTTATAAAGAGGATGTGAAGATGTTTGCGGAAATGGGCTTGAAGGCTTATCGCTTTTCCATTGCGTGGACACGGATCATTCCAGATGGAGATGGGGAGATCAATCAAAAGGGAATTGAATTTTATCATTCTCTCATCGATGAATTGCGCCGCTATGACATTGAACCAATCGTGACAATGTATCATTTTGATCTGCCTCATGCACTTCAAGTAAAGGGCGGGTGGTCTAACCGCGGGACAGTGGATGCGTTTGAGCGCTATGCTGAGGTTCTATTTCAGGAGTATGGTCAGAAGGTAAAATATTGGCTGACCATTAATGAACAAAACATGATGATCTTACATGGATCAGCGCTCGGTACACTTGATCCAAATTTAGAAAATCCGAAAAAAGAACTGTATCAGCAGAATCATCATATGCTCGTTGCACAGGCAAAAGCCATGACGCTTTGTCATCAAATGCTGCCTGAAGCGAAAATTGGACCAGCACCAAACATTGCGCTCATTTATCCGGCTTCTCCAAAGCCTGAGGATGTTCTTGCTGCGGCGAATTACAATGCGATCCGCAACTGGCTTTATCTTGATATGGCAGTGTTCGGCCGTTATAACAACCTTGCTTGGGCGTACATGAAAGAAAAAGACATTCTTCCTGTCATCGAAGAAGGAGATATGGATATTTTGAAAAGCGCGAAGCCAGACTTCATTGCCTTTAACTACTACACCTCTCAAACGGTTGAAGCGAGTAAAGGAGATGGCAACGACGAATTTGCACGCGGCGGAGATCAGCATTTGAAATCCGGTGAAGATGGCGTCTACAAAGGCGGCAACAACCCATTCTTAAGTAAAAATGCGTTTGGCTGGGAGATTGACCCTGTCGGCTTCCGTTCAACAATGAGGGAGATTTACGACCGCTATCAGCTGCCGCTTATTATCACGGAAAACGGATTGGGTGCTTTCGACAAGTTAGAAGAAGATGGATCAATTCAGGATGATTATCGAATTGATTATTTAGAAAAACATATCGAACAAATCAAATGGGCGATCACAGACGGCGTCGAGGTATTCGGATACTGCCCGTGGTCAGCCATCGACTTAATCAGCACACACCAAGGATGCTCCAAGCGCTACGGGTTCATCTATGTCAATCGTGACGAATTTGACCTAAAAGACCTCAAAAGAATTCGCAAAAAGAGCTCTTATTGGTATGAAACCTTGATTCAGCAAAATGGAGAGAACATCGGGAAGTAAATGATGAAAAAGCCAATCACCTTATGCGGGTGGTTGGCTTTTTTTCTGTTCACTTTATTGGCAAGATCATATTGTTCGAGTTGTTCTAAAATGATAGTCTGATTTCCTAATAAACGGCTTTCTTTGCATATTTCTTGCCTATTACTTTTGATAAGGGTTTTTCTAAATAGGTGCCTGACTTGCGAAGAGCCTGAACAGCAAGTTTTTTTGCTATTGTAGTGACGATATTTTTAGTTTGGGATTGTGGTGGGAATATCTTGCTCCATTGTTTAGGAACATATGCATTTCGGCTTGTGTCATTTGTCTACCACA
>Ga0209463_1002304_pt1 | contig 10636 bp, 7 predicted proteins | sample AgamicMgSfrz_FD_187169 | JGI IMG/M metagenome (GOLD analysis project Ga0209463, IMG submission 187169) | Agave microbial communities from Guanajuato, Mexico - Mg.Sf.rz (SPAdes) (version 2) | ecosystem: Host-associated > Plants > Phyllosphere > Phylloplane/Leaf | place: Guanajuato, Mexico... | reverse complement strand
AGATGCCTCGCTAGTCACGCCTGGCTAACCATGACTCGAGGAGATGAACGGGTCATCACCCGCATGACGCTTACGATATTCTCCCGGGGTCAGCCCGTATCGACGCTTGAACATGCGGATGAACGAATTCACGTTCTGATAACCGACCTGCATGGCGATATCCTGAATTCGCAGATCGACATTCACTAGCAGTTCCTTGGCCCGCTCAACCCGAAGATTATTGAGATACTCGCTGAAGTTGATGTTGGTCTTTTCCTTGAACACACTGGAGAGATAGCCCGGCGTGAGATTCAGCTTGTCGGCAACAAGATTCAGATTAATATCCTCCCCATAATGATGGTTCAGATAATCGAGAACAAAGCTGATGACGGGATCCTTCGTTTCCAATTGGCTGCTGATCGCGGTGAGCACAGGTTGAATCTGCGACTGAAACCATGTCCTGTACTGATGTATGGAATAAAATCCAGCGAAAGGATCACCAGATGGAGAGGAGGGAAGCCCGCCTACAATGTGCGTCAAATTCAGCTTCATTACTGTCTTACCGATCTGCTCTACTGCACCGAGAGCAAATGTCCGAAAATCCTCTGCGGCTGCGTCCTTGTGCTTCAGCTGTTCCAGCTGGCGATCCAGCCAGGCCATAACGGCCTCCTCATTACCTGATTGCAGAAGGTCATGCAGTTCCTCCCCGTAGGTCACCTTGACATGAAACGAACTGGATGAAGAGGCTCGTGGCTCCACAATAACCTGGGTTTCTGCGTTTAGTCTTCGCTCCTTGAGCAGAGTGGACAAATTCCCGTACGCATCAGTAAACGGAATATCCCCGGAGTATACCGGGCTTACCGCGATAGTCAGGTATAGGGATTCTTCAGCGGCAAGCAGCTCCTTCAGCGTATCGAGCGCCTGCAGGATACCGCTCTGCGGACCGGGATCGAACAGAAGCAGGAGTAACTGATCCTGTTCAGGCTGAAGTGCAACGCTGTTATTTTGACTGCTGGTGAACAGGCTTTGAATTAATTTCCACAATAACAGGGTATGCTGTTCCAATTCATCGGGCCGGACTTTGAAGCCAACCTTGAATAGAATGGCGACGTAGGGATGTTCAGGCTGCCGAACATCCTCAAGATCCGCCAGATGAGAACTGAGCGGGATGTTCTTGACTTTATGTGTATAAGCGAACTGCCGTACGAGAGAGTTCTTCTGCGCAAGATCGCTTTGGATGAATCGATTATTCTCCAGAATGGAACTCAGACGGTCACCGATCATGGCGAATTCCTTCACTCTGTTCAACTTGTCTGCCCCGCTTCCGGAATTTCGGTCAAGAGCGGAAATTAGGTGCTGTAGTGGCTGGTTTAACCGCAGGCTGAACAGCAGGGAGGAGAGTACGCTGATCAGAATGGCAGCGCCGAGCAGTACCGTAAGCAGCAGCTGCATGCCGCGCATCTCCGCGGCAATCACAGAGGCCTGGGTTACCCTCACATAGGTGAACCCGGTTTGATTGCCTTTTTCATAGAAGTAATACTGATCCCCAATGCGTTCATGTCTGCTTCCATCCAAAGGGAGCGGAGGGTTATGCATTTCCTCTTCGGACGTAGTGAACAACAGACGCCCCTCATTATCTAAAATGTAAAACGGATTATGGCTGCCATCTCCATAGGTGTCCTGCATGCGCTGTGGATTCAGCATAACAATTCCGTACACATCCTCATAAGGAATGGCTTTCATCATAACAGGCATCAGCTGTCCCAGGGAGCGGGAAGAATGCACGGTATGTTCTGTAAAATCTGCTGCAGGCATCACTTTCAGAAACTGGTTGTTCATCGTTTGGTTTCTCCAGTAGTCCGGCGAATACGCTTCACTGTAATAATATTTGCCGAACATATCGGTCGCACTGCTAAGACCTTCCTTCTCCAGTACATAGTCTTCCTGCTTGAAATAAAGAATGAAATTGTCGATATGCAAAAAAGGATTGGCATACAAAGTAGAGAGGTCTGACTTCACTTCAGCGGGGATATCGTAACGACGATTTTCTTTAAGGTGGCTCATAATGCCCAGGTTGGCTGTCCAGGTATCCGATTGAGTGAGGGCTAGAATCATGTTCTGGGTCAACCGGAAGTGATTCTCATATCCTTCGACGGTCTGTGCAAGCCCCAGTTCATTTTGTCTGACCATCTCCTGATAAACTTTGTTGCTCAAGTACAGATGGGAGAACAGATTAAATGAAGCCAAAATCAGGATGACACTGAGGAAGCTCAGCATTAGCTTAACAAACAGGCCGTTCAGCGCAAATCGGTTTGTAAGCAGTCCCTTCATTATGACATTCCCCCCTCGGATACAGCCGCAGATCAATGGTCTAATCCTATCATAGCGGCATAAATCTGACACAAACAATATGCACTTTTACTGATTTATACGCGGATATCTGGAAAATAGCATTATTGGAGAAATGTTATATAACATGTAGATAGCGCTTACAGATGAAAACTCACTATAATTCGGTTACAAACCCCGGTAAGACAGGGGAAGTTAGCTCACATCCTGTTGAGCTGCAAACATGTAGCAAGAGGGGGCATGCCGATGGCTGATGCTGGCTTAATGCAAGACAAACCGCGAAGACAATTAAATCATTCGTCACGGCGGAAGGTGCGGATGACCCGGATCTGGAACAAAAACAAGGCGCTATGGCTGCTCTTCCTGCCATGCCTCCTGTATTATCTGATCTTCCGCTATGCACCGATGTTCGGATTGGTCATCACCTTCAAGGATTACAATCTGTTTAAGGGAATCTGGGCCAGTGATTGGGTAGGGCTCAAATACTACCGGATGTTTCTGGAGAATCCCGATTTTTGGCCGCTCATGAAAAATACGTTCCTGCTGGGATTGTATAAGTTGGTGTTTGGGTTCCCGGCCCCGATCCTGCTTGCCATTCTGCTCAATGAGGTGCGTAAAGCGGCGTTCAAGCGTTTTGTACAGACGGTCAGTTACCTGCCCCATTTTATCTCGAATGTGATTGTGGCAAGTATGGTCATTATGTTCCTGTCCCCCACCGGAGGGCTGATTAATAATCTGCTCGCATGGATCGGCGTGGGACCTATCAATTTCATGAATGAGCCAGGGCTATTTCGGGGGATCTATGTCCTGTCAGAGATCTGGCAGCATATTGGTTGGGAGACCATTATTTATCTGGCCGCGCTGACGGCCATCGACCCGCAGCTGTATGAGGCCGCTGAGATGGACGGAGCAAGCCGATTGCGCAAAATCTGGCATGTCACGTTGCCTGGCATATCTCCTGCGATCGTCATAACGCTGATTTTGAATATCGGCAAGGTGCTTGAGATTGGTTTCGAGAAAGTTTTCCTGATGCAGAATCCGGCGATCTACGATACAGCTGATATTATCAGCACGTATGTCTACAGGGTGGGGATGGTCCAGGGAAACTTCAGTTATGGCGCCTCCATTGACCTGTTCATGGGAGTCATCAGCCTGATTTTTATCTATACGGCCAACTTGCTCAGCCGCCGATTAAGTGAAACCAGTCTATGGTAGAAAAGAGGTGTGAATGTGAAATCCCTCCGATTCTCCTGGTTTAATCTCGTGGCTTCGTTAATCCTGCTGCTTGTTGTGATGGTCACACTCTATCCGTTCCTTCATATGCTGGCCGTCTCCCTCAGCAGCAACGTAAACGTCATCCAGAACAATATTTCCTTCTGGCCCAAGGGCTTCAACCTGAGCATGTATAAGCTGGTGCTGGGAGATCCGCAAATCTGGACGGCGTACCGAAATACGATTATCTATACTGTGCTCGGTACGCTGATCTCGCTGGTGGTCACTTCAACCGGAGCGTATGCATTGTCCAGGAAAGACATGGCGCTGCGCAATAGCTTCACTGTGCTGATTGTCATTACGATGTTCTTTAGTGGCGGAATGATCCCGACCTTTCTGGTGGTCCGTTCCCTGAATCTGGTGGACACCGTTTGGGGCATGGTTCTCCCAGGGGCAGTGAGTACATGGAATCTGATTCTGATGCGAACGTTCTTCTCTGGCATTCCCAAAGAGTTGGAGGAATCGGGCCGCATGGACGGCCTGAACGATATCGGCATCTTCATTCGTATTGTAGTGCCGCTGTCCAAGGCGTCCTTCGCCACCATTGCCCTGTTCTATGCCGTGGGCATGTGGAATAACTTTATCTTCCCGCTGCTCTATCTCAGATCTCCCGATTTGTTTCCGCTGCAGGTGCTGCTCCGTAATCTGGTGCTGGCGGGCAGTGCAAGCTCAGGCGACGTTACGTCGATTGGAGGAGATAACATGGTGGTGGAGGAATCTCTCAAATATGCGACCATTATGGTCTCCACCCTGCCGATTCTGGTCATTTATCCGTTTGTACAGAAGTATTTCGTGAAGGGAGCCATGGTTGGAGCGGTCAAAGGTTAATCGGCAAGAACCACCGTAAATTCAGATTAAGGGAGAGAAGCGTATGGCCAAATGGAAATCGGTAATACTTCCGCTGTTGATTGCTGTAACGATGGTAGCGGGGTGCAGTGGAAACGGCAACGGTTCCAGCTCACAGACGGATGCTCAAGGGGAGAATGGCGTAACGAAAAATTCCACAGGAACGGGAAAGACGTTCACCGCACTGCTGGATAACAATGCCACGTTCCCATATTCCAAGAGCTGGCCCGTTTGGGACTGGTTGAAGGAGAAGACCGGCGTCACGCTTGAAGTGCAGACACCCTCCGGCAAGCTGGAAGAAAGCCTGAATCTGGCGATTGCCTCCAAAACGCTGCCTGATCTGATGTATATGCCCAATCGCAAAGAATCAAACAAGTTTGGACAGCAGGGCGCGCTGGTGGACTTGATGGAGCATATGGATAACATGCCGAATCTGCAGGCATGGATGAAACAATACCCCGAGGAAGCGAAGGCTGCCCTCTCCGCCGACGGCAAGATGTATATGTTCCCCAATCAGGGCTTCGGTGAGACGAACCGCATGATCTGGATGTATCGCAAAGACGTTTTTGACAAGGAAGGCATTCAGGTTCCAACGACCTACGAAGAGCTGCATGCGGCCCTGAAGAAGCTGAAGGAGAAATATCCGGACAGTTACCCTCTCTCCATCCGTTACGGGCAGATTCCGGATGAGATGAATGCAAATATGACGGTGAATTATGGGACCGGAGAAGGTGCCTACTACGATTTTGACCAGAAAGAGTGGCGTTATGGACCGACCGAAGACAACTATAAAACCATGGTAGGCATGTGGAAAAGTTTCTACGACGAAGGCCTGGTTCCGCCCGATTTCTTATCTCTGCAAACCAAGCAGTGGCAGGATATGGTCTCTACGGGCAAATCATTCGTGACCATTGATTATATCAGCCGGATTGATTTCTTTAACAATGCCATGCAGCCGGAGAATCCAGAGTTCAACATGCAGTTCATGGCACCACCAGCCGGCATTTCCGGGGGAAAACAGCTGAATCCGTATTTTCATTATATGGAGGGCGGATTAACGGTAGCTTCCACCTCCAAAAACATTGATGATGTCATGAAGTACATGGACTTTTTCTATTCCGAGGAAGGGCGTACACTCAGCAGTTGGGGAATAGAAGGCGAGACCTATGTCAAGGAAGGGGATGCGATCAAGTTCAAGCCGGAGTATAACGATGTCATTGAAATGCGCAAGCAGACGGGGCTTCAGACCAGCGGGACCTACACCTGGATTGATTTTAATGCTCATTTGTCACTGTTCTCGGATGCCCTGAAGCACGCTTATGAAGAAGCGGTGAAGTATGATCCTTCAGCCATGCAGCCAAGACCTGCGTTTACCGAGGGTGAAAATGAAATTATATCCATTACCGGGCAGGCAATCAAAAAGCACCGCGATGAGAGCTTTGCCAAATTCGTGACCGGCTCCCGCAGTCTGGCGGATTGGGAGAAGTATGTAGAGGAGATTAACAATCTTGGTGTAGATCAGCTGCTGAGCACCTATAAGGAAGCGTATGACCGCGTTCTGAATATTCAGTTGAGCGCGAAATGAGCGAATGTACGGCCCAGAAATCCTAGACCATTAGTACAGAATGGCAAAAGGAGGCTTCGCTTATGAAAAAGCAGCATCTGCGTGTGTACTCCGGATTCAGGCTAGCCATGGTTTTGTTGATAGGTATGGTGTTCATTGGTATACCCTTTCCTGGTAAGGCGGGAGCAGCGGGTTCCATCTCGATGAACGCACCCGGTGGTGGATATGTGTCGGACGGGGGGATGGTAGAGATCGGAGGCAGTTATACCGACCTGTACGATATTCGGCTGTATGTAAACGGAACGTCCCAATACGAAGTGCTAATGAATGATCCGGACGGGGATGACAGCGGCACTTGGTCTTACATGCTGGATACCTCGGGCTATAACGGAACAGTTGAACTGGTGGTCCGTGGGCTGGATACGTCCACCCGCTACGGGGTATGGGGTGCTCCCGCCATCCTTACGGTTGATAATCCCGCAGGGGCTGTCCCTGTCGTCACGATTACTGGACCGTCCGAAGGTGTACCTTTAAGCGGTCAGGTTGAGGTCACCATGGAGACCAGCTCGCCCATTCCGGTTTCGATGGTAGAGGTAAGGGTGAATCGGGGGCCATGGCAGCAGGCGATCGAGCAAGGTTCGGCGTATGTATTCGTGTGGGACACGGCGGGAATGGGCGATCGTACGGTCAGTCTGGAGGCCAGAGCGACCAATGCACCGGGGCGATACGGCTATAGTCCAACCGTGTATGCACAGGTTGGAAACGGGACGCACGAACCGGCCGTGCCTTTGCCCGATCAGGACCGGGCCATGTGGATCTGGGAACCGGAAAGCTACAAATTGCTCCTGAATCCCGGTGCGCGTCAGGTGCTCGAGTCATTTATCACAGATACGCAGACATTCGGGCAAGAGCCGGTTCAGACCCTGTATCTGGCAGTGGGCAAATATGCCGGGTACAATGCGCTGGAAGAACAGGTGGATGAACTGCGTTCGTTCCTGAGCTGGGCTCATAGCAAAAATCTGCAGGTTCATGCACTCATTGCTGGCGGCACTTCTCCGGCCTATATGGGCGCTTACGAGAAATATCACAGTCATGCAGTAAGGGAGATGGAACAGGTCGTCAATTACAATCTTGCAGCTGCAGATCCGGAGAAGTTCGATGGTATCAATGTGGATATTGAACCTTACATTTCCCCCGACTTTAGAGATCCTAGCCGATTCCTGCAGAAGGAATACCTGGATGTCTTGCAAAAGATGATTGACCGCCGGGATATGGCGGGTATCCAGTTGCCGTTCGGCCCAGCTGTGCCCAAGTGGTATGACACTTCCGATCAGGGGGCGAATATTGTCTGGAATGGCTCCAGCAAGTGGCTCTCCGAGCATGTACAGGATATCTCCGACTACATCTCCATCATGGATTACCGGGATACGGCGGATGGCTCTGCGGGCATTATTGCCGGGGCCGCTGGAGAACTGGCTTACGCTGACCAGATCGGCAAACCGAATTCGGTGGTAATCGGTGTGGAGACGCTGGATATCGCAAATAGCGGCGATCCAGAGGCGATCACGTTCTGGGAGGAAGGCCGCAGCCATATGGAAGCCGAACTGGATAAGGTCTATACAGCTTATGGGCAGAGCAGCGCCTTCGGCGGCATTGCCGTTCATCACTATGATTCCTACCGGGCACTGCCTTCTTACTGGGGACCGGGTGGCATTTTTTGGACAGCGCCGGATGATCAGGAGGCCCCTTCAGCCCTTGCGGGAATGCCATCCATCGAAGCAACCAGTTATCAGGCCATACAGCTGAATTATGAAATGGCTTCGGATAACGTGGAAGTGGAGCGCTATGTAATTTACCGGAGTACCATCCAAGGATTCACGCCTGCTGCTTCGGATATCGCCGGACTCGCCCGGGGTCTGAACTACCAGGATAAGGGACTGCTGCCGGATACGACGTACTACTACCGCATTGCAGCCCGCGACTTGCAGGGTAACATCGGACCACTCACGGATGAAGTATCGGCTACGACGGGAAGCACCACCCTAAAGCCGCTGGTTGTCTCGGACATGAATCTGGTGTTTAGCGGATCAGCAGTATCCGTCACCCTGAAGGTCAGAGATTACGATTCCGGCGCAGTACTAGCGGGTGCGAAGGTGGAGGGAAGGTTTACGTATTCGGCAGGACGGTATACCAGTGGGATCACCGGAGCAGATGGAAGTATAACGCTTGGCTCGGAAGCGGTGGCACCGGGAAGGCAGGTAGGTTTTGAACCACGCCGAATCCGTTATAACGGTTATTACTATGCAAGCGGGCATGATCTGCCGCATGCGACACTGCTGATGCAGAATGTGGGTCATGAAGAATCGGGCAAACAGCCGTCTGAAGGAGGATGAGAAGCATGAAAGCAAATGGCTTAATACAACCACTGGAAACCCAGGTCGCAGATCGTATGTCTGTACAAATCTTTGCCGATCGGGATCAGATGGGGACGGCTGCAGCTGCTGCAGTAGGTGCTCAATTAAGACAGCTGCTGCAGGATTCAGAGCGCCATGTCCGTATGGTCTTTGCTGCAGCGCCTTCGCAGAACGAATTGTATGAGGGATTGGTGCGGGAGAAGGACATCGACTGGTCACGGGTCTGTGCTTTTCATATGGATGAATACATTGGTTTGCCCGAGGAGGCTCCGCAGCGCTTCGGCAGGTATTTGACGGAACGATTGTTCAGCCGAATTCAGCCGGGGCGGGTGGAACTGCTGAACGGACTGGGCGATGTCAAGCAGGAGTGTCAGAGGTATGGAGAGCTGCTCCGTGCTGCGCCCATCGATATCATCTGTCTTGGGATCGGAGAGAATGGGCATATTGCCTTCAATGATCCACCTGTTGCTGATTTTAATGACCCGGTGCCTGTGAAAGTGGTGAAGCTGGATGATGCCTGCCGGCGTCAGCAGGTAAACGACGGCTGCTTTGGCCGGCTGGATGATGTGCCTGAACAGGCTTTGACCTTGACTGTGCCGGCGCTGATGGCAGGGATTAAACTGTTCGCCATTGTACCAGGGCCGTCCAAACGAAAAGCGCTTAAGGCAGCTTTACATGACCCCGTCAGTACGGCATGTCCAGCTACCATCCTGCGTACACATCCCGGTATTACGATGTTTACGGACCGGGAAGCCTTCGGCCTGTGAGCGTGAATATTGTTGGGAGACACTACCGGACAGGGCTGCCTATTGAGGTCAGAATCACAGAGGGACGTATTGCTGCCGTTACCGAGCTTGCCTTGACGCCTTCCACGGAACAACTTCCTTGGCTTGCACCTGGTCTGGTTGATTTGCAGGTAAACGGCGGCTGGGGTCTAGATCTGAATACGGCTCCGTTGTGCCCCGATACGGTGCAGAAACTCACTATGCTGCTGCAGAGCCAGGGAGTCACAAGCTACTGCCCGACACTGATTACGAACAGTTCTGATCGGCTCGCTGACTCAGCATCCGCTATAGCAGAAGCTGTTCGGCTGAACCCGGATGTGGCCGCGAGCGTTGCTGGCATTCATCTGGAAGGCCCGTTTCTGTCACCGGAGGACGGCCCCCGCGGCGCACATCCGCGGCAGCATATCGTTCCCCCGGACTGGGATGCCTTGTGCCGCTGGCAGGAGGCCGCCGAGGGGTTAATCCGTATCGTGACCCTTTCCCCGGAGTGGCCGGATGCAGCTTCATTTATCGCCCGGTGCTGTGAATCTGGCATTCTTGTCTCGATTGGTCATACGGCAGCAACGCCCGAGCAGATCCGGGAAGCCGCCCAGGCGGGGGCCGTCATGTCCACTCATCTTGGCAATGGTACGCACCTGACGCTTCCGCGCCATCCCAACTACCTATGGGAGCAGCTTGCGGCAGATGAGCTGTATGGCTGCATGATTGCAGATGGCCATCATCTTCCGTCATCCGTACTCTCTGTGATTCTGCGAATGAAGAGGAACCGCGCCATCCTGGTCAGCGATGCCGTCTCGCTGAGTGGCATGCCGCCTGGGGCTTACCGTCTGCACATTGGCGGAGAGGTGGTATTGACGGCAGAAGGCCGACTGCACCTTGCCGGACAGCCGCAGCTGCTGGCCGGCTCGGCAATGATGCTGCCGGATCAGGTAAGCTATCTCGTGGAAACAGGACTTGCCGGACTTGCCGATGCCTGGGATTGTGCTTCGGCGCATCCGGCGGAGCTGCTCGGGCTTCAACAGGCCGCAGGACTTGAGGCAGGAGCACCTGCGGATCTGGTTAGCTTCAACATGAATGGTCGAAAGTTAAGCGTGCTGCAATGCTGGAAGAATGGTCGGTCACGCCCACCGGGTAACGAATAGGAGGAGAGCGATGCAGAGCTTGATACCACAACCGAAGCAGATGACAGCCGTTCAGGAAAGTCCCTTGCGACTGGATGGCAAGGCAAGAATAAGCATGTATATGGAGCAGGAGGATCCCCGGCTCGCGATCCATTGCAGAAGGGCATTTCCGGGACTTCAATATACATCCTCTAGGATAGAGAAAGGTTACATGCTTGTTGTCGAACGTTTATCGGACCAAGAACCACGGCAGGGAGATCATAACCCTGAGAGCAACGATCAGGCCGTTGATGAAGTTCTGGAAGA
>Ga0209463_1002302_pt1 | contig 10638 bp, 7 predicted proteins | sample AgamicMgSfrz_FD_187169 | JGI IMG/M metagenome (GOLD analysis project Ga0209463, IMG submission 187169) | Agave microbial communities from Guanajuato, Mexico - Mg.Sf.rz (SPAdes) (version 2) | ecosystem: Host-associated > Plants > Phyllosphere > Phylloplane/Leaf | place: Guanajuato, Mexico... | reverse complement strand
GAAGTATTATCCAGAGTGGCAGCAAAATGAAAAGATTTTTATTCAGCATGGTGTAATCGGTGTTAGCCGGGTTAATCATGTTCTTCATAAAAATAGAATGAATTATAGTCAGTTTGTTGTTTCTTCACCGTTCGAAAAAAAACACGTAATGAAAGAATTTGGTTATAGCGAAAACGAGGTAATTGAGACGGGGCTTGCACGCTGGGACGCACTTGAAGATACAAGCACAGGTAAAGAAATTCTCATCATGCCAACATGGAGAAGCTGGATTAAAACAGAGCAGCAGCTGTTTGCATCTGATTACTGGAGACGCTATTTGTCTCTGCTTGAAAACGAAGGATTTCACCGTTTTCTTGAACAAAAAGATTTAACAGTTACGTTCTTTCCGCATTATCAAATGCAGAAGTTAATTGGAAAATTTCCTGCTTTCCATCCTAGAATCACGGTCGTGAAGCAAGGAGAAGAAACTGTTCAAAATTTATTAAGAAGTCACAGTATGCTGCTTACTGATTATTCGACTGTATCGTTCGATTTTGCTTATATGAATAAACCTGTTTTATTCTATCAGTTCGATTATGATGACTTTTATTCAAAGCATTATAATGAAGGTCCTATTAATCATAAAAAAGATTTATTTGGAGAGAGAGTAGAAACGGAAAAAGAAGTGATTCAGCTATTAAAGCAATTTCCTCACTTTTCTATTCATAAAGCTAATAAAATTCAAAATTATGTTGTAAAAGAACATTCTCATAGCAATTTACTATTCAAACAATTGAGTGGAGGGAATTATGAATGAATAAACCATTAATTACAGTTATTCTACCTATCTACAATGTAGAAAGTTATATCGAAGAGTGCTTAAACTCCTTGTTGAATCAAACAATTGGCCATGAAAAATTGGAAGTCCTTATGGTTAATGATTGTTCTACGGATAACACAGCTGAGATCATGAATCAATATTCTCAGAAATACCCTCATTTTAAATCGATTCATTTAGAGGAAAATACGGGCGCACCCGGAAAGCCAAGAAATATTGGTATTGAAAAAGCAACTGGTGAATACTTAATCTTTTTAGATCCCGATGATTATATTCCACATGATGCGTACGAAGCTCTTTATCAAGTCGCTAATGAAAATAAATCAGACTTTGTAATGGGGAAAATGGTGAGCTTTGATGATGAAGATGGCAGAGAGTATGAGCATATTACATTTAAAAACTATTTGTTACATAAGCAGTACTTGAATGTAGATATAAAAAGCGTGCCTTTCTTTTTGCAAGTGAAAACAGCCGTTTATTTAAAGCTTGTTAAAACAGCATTTATTAAAAAGCATAACATTTCATTTGTAGAAGGCATGAAAAACGGCGAAGACAAATACTATGACATGCAGCTTTTCACTAAAGCAGCTAAATTCAGCTATATCCCGAAGGTTATTTATATGTACCGAGCAAGAAATGATGCAAAAAACTTATCATTAACGCAGCGAGATATCGTGAGTACAGTTGAAAATGATGTGAAAGCAGCAAAGCTCGTAAAACCGATGCTTGGCAGCGAAGAATACGCATATTTTCAAATTAACGCGCTGAGATCTCTATTATGGAAGCTGTGTGACCCAGACTTTAACCGTCTGCAAATGGATACAAAACTTTATTTGATTAACTTAGTTAAAGACGTTATTAAAGGGTATGATAAAAAGTTAATTGAAAAATATTTAAAGCTTGAAGGTCCTTTTATCAGCTTAATTGATAAAGGATATATAGATGAAGCGCTAGAGTATAATAAAATGCTTGTTTCGAGACGCTGGTGGTACAAGCAAGGTATTGAGCTCCAGGCAGAATACAAAAAACACGCTAAAATCAGAAAAAGCTATTCATGGAAAATGACAAAAATCTTACGCAGCCGTAACTTTAAATTGAAACAACTAATTAAGAGGAGATATATAAATGAAAGTCAGCATAGTAGCACTCTTGCAGGAAAGTAATCTTACTAATTTTATTGATACTCTTAATAGATTAAGAGAACAAACGATTGGGTTTGAAAACATTGAATTGATGATTCTTGATCAAGCCGTTGAAAAAACGTCTCAGGAAGTAATTGAGCTTTCTAAATTGTCTCAGGAGGCCAATATACATGTACAAAAAGAAAGCGAGGTAAACTTTGCTTCTTTAAAAGGAAAGTATATCAGCTTCTTTGATTTTAATTATAGTATTTCACCTCATTTGTATAAGGAGCTATATAACACAGCAGAAAAAAAAGGACTGGATTTTGTATCAGCTAATGCAGATTCAACGGTGAAAACAACTATGGATGCATCAGCTGATGTTATAAAAAGAGGATTTAATGCGTTAACGTCTTTAAAATTAATAAAAAAAGATACGCTGCTTCAACATCCTCAGTTAGTATCTAAATCTGTCACAAGTCCAGCGGTTGAAGCTTTTCATTTTCTTGTCTATACAAAAGAGCTTTCTTTTAACTACAACAGTAAATTAAAATACAAAAATGGGTTTACTTTTGATGAAGATTATATCAGCTCATCGATTGGACACATTGGCGAGGTTAACCGGGCGTTGCAAATGCAGGCACCTAAGGAATTAAACGAAGCCATTAAATTTCAACTTTTAACGCATATGCTTTATTTAATTGATAAAAATACGTTTACGAATAACTTAACAGAAGAAAAGCAAACGATTGCTTATAATGAGCTAAGAAGTCTATTAGCTTTATTTAGCTCTCAAGAGATCAAAAGCTGCGGTATAGACGGATATATCCCGATTTTTAAGATGCTCGATAAGAACTTGGACGAAGAAGCTACTGAGTATATTAAATTACTAAGAAGTAAGCGTCATTGGTATGAGCAAACAAATAAATATAAGCAGTATTTTAAAAAGAACCCATACAGCTTAGAAGAGTCGCTTTCATGGAAAGTAACAAAGCCTTTTAGAAAAGCCAGCAGCATGCTTCGCAGTTTAAAACAATCTCTATACAAAGGGGTTTTACTAGCTGCCGCTAGTCTGGTTAAGGCATCGTTATTTAACCGTAAAGTATGGCTTGTAGGAGAACGTGAAGATCAAGCAGAAGACAATGGTTATTTTTTCTTTAAGTACTGCCGAGAACATTACCCAAATCAAAAAGTCTATTATATTATTAACGAGGATTCTCCTCATCTTGACAAAGTAAAGAAACATGGAAATGTCATTCATCATTCTTCTTTTAAGCATCAGCTATATATGCTGGTGGCTAGCACTTACATTAGCGCATGGACGTTTGAGGAGTGTTCATATCCAAGGCCGAAAGAAACATTTAAAAAGTTATTTAAAAAGCAGCTGGCTAAAAAATACAATATCTGCTTACAGCATGGTGTTATTATTCATAATATCTCTCCTTATTTACATAAAGAGAGATACAATCAAAACCTTATTATTTCGAGCTCTGAATATGAAAAGAAAATTATTCAAAACACGCTGGGCTACAGCGAGAATGAAGTTGCTGTAACAGGTTTAGCTCGTTTTGATAATCTTCATGAACTGGATGTCAAAAAACAAATTTTAATTATGCCAACATGGAGAAGACATTTGTTCAAAATTAATAAAAATAGCTTCTTAAAATCGGATTATTATAAAGCCTACAAAAATCTAATTACCAACCAAGAATTTTTAGAGATGATTGAACGTCATAACATTCCCGTGAAGTTTTACATTCACAGCCAAATGCAAAAATTTATGGATCAGTTTGTCATTGATCATCCGAACATCGAGTTTTTAGTAAAAAGTACGGCTACTGTTTCAGAGCTCTTAAAAGAAAGTTCGCTGTTAATTACGGATTATTCTTCGGTATCAAGCGATTTCTTGTATATGGATAAACCGGTTATTATGTATCAGTTTGATCCGCACAATAACCACCATACACAAGTAAAAGAAATCCAATACAACCATCTGGGAATGATTGTTTCAAATGAAAATCAATTAATGTCAGCTATTGGATCAGTGGTAAACAACGATTTTAAAGCAAACAAGCAATATCTTAAAAATTCACAGCGAATTTTTAAATACAAAGACCAAAATAATTGTCAGCGTATTTATAACGTTATTAAGCAAAAAACATCTTAATGATTTATAAAAGAAAAAGTCCTAATCATGATGAAGAAAATGCAATAGTTATGTTGCATTTTCTTCATATAAGAAGCTCTTTTTATACGAAGAGAAGTCATACTTAATTATAGGTGGGTCATGAATTTACTAGTAGAAAACATTAAATATAGAGATAGTGCTATCATAGAAATAGCCTTGAACATTCCGAAAGAACTCAAGTCAAAACCAGCTGAGTTATTGTTAACAAGACGTGCTAAACATAGAAATAAAAGCATAACTTATTCGCAAAAAATCTCGTTGGATAACTCAGTCACTATTAACTTGAATGATTTATATCACTTAAAAGGTGAGTCAGTATCTGTTGAAGAGATTGTAGATGTTGCTATTAAAGTAGAAGAGCAAGTTTACGAGTTGAGTCTAGCTGACTTTGATGTAACTAAAATCAAATATATGAACGAAAAAGTATGGGGCACTCATTGGATCAAACCGTATAGCACAAATAAAAAAACAGTGGCTATTTACACTAAAACAGACTTTGCGGCAAAAGTCATTGAATGCTCTTTAGAAAAATCAGATTTGATTCTTACTGTTGAAATGAAGGCAACGGTTCTTCCACAGGATTGCTATGCGACTATAAGCGGAAAAAAATATGCTATTGAGAACAGGCTGAATTTAAATACGGTTGTATTTCGTATACCACTTCAAAATAGTGTACACTTGTATAAGACTATATCTAAAGAAGACGTCTCTATGCAGTACATCATGAACGATACGGTAGTGGCAACGAATGTACATGTGGACAACCCTGCGCAGTTAAATAATGAATTATATACTATTCAGCTAAACAGCAGCGAACCTTATGCAGCCATGTGGATTGAAAGAAAAAAGAATGACACAGTAAAAGTAGCAGTATTGGGTTCATGTGTTACACGTGATAATTTTAACAGCAAATTTAATCCTGACTACAAAAAAAATTACGAGTGTGTTTCTTTGCAAAATCAATCTTCTATTATCAGTTTAATGGCTCCTCCTTTAGCGTTTCCAAAGGACAAAATTGATAACTTAAATGATTGGGACACATGGAATGTTAAAACTGATTTTCAGAAGCAGTTTTTAGAGGATTTAAAAAAGCAGCAGCCTGATTATTTAATCATTGATTTGTTTGGAGACATCTTCTTTGGATGCCTTCGTGTGACGGATAGTTTTTTAACTAATAATTACTGGAAGTTAGCTAAAACTAGTTATTTCAAGGAATTAAAAAATCATGATGCGATTACCCTGCAAAACAACCAGGATGAATATATGGAAATTTGGAAAAAAGCGGTTAACGACCTATTTGCTTTTCTTCAAGCAGAATTGCCTACTTGCAAAGTAGTTCTTCATAAAGCGCGCTTTACAGATTCTTATTATGACAATGAAGGCCAGGTCAAAACCATAGCTTCTTCTGTCAATGTTCAGGCATTAAATCAATATTGGGACCTCCTGGATGGTTATATTCAAGAAAATTATCAAGTAGATGCAATCGATTTAACACAAGAGAAGTATATCTCTTATGAAGGTCACCCTTGGGGAGTCTTCCACGTTCATTTTGAAATGAACTATTATCAGCAGTTTTTAAAGAAATTACATCGTATTGTTGTAAAGAACTATCTTGAAGCAGAAAATGTCTTTGCAACAATTTATCAAGATTTAGAGCAGGCTTAATCATTGAGAAGTAAAGTGTATTTCTCAATAAATTGTACAAAAGGAATTATGATATGAAATCAATTAAAATCGTAATACAAGAACAAATTCAAAATCTCTACATGATTGGTAGACTATCAGCTTACGAGTTGAAAAAATCGTATGCGGACAACCTATTGGGTGGACTTTGGATTATTTTGAATCCTTTATTTCAAATTGGGGTTTATTGGGTTGTGTTCGGTCTAGGAGTACGCGGAGGTCAAGATGTTGACGGAATCCCTTTCTTTGTTTGGTTAATTTGTGGCTTAATCCCTTGGTTTTTTATTAGTGCTGCCATTCTTCAAGGCTCTAACTCAGTCTATGCGAGGTTAAATTCAGTTTCGAAAATGAATTTTCCTCTGAGCGTTATACCTACATATGTAGTGGTTGCACAACTTTACACGCACTTAATACTTGTAGCTATGCTAACGATTATTGTGATTACGTCTCAAGGTATCCACCACATAAATATTATTAGTCTATTGTATTTTATGCTGTCGTCATTTTGCTTTTTGCTTTCTTTATCGTTCGTAACATCTACTTTATCTACAATGGTAAGAGATATTCACTTGCTTATTCAGACAGCTACACGTATGTTGTTTTATGTAACTCCTATTTTATGGTTGCCGAGTGATAACACGCCACAATTGCTAAAAGAGATTTTTGCAATGAATCCTTTTTATTATATCGTAGACGGTTATCGTGAATCTCTGCTAAAAGGCAGCTGGAATTTTATTCACTCTCCGTATACGATTATATTTTGGAGTGTCATTCTCTTGTTGCTTATATTAGGTTCGGCGATTCATGTAAAATTCAGAAAGCAGTTTGTTGACTATTTATAAAAGGTGAATCAGGTATATGAGTTATAAAGTAAAGTTTCAGCAAGTAACAAAAAAGTACAAAATGTATAATAAGCAAATAGAGAAAGTAAAAGATTTGTTCTGGAATCGCGGCAAAGGAGAGTATCACTATGCGCTAAATAATATCTCCTTTACCGTAGATGAAGGGGAAATCGTAGGCGTTATAGGATTAAACGGATCCGGAAAAAGTACCTTATCTAATTTAATTGCAGGCGTTACAATGCCAAATGAAGGAACGGTTGATATTAAAGGGAGCGCATCGCTGATTGCTATCGGCGCAGGGTTAAACAACAAGTTAACAGGCCTAGAAAACATTGAACTTAAAGGATTAATGATGGGGCTAACCAAAAAGCAAATTCAAGAGATTACGCCAAAAGTTATAGAGTTTGCTGATATTGGAAAATTTATTAATCAGCCTGTAAAAACCTATTCAAGCGGTATGAAATCCCGCTTAGGTTTTGCTATATCGGTTAATATTGATCCGGATATCCTCGTTATTGACGAAGCGCTGTCTGTTGGAGACCAAACGTTTACAAATAAATGCTTAGAAAAAATGAATGAATTTAAGGAAAACGGCAAAACCATTTTCTTTATCAGTCACTCATTGTCTCAGGTGAAAAGTTTTTGTACAAAGGCTCTTTGGATCCATTACGGACATGTAAAAGAGTATGGGGACATTAACGAAGTAGCGGACCAATACGGTCAGTTTTTAAAAGAATATAATAAGATGTCTAAAGAAGAGCGGGAACAGTTCCGTGAAAAACAGCTTAATGAATTTTCACACGGATTATTGAATAACGGCACCTCGGTTTCAAAAGACGCAGGTGAACATTCACAAGAACAATCTGCTGAATCACTTAGTCTATCGCGTTCAAAAAGAATAGGAACTAAGCGGAAGAGTGTCTCTGGCAAAAAAAGCTTTGCTAAAAAAGTATTGTTGCCAGCAGCAGCCGTTATTCTATTAGGAAGTGCGGGATACGCTGTTTATGCAGCACAAAGTGCCAGCCACGCAGCGAAACAGACAGAGAGTAAAACACAGTCTTCTGCCAGCGGCACGGCTCAAAAGAAACAACAAGCTGGGAAAGTAGTCATTAATACAAAAACTGCTTTTGTCAGAGAAGAGCCGAATTTAGAGAGTAACCAAAAAGCGGTTCTGTCGTTTGGAGAAATATATCAAGTTCTCCAAGAGAAAAAAGATCCTGCTGAAGATATAAAATGGGTAAAATTGAATGCAGGACAAGGCAAGGAAGGCTGGGTTAGTTCAGCTCTTTTAACACCTTATACTGAACAGCAATCAGGGTTAACAAATAAAAATATTAATTCGCTGGGCTCGCTCGTGCAATCAAAATATAATATCAGTATGGATAAGCTGTTAAGTCCATTAAGTGAAACTCAGCAAAACTTAATGGGAAATCAAGCTTTATCTTTAACAAATCAGTATGAATCAAATGATGGAACGTTATTAAATTACGGATCTGTTCAATATGTAGCACTAAATAATGTGGTTACAGAAGTATCGTTAAGAAACGTGGATGAAGATACAGAAGAAATTCTGTCATTGTTAAAGAAAAAGCCATTGTTTATTAATGACAAAGAGGGTCTGTATTTCTATCAATCCAAGAATTATTATATTAAAATATATACAAATATAAAAACGAACAAGATCAAGATTATATCTTTTGTATCACGAGAGAATGCAGAAGATAAATAAAATAAAGCCGTCTTTCCTAAGAAAGACGGCTTTATTTTTATTTTACATTTAAATGATCTTTTAACTTAGTAGACAACTCTTGGCGCGTTGCATCTGAAACTGCATAGTAGTAAATGCCGTTAATTTTTTCACCTTGACCGTCTACTTGCAGCTGCTCTACGTTATGACGAGCATCTTTATAGTTTGATTGAATTTGCTTCATATCGTCGAATGTAAGGTTTGTTCTAACATTTGTTCCAATGGCGTCTAAGATATTGCCGTAGTTTGCTAGTGATTGAACGCTTGCTCCTTCTTCAATAACACCTTCAATAATTTGACGCTGGCGCAGTTGACGTCCAAAATCTCCGCGAGGATCTTCTTTACGCATACGAGAGTAAGCAAGAGCTTCTTTTCCGTCTAGCGTAAGCTTTCCTTTTTTAAAGTTGTATCCATCATAATTAAAATCCAAGTCGTTATTCACCGTCACGCCTCCAACTGCGTCAACAATGTCTTTAAAGCTTTCCATATTAACTTGTACATAGTAGTCAACCGGTACATCTAAGAACTTTTCAACTGTATTGACAGCCATATCGACACCGCCGAATGCATAGGCGTGATTGATTTTGTCAGTCGTTCCTTTTCCAACAATCTCTGTGCGCGTATCACGAGGAATGCTGACCATCTTCATCGATTGATCTTTTGGGTTCACCGTCATTAAAATTAATGAGTCAGAACGCCCGCGGTCTCCTGCACGCTGATCCACTCCTAAAAGTAATATTGAAATAGGATCTTTGTCACTGAATGAAACTTTCTCAGATCTTTTCTCCGATACATCACGTTTTAAAGGCTCATGAGTTTGCGTGAACGTTTTTTCGACAGAATGCCAAACACTGTAGGCGTAAGCACCTACACCAAGGATTAATAATACAATAATACCCATAATAATTTTAAATGCTCTTTTTTTCTTTGGCTTTTTCCTTTTACGCTTGCGAGTTTGAGATTCTTCCATATTCATTGTCTCTTCCTTTGCTTAATATATTGATAAAATAAATGAAGTACCTATGTAAGTCATTATTCTTATCTTGAAAAAAATTTCTGCATCAAAATTACTGAAAAAATGACAAATTTAATCATTTTCCTGCACTTACTTACAAATTATATTATAATAAGAACAAAAAAGAAAGATATAGTAAGGGAGACAATATATGAAAATTTGGATTAATATTCTAGCAGTCATCGTTTTTATTGCCGCAATTTCAACAGGGAAATTGTATTGGAACAACAAAGTGTCAGAACAATCGGTTTCCAGACCAACGAAAGTCCAAGCTAGTGATGCAAGTAATGCAGAAACTAATTGGAAAGAGAACGCTCAGAACCTTCCAGAATCTATTCAAAATAAAATTCAAAAAGCTAAGCAAACCAAAACGCCATTGAAGCTAGTTATTGTTGGATCAGCACCGCAAGAAGAAGTAAAAGCTACTTGGGCCGAGCTGTTGAAGAAAAAAATTGAAGATACATATGGTTCTTCCTTAATCCAGGTTGAAGTCCGTGAATATAAGAATATGACAACCTTACAATTCATCAAAAGCGATACATATAAAGAAATTGCCAAGGCAAGTCCAGATGTTTTGCTGTTTGAACCGTTTCTTTTAAATGATAACGGCGTAGTAGGTATTGAGAATACGCTAGACAATGTAGATATTATCCTAACTTACTTAAAACGCCAAAATGAACAGCTGATTACGATTCTTCAGCCGTCAGCTCCTGTTTATAAAGCAAATAATTACCCATCTGATGCCAAGGCGTTAGAAGATTTTGCAAAAGAAAATGGCTATGAATATATCAATCACTGGAAAGCATGGCCAGACTATCAGTCAGAAAAGATTTCAGCGTATTTAACTCAAGCGCCTGGTCAGCCTAATGACAAGGGAGAACAGCTGTGGGCACAGTATTTAGAACACTATTTTACAAATTCTAAGTCTAGCCAGTAAAGAACAAGCCTAACCATTCGGTTAGGCTTGTTCTTTTAAAAGAAAAATACTTGTAAAATGCATTTCAAGAAAAAATGGGAGCTTGTAGGACATAAAATTTATACATAAGAAACAATTTTCCTTTATATAGAAAAGTCGGTAGGGGTCTATGATATAATATGATTCATGGAATACTATCCATGATCTGAGGCATAGAAAGAGGAGAAAAAAATGATAGATATATATACCAATATCTTGCCAAATGTGAACAGTGGTCCCAAAAGTGTAGAAGAGTTTTTAGAAATGGCA
>Ga0209463_1002301_pt1 | contig 10641 bp, 10 predicted proteins | sample AgamicMgSfrz_FD_187169 | JGI IMG/M metagenome (GOLD analysis project Ga0209463, IMG submission 187169) | Agave microbial communities from Guanajuato, Mexico - Mg.Sf.rz (SPAdes) (version 2) | ecosystem: Host-associated > Plants > Phyllosphere > Phylloplane/Leaf | place: Guanajuato, Mexico... | reverse complement strand
TTGGTATCCTTAGCATAGATTCTCTCACCAGGATATGGTATAATTCCCTTAGATCGAAGAGATAAGGGCGCACTTATACATCGTACCGATGTGTGCGGTTCCTTCGGAACGAAAAGACAAAACCAAATACCCATTCGCCTAGATGGCGAATTTCATAAAACCTGTTTGCCTATCGGCAAAGATGAAACCACCATCTGACACCTTTGGTGTTCATGATGCTGATTTCATCTAAATCGTTGATTAGCGCACCTTGTGCTCTCATCAACTTATTCCTAACCCACTAACCCATTCTCAAGAAAGGAGGAAAGAATTATGGCTATCTACCATCTATCGATGCAAATCATCAGTCGTTCAAAAGGACAATCAACTGTCGCTGCAGCTGCTTATCGTAGTGGCGAAAAACTACATGATGAACGTACAGACGAGCAAAAGTTTTATGCTCGTCACGTACAACCAGAAACCATGATTCTGACTCCTTCCAATGCGCCAGAGTGGATGAAAGATCGAAACCGTTTATGGAATGAAGTTGAAAAAGTAGAGAAACGCAAAGACTCACAACTCGCACGCGAATTAAATATCGCGTTACCCATTGAACTGAGTCATGACCAACAAAAAGAACTGATTCAATCCTTTGCTCAAAACGAGTTTGTTCAAAAAGGGATGGTTGCTGATATTGCCATTCACCGTGATGATGCCAATAACCCCCATGCTCACATCATGTTAACAATGAGAAACCTAGATCAAGATGGATTCGGCAAAAAGAACCGTGATTGGAATGCTGATTTTGCCAATGCCAAAGAAAACAATCGTGGGTACGTTAAAAACAGCGAAAACTGCTTGTCCATTCGTGAACAGTGGGCGAACTATGCCAATCAAGCACTAGAGCAAGCTCAAGTAAATGAACGCATCACTCATCTTTCTCATGAAAACCGTGGACTTGAAACCCTTCCAATGGTTCACTTAGGCCATGTCGCACATGACATGGAGAAGAAAGGGAAACAAACAGATCGTGGCCAAATCAATCGAGAGCGCCAAGACTACAATAAGGCTGTGATTGATTTACAAGCCTACCGTCGTCAAAAAGAAGAGCATCTAAAGAAAATGAAGGAAAAAGAGAAGCAATTTAGCTTTTCTACAGATATAGAGAAAACCTATATTCAAAAAGCAGCGTCTCTTGTAGGTCAAAAGGTTATTACCTTAGAAGATATTACAGCACGCCACGAAGAACTACGGAAAATGAGTGAGCGTCACGATCCAATTGAACGACACTTCCATGCACAACAACAACAATTCCTAAATGTGAGTAATTATTATGATCGTGTGAGGGATTTAGAGCGTGAAATCCAACAGAACGAAGAAAAAGTAGAGGAACTTAAGAAGTCCCTTAATCCGTTTAAACTCAAAGAGAATAACATGATGAAACGACGTCATCTTGATAAAATTTCTGATTTAGAAAGTAACAAAGAAAGCTATGAGAGCAGCATTCAAAAACAGAAAGAATCTCTTCGTTTTTCAAACAAAGAAGAGTTTTATCAGCGTTACCAAGAATTCTCTCAAAAGAAAGAAAATCGACTCAATCAGATTAAATATGAGAAAAAACAAATTCAAGTCGAAACGAGGGTACTATTACAAGCTGAAGAAGCGATTAAACAAGCCAAAATTCGTGAGATAAGCTCTTATTATCCAGATCTCAAAACAGCTGGTAAATACCTTACGTACAGCAATGCATTAAAACTGGAGCAGTATCACGATAATGCTCAACAAAATCAGTTTAAGCTATCTAACATCAAACAAAGTCTAGATGCTCACCAAAAGAAGCTAGACGAGTTCAAAAAACATCAGAAAATGGTTCGTATAGAGAAGGAACATGTCTCAACTATGAGTAAAGAAGTAGAGAAACTTGGCAGCGTGGAGGAAAAGCTTGATGAATTAGACAAAAATCCAGGAGAAAAAGCCAAACGACTTGTCTCGAAAAAGGCTCGTCAAGATTATGAGGAATTACAAAGTGAAGCTACATATGGACGCGAAAACCTAAGAGAACTGGGCTATAAAGGACAACAAGATTTACAACAACAACAAAGCCGTATGAACACAATGGAGAAAACAGTCGTTCCATGGTTGGAAAAAGAAATAAAAACACATGAGAGCAACATAAACGCTTTAAATAACGTTTTAGACGCTATAAAACAGGCTACTCGTAGCCAAGAGCAAGCTCAACAAAGACATCAATTGAGAAGAATGAGAAGCACAAATATAAATAGATCGAAAAACCAGGGACCAGATTTTAGCCGTTAAATACTTAACCAAAAAATTGCCTTAAGGCAATTAGAAACAACTTTAAGTTGATACTACTTCTAAATGCTAGTACCAACCTGATTTAGTATAAAGTTTGTTATCGAAAAAAAGCATATAATCACTGTTTTATAGGTTGAGACAAATTTCTCCAACTTGATTTTTCAGTAACTCTATAAACTTCAAAATAAGAGTCTCAGTTTAACCACTGAGACTCTTATTTTTCATTGGAACTAAATATATATGCGGGATAACCCTTAATAATTTGCTCCTTCTCTAAAAGAACGAATGAAAGCCATTCAGAATATTATTTATTAGAGCATGTCAATGTTCTTTAGTTAAATAATCGTATCCCCATTTAAATTGGAGGAAAAAAGATGAGCGTTAGTATTGCCGTTATGGGACTAGCAATAGGAATTTTAGTAGGGTTAACAGGAGTAGGAGGAGCAGCCCTTTTGACCCCTCTTTTAATATTATTAGGTATTAGCCCTTCCATCGCAGTAGGAACAGATTTTATCTATAATTCCATTACAAAACTATTCGGACTAGGTCAACATTGGAAACAAGGTACTATCAATTTTAAATTAGTGAAATATTTGTCATTAGGCAGTATTCCTAGTGCTATGGTTGCGATTGGGATCCTTCATTTATTTCCAATATTTCATCAGCATCAAGAGCAAATTATTAAATATGCACTTGGATATATCTTAACTTTAGTAGCTGTTTCTTTTTTAATCCGAATCTTTTTTGATAAAAAAATACAGCCTAACCGTTGGCAAATGCAACCACTTGAACAAAAGAAAGCATTAACTATTGTTATTGGTGTTATCTTTGGTTTTATAGTTGGACTAACATCTATTGGATCCGGCTCTTTATTTGCTATTGCTATGTTATTCTTTTACAGAATGAACACTTCCGAATTAGTGGGTACAGATATTACACACGCCTTTTTTTTAGTAACGGTTGCGGGTATATTAAATGCTAGTTTTGGAAGTGTGGACTATATGTTGGCAGCTAATTTGCTAATAGGGTCAATCCCAGGAGTGTCAATAGGTAGTAGGCTATCTACCAAAGTTCCTACCAAGCTCCTTCAAGTTATAATAGCTACAATTATTTTAATAAGTGGATTAAGACTTATATAGAATCATCAATTTCAACTTTTTTTTATTTAAATATGTCTAAAAGCTTTTTATTCAGCACCCTTAAGTTGTTTAATAAAATTAGATTTTATAAATTCATATAGTTCTATATCTAATTCGTTATTTTTTTCTATTTTTTTAATTATTTTAGGTGATACTTCACTAATTCGAGGGCGAGATTTTGTAACATTCTCTTTCTTATATTCAATATTAGCCCAATTGAATTTATTCTTTAGCAATAAAAGTGATTCATTAAACATCTCTGTTATTCCTACTACTTCAAATACTTTTAAATTTTCTTTTGCTTTTTCTAAACTTAGGTGAGAATTTTGCCCACAAATTTGATGAATTTGTCCATTCCTAGCTTGAGGGTCCCAATCAATATATTCTTCAAAGGACATGTTTCTCATATTCTCTTCATAATAACCTGGATACGTTTTTAAAAAATAGTATAACGATATGACGCGTTCAATAGGATTACGCATCATAGTAAAGTAAGTATAAGGTTTAGAAAAGAGATCATGTATACCATAAAAATGATGACCTGATATTGCTTTGATTTCTTTTTTATCTTCTTCTTTTAACTGACTAAAATGGTTCCACATTGCTTCTAAAGGGACATGGTCATATATCTCATTCTCAGCATATGATTTCTTAAAAATGTCATTTAGCGTAGTTCCTCCAGTTTTAGGAATGTGCATAAAAATAATAAGCTTTTTCTCCATTGTAAAACATACCTCCTCTTTTAAAACTCACTTTAATATTTAAATTCTAAATACCGAAGCCGTATATCCTGTGTAGTGGGACAAACATATACTTCTTTAATTTAGTAACTAGTCATAAATTATCAACGTAGTATAAAAGCCCTTGGAATCATTGATTCCAAGGGCTTTTGATTAGAAGATGAAAGCAAACTAAACCATTGCCATATGGTTTTCTTAATTCCAACATATTCACTTTTCTATTTTTGGTAACTTGCCTACTTAAAGAATAAATTCTAAATTCTTGAGCAAACTCCCCAAGACACCGTAAGGTATCATCTCTAAAATGCCAATTAGAGTTGACTGGGAAGAGATAGGTTTTTTCTGTTTTTAAAGTGTATATGATTTACATAAAAGTAATTGTCCAAGCAAATTGATTCAACTAAGCATCTTATATAGGAGAACTTCAAACGAAAAGGGGGAGAATGATTAATTTGAACTTACAAGATATTAAAGGATCCTATGATGCTGTGTTTAGTTTAGGAAGTGCTTGTAATCCAGCTATTCAATTTCAACGTCTTAATTTAAAAAGATTTACATCAAGCCCACTTGATTGGAATTACTCTCCATTCCTTTCAGACGTAAATAGATTGTTAAAAAATAAATTCAATGGATTCATGGAGCTTAAAAACATGCGTGTGATAAATGATAAGGGGGTTTCTATGTATGCTGAGGAAGGAGTTTTTGTTTTTCCGCATAAAGGGCTTCATAAACCGATAAAATCCTATCTAGTACTAGATACTGTTTACAATATTTTTTCTGCTCATGATTTCCCTATTATTCGGAATCGAAATTGGTTTGTAACTTATCCCTCTTTTAAAAAAACACTTAACTACCGAATAGATAGGTTTCTAGATAAAACTAAAAATAGTCCATCCATTCTATTCGTTAGATGGGTAGCTAATTATCAAGAAGCAGTTGAATTAGAATCTATTTTATCTCAGATAACAAAGGGGAACTTTAAAGTCCTTATACTTAATCCAGTAGAAGGTCTGCAAGGAATTAATGAAGTAGATTGGGGATTAAGTAGAACCTGTGTAGTTAACGTCCCTAACGATCCAAATGCTAATTTAACATGGGATTATGTCTTAAACGGAGTAACATTAACTAATTAAGGGATCTTATAGGGAAAAGATGCAAAGTAGAACGAGCGCTTGTTCTCACCTTTACCCTTGCTTTGCATATTATAAATTGACCATATTTATTTTAGCATCCTTCTATTTTTTATTGAGATTTTTAAACTTCTATTGGATTCCCAAAAAATTACTGTTCGAGCCACAGTAATTTTTTTGTTTTTAAAATAGATTTTATAGAAAGTAAATAAAAATATAGTTGAAATATTGGATAAAGTGGGAGGCTGTCCAAACTCTTTTCATTACTTTGCATACTATAAATTGAGCAGCCTCCTGCTCTTCCAATAGGTCTCGGGTATTACTATTAGGTTGAAGAAAAAACTACTGTAGGCGCAAACAGTAGTTTTTTCTATTTTTAAATTTGCAAACTCAGGAGATTGAAGAAGGTGGTTTAAAAGGATTTCAAGTGCAGGACTAAAGTTACTTGAAATACATCTTATGCCTTCATTTCTCTTTAGGTAACTTGCCTATTGGGAATAAAATTTTACTTTTTGAGCAAACTACCGAAGAAGCCGTGAGGCATCATAAGAATAATTCTCCTATGTCCTTACGAGGACAGAAAAAAACTACTGAACAGGAGCAGTAGTTTTTTTCTTTTTTAAGCTGTATACATTATTCATCTCTAGTCAACATAATCAGAATTATAAGAAGATAAAGCTCAGAGAATTACGCTAATTCAACGAGCTTTAACCATGAGTAGAACAAAATTTATCTTATAAATAGCGCTTGTCCTACTATACTAGGGAAAGAAGTGAACCAAGTAAATCAATAAGAGCTTGTACAACAGATTGGAAGAATTGGAGTAATCCAGTAACTACCCCCTCTAAAACTTCACCAATTATAGGGATAAGTGCATTAAGAAAAGCAGTGATAGATTGTATCAGAGATTGAAGTAATTGAACTAAAGCATTAATTACTTCTTCTAAATTATCAGTAACTACTGCAAGAAGTGAGTTTACCAAATTAATTACACTTTCTAAAATAGCTTGAATAAATTGAATTAAGCCATTGATCATACTATTCACCTCCTTTTCGCAGAGGTACTATATTTTATGTAGGGAAAATGAAACCGAAATGGACAAGCATCCAATTATAATAAAAAAGAATAAAAGTTAGGAGTTTGAGCAAACTACTCAAGACGCCGTGAGGCATCTACGAAAATCCTTTAGCAATAAAGCAGAAAAAACTACTACTTCTCTCCGTCGGCGTAGTTTTTTCTGTTTTTACGCTGTATATCGTATACAGCTGTAGTTAACATAATGTCTCTTTCCGGAAGACATCACCAAAAAGAACCCTTGGTAGACAAGGGTTTCCAGCTAAGAGAGTTTTCTTCATTATGCAGCTTTTTATACATCCTTGGTGTCACAAGGTTTCGCTTAGGGATATAAGTCAAAAAAATGTATAAAAAGCGCACCTTTTATACATATGCTTCAACCTCTAAATAATTGATTTTTTATATAGATATGTTATAGTGACAGTCCAGCTGATTTTCCAAGTTGGATGTCATTTAACCCTAGTAAATATAACTAAAAGGCCACCTCTTTTACCACACACTCAAGAGGTGGCTTTTTAGTTTGCTACTTTTTTACCTCGACAAAGCATAGATCTATGAGGTATTTTATATTTGCACATGTTTCATCTTTTATCGAAAATAAATAGAAACCACAAACATAAGAAAAGCTCTCAATATTGGGAGCTTTTCTTATGTTTGTCGATGCCACTACAGCTTATTAATATATTAGCGTCTAAACGCGTCTGCTCATTTTTTAAAGAGCGTCACTAATTTTAGATATACTCCTTAAACTATCTCAAAATTAATATGTTGGCTATTATATTAAAGGTATTATAATCAAAATAATAGAATAACACCTAAATGGGGGTGAACGCATTGTCAAACGCGTCTGAATATGGATATTTCGCGAAAGACGTGGCAGCCGACCTTGAAGTTACTACGTCAACTCTAAGACGTTGGTCTATTGAGTTAGAAAAAGCCGGATATAAGTTTGAAAGAAATGAAAAAGATCAAAGGATTTACTATGATCGCGATTTTAAGGCGTTCAGGGAATTGAAGAAATTAATAAGTAATAGCGTTGTATTAATAGACGCTATAAATGCTGTAGTATCAATGGATGTAGAAGGTCTAAACGCATCGCAAACGCCTAGCGTTTATCGAGAGGAAACGCGTTTAACTAGGCAGTTTTTAGAGGAGATTTTAGACGAAAAAATAAATCAAGCAATACAACAAGCCTTTGAAGAAGGCCGCCAACAAGGTCACAAAGAAATTAAAGAAATGATAAAAAAAATAGAAAAAAGATCTGAAGAACGAGATGAGAATCTTATGTCTGTAATTAGATCAATACGAGAAGAAAAAGAAGAAGTTAAACAATTAATTGCAGCTTCTCAAGAACAAGCAAAGAAGACTTTCTGGCAACGACTTTTTAGTAAAATCTAAATAGAGATACAGAAAGGTGTGTATTCACATTAAAGATTGTGCCATCTGTAATGACCCGATAGAAGATATTAATAAAGCCCTTTTAAGAAAAATCCGTAAAGGTGCTATGAAATTTCCAGGTTCTAAAAAAGAGGAAATGAAAAAAATCCACACTTTAGCATTTAAGTTCTCTAATGAAAAAATATGTGAGTACTGCTACTTGCGAGAAATGGCTAGATTAACAACCATCATGAGAATTAAAGCAATGGAAAACAGTAAACCTTAAAAGCAACATGGTCCGCCTTGAGGCGGCCATATTAACCTTAAGGTTTTTTATTTTTCTTACGAAAAAAAGTATAAAAAGAGCTTAGCAATTCTATGAGCGATTTGCTAATAAACAATAGTGATAATAGAGAGAAAGTTTAAAAAGAGGGTTAAAGCGTTGATATGACTGGGTTAGATACACTATTTAAGGTGTGCGGAATTCCTCTCATTACGGTACTAAAGTGAGAGGAATTCCGCACACCTTAAATATTCCAAATTAATAAAAAAAGATCGTATCATATTGATACGATCTAAAAAATCAGTTTAAAAAAATCTAGCAGGTAAAGTTACTTTTTTACCGTTCTGATCTTTAAGATTTTTTAAAGAATGTTGAAACAATCTCATTGTTAATTTATCTAACTTAACTTCATTTTTTCGTGGAGCACAAATCATAATATAAGGATTTACAATCCACGTTCTAGGGCTTACAGTACGTCCATTTTCAGATACTTGACCTGCCCCTTCCGGATTAAGCAAAATCTCTTTTTGTTTCAAAGAATTCATAATTTCTGATGTTTGTCTACGAGATTTCCCAATCATTTCAGCGATTTCTGAAACTGTTGCAGCTTTTGGAAGTTCAAAGTCATCTTCAACAACATTTTTTCGTTTCTTTTTAAATTTATCTTCTCTGCAAATGATCACATTACTTTTAAATTCTAAGTACGCTTGAATTCTAAACAGAAAATCCCCTTCGGCTTGATTAAGATAACCAATTCTATTTAACAAATCTAAATTTCTATGCATAGTTTGATTAAACGGCTCCCCTGCAAAAGGATCTTTACTGGTTCCAACAAAATGTTCCTCGCCAGTAAGTTCTTTTAATTGATCTAATAAAGATTTTTTTAGTTCTTCTGCTTTTAACCTGGATTCTCCATCCTTCTCAAAATCTCTTTTTCTAGCATTTCGTTCTGCTTTATTTAAAGTATTTCTCAAACTACTTTCTTTTTTCATTACAATTCCCCCAATTTTTAACTGGAAGAAATTAATCTGTTTGTGTTAAAATACACTTACACACATTCAACAAAAAGAGTTAATCTTTCTTACAGGTTAATTCCTTCATAGTTTTTAAGAGAAGTCCTCGCAGTCGACCAAAACTTGAGGACTTTTCTTATGTCTAATTTTCTACCAAATCTTTCATATTTGCAACCTTAATTCGATTCTATTCGCTGTTTTAACGCTGCAAGCAGCTTATTATCTACTCTTTTAGGCTTGTACCCCATCCGATCTACTAAAAGACCCTCTATAAGCTTCATACGAGCCGTATAAAGGCGATATTCGCTTTCTCCGAACTCTATAACACTTTTATCAATCTCAGCCCCTTCTGGCGCTTTCTGAACCGTTCTCATCAAATTATAGCTTTTTGAACGCTCTTCTCGAACTAACCTAAGCAAGATTAATAGGTCATACGTATGGAAAACTTGAAGCTCCTGGAATGACAAAGCTGAATCTTGCAAACTCACATATTCTTTTAGTTGAGGACGCTTTATATGTAAAGGGGCTCTACAAACAGAACATGCTTCATCCCTAAGATTATTGTCTGAATCACAATATGAACATTTCATCATAGGCTCCTACGGATCCTTATTCTTCAGAAACAGCTACTTCAGCTGCAACTTTCTTTTTTTCTTTTACAACCACATCATGATGCAAAATCTTATCTTTATTTTTTCCTACATAAGATTGCAATGCCTTCGCAATCTTTTCTGCTTCTTCTTCACTTTGAATCTCAAAGTATTTCTCGAAGATCGCGCCGACTTGAATGAGTCGTCTCGTTCTCTCTTTTCTCTCTTTTTCCTTTTTACGCGCTTCAACTTGTTGTTTCTTCGCTTTCATTTTTTCAATTTTCTCTTCTAACTCCTGAAGAATTTCCTCGTCTGTTCGCTTCTTTGGCATCCATCCTCATCTCCTTTTTCGGGTCTCTAATGTTTGTCTTGATTATATCAAAAATTGAGATAAATTGGTATCCTTAGCATAGATTCTCTCACCAGGATATGGTATAATTCCCTTAGATCGAAGAGATAAGGGCGCACTTATACATCGTACCGATGTGTGCGGTTCCTTCGGAACGAAAAGACAAAACCAAAGACCCATTCGCCTAGATGGCGAATTTCATAAAACCTGTTTGCCTATCGGCAAAGATGAAATCACCATCTGACACCCCTGGTGTTCATGATGGTGATTTCATCAAAAACGTTGATTAGCGCACGATGTGCTCTCATCAACTCATTCATAAAACAAAAAACCATTCACAAGAAAGGAGGAACGAATCATGGCTATTTACCATCTGTCGATGCAAATTATCAGCCGTTCAAAAGGACAATCAGCTGTCGCTGCAGCTGCTTACCGAAGTGGCGAAAAACTACATGATGAACGTACTGACGAGCAAAAGTTTTATACTCGTGATGTACAACCAGAAACCATGATTCTGACTCCTTCAAATGCGCCAGAATGGATGAAAGATCGTAATCGTTTATGGAATGAAGTTGAAAAAGTGGAGAAGCGCAAAGACTCACAATTGGCACGCGAATTAAATATTGCTTTGCCCATTGAACTAAATCACG
>Ga0209463_1002300_pt1 | contig 10644 bp, 6 predicted proteins | sample AgamicMgSfrz_FD_187169 | JGI IMG/M metagenome (GOLD analysis project Ga0209463, IMG submission 187169) | Agave microbial communities from Guanajuato, Mexico - Mg.Sf.rz (SPAdes) (version 2) | ecosystem: Host-associated > Plants > Phyllosphere > Phylloplane/Leaf | place: Guanajuato, Mexico... | reverse complement strand
TGGATATCATCTTGAAGATCAGCGTCAATAGAAACCACGCAATCTGATTGTTTAGCAGCTGTTTCGAGACCTGCTAAAAGGGCATTTTGATGCCCTGCATTTCGAGCTAATTTTAACCCTTTTATGACCGAACTATTAGCCATTTCTTTTTCAATTAAGGTCCATGTCATATCCCTACTGCCATCATCTACAAAAAGAATTTTGCTTTCCTTAGATATTAGAAAATCATCGATTAAATTGGTTAATAAGACTGATAACTGCTTTGAAGTTTCCAACAAAACTTCTTGTTCGTTGTAACATGGAACAACGATTGTTAAGGTAGTCCCTTTCATTAGATTAACTCTCCCTTGTGAATTAGATTTAATAAGTTTCCTCTTACTACCTATAACTTTTCTAATAACTCATCAACACGAACACAAGTGAATCCTTTTGTTTTCACTGTTTTCATTAATTGTATTTCTTGGTGCATCCATTTCTGCCCCAAATGTATCCCCACAGTCGTGCAACAAGATAACATCCCCGCCTTTTATTTTGGCTAGACGATGTTTAATCTTTTCACTGCCGCCAGAGGTTCGCCAATCCTCCGCCATGATTGACCAGAGGATAATCTTGTACGTACCTTTTCGGACAAAGTCGAAAAGATTGAGCATTCCCCATGGTGGACGATAATATATGGGTGTTACTCCAGTGATAGCTTCAATTACTTTGGCTGTCTCCTCCAGTCCTTTGCGGACTTTCCAAGGTGACATAAACCAGTTGGAGTGATGTAGATAATTATGAATTCCGATTAAGTGTCCTTCATTATGCATTCGCTGAATCAGTTCTGGATACTTTTCTACTTTAGTGCCGACCACAAAAAAGGTTGCCTTTACCTTATTTTCCTTCAATAAATCAAGGAGTATGGGAGTATAAATGGGGTTCGGACCATCATCAAACGTAAAAGCAACTTTAGATAAATCACGGCCTCTTTTAAATACTTTCACTCCTAAACCACGAGATAGAAAATATGGGAAAACAGTATATAATAAAACGAAAAAGATAATAGCAGAAATAATGACCCACATATTAAATACTCACTCCTATTTTCTCTTGCTTTTGAATTATTATGCTATTTGTTGCTTTAAGTACTCGATCTTGTTTCGTTGCTTCCACAATGACACGGAGTGCGTCTATGGATGATGTTTTAGTTTGATATTTTTTTATTCTTTGCTTCATCCATTTTAAGGGTGCTGAATTGCGGACAAAGTTTTCAACTTGCGCAATTAAATCTTTTTCTGAGTTTGCCACAAATGCGAACCCTGAACGACATAAATATTCCGTATTGTCTTCTTCCTGTCCTGGTAACGAATGATAAATTAGTATTGGCAAGTCCATCGCCATTGCCTCAGAGGTTGTCACTCCACCTGGTTTACTGATCATTAAATCTGAAATAGCCATTAATTCCTCAATCTTTTCACAGTATCCCAAAATTTTCACATCGTGCTTAGAGTCTTTTAAGTCCCACTCTAATTGTGTTTTTAACTTCTTGTTTTTACCACACACTATGAAAAGTTGAATCGGTGTAGAAATGGATTCTAATGCCCTAAAGGTTGATGACCCCTTTCCAAAGAATCCGTCGCCCCCTCCCATGATAAGCAAGGTAAACATATTTGGATTAATCATATACTTATTTAAGAGGACATCCTTTGGAAGAACATCCATAAATCTTTTCCGCACTGGTATTCCAGTCTTCTTAATTTTATCTTCCTCTACTCCTAACGCAATTAATCGGTCGCGCAATTGAGTAGAGCCTACCAGATATTGATCTGTAGAGGGATAAATCCAATAAGAATGATCCGTATAATCTGTGATGATTGTTACCGACGGAATATCAATTAACCCTTGCTCTTTTAACTTCGATATAATCCCGGCAGCAAATGGATAGGTACTGACCACCACTTTTGGTTTTATTTCCTGTATGATTTTAAGCATAGTTTGCATTCCTGATAAAAAGATTGAATTTAACTTGACGGAAAAGGAACTTTTTACACGCGTTTTTTCATATAAAAAGCTATAGACTTGAGGAAACTTCTTAATTCCTTTTTTATAAATATAATGACTAATTGGATATAGATTAGGATGAATCCACTCCATGATATCAATCGTGATAGGCTCAGCATCAGCAACCATATAATCTACTGCCTCGCTTATCGCATTTGCCACTTGTTTATGTCCCTCTCCAAATGTAGCTGAAAGGATTAGGTATTTATCCTTCTCACGATTATTCATGACTTTTCCCTCCTTGTATATTCTCTGCTTTTGCTATGCAGAAAAACCTGGTCTGTTTGCCACGCCTTTTTGTTCTCTCATTCATGCGATTAAAGAATTACTCTGTTGGTAAAAGAGTAAGCATGATAAAAACTAAAGTTGGTAATTAGCCTTTTTAATCAATTTATAAGGTTCAGATTACATAGATTGTTTAGTAACTCTTTAAACTATTTAGTAGAAAAATAAATAGTCTCATATTGAACTTTCAAATAAGACATTTTCATACTAAGGTTTGTAATTAAAAAAACATTAAAGATAACATTAAAAATTAATGAAAAAGACAATTTTTCAAAGGTGTCCACTCTGCTTTAGGTAAATACATAATAAGAAAGACAGAACATGGCGTTTATTACATCTTATATAAATCAGTATGGATATATTGTGTTGGGGCTAGCATTGATGCTAGAACTTCGTTCGCTTTCTATAAGGCATAAATAACTTTCGGGAGGACATTTAGAAATGAAAAACATATGGATATTGAGTCTTGTTAGCTTTTTTACAGATATGGGCACTTACATGGTGACTCCTTTAATTCCCATTCTACTTGCCTCATCAGGGCCTTTTATTATTGGAATTATTGATGGAATATCAGAAAGCTTGGCAAGTGTTTTAAAACTTTTCTCTGGTCGGCGTTCTGATCTTCTGAAAAATAGAAAAGGTCTTGCAATATTTGGTTATGGTTTATCCGGATTAGGAAGAGTATTTTTGATCATTTCTAGTTCTTGGATCAGCGTCTTCATATGGAAACTTATAGATCGTACTGGAAAAGGTATTCGAACGGCTCCAAGAGATGCACTTATATCTGAGTCCGGAGGGAAGAAAAGCCAAGGAAAAGTTTTTGGGTTCCATCAAATGATGGATATGTTAGGTGCTTCTATTGGTATCGGGATTGCTTATTTAATATTACAAGCTAATGGAAGCCAAGATTTTAATGATGTTTTCCTCTATTCTTTAATCCCAGTAATTATTGGTTGGACACTACTATGGAGGGCAAAAGAAAGGAAGTATGAAGCAATATCAAAGGAAGTTCCAACCAGACAAATACCTAAACTTGATTGGACACTTTTAAATCCGAAAGTAAAAAACTTAATGCTAATTGTGTTTCTTTTCACCATTGTAAATTCATCAAATTCGTTTCTTTTACTAAGAGCAACGGATTTAGGAGTCTCTACTGAGAACGTTTTATTATTATATCTACTCTTTCATCTTACCGCGTCTTCTTTTTCGTATATTTCTGGAGTGTTTTCAGACAGATTTGGTCGAAGAGGTGTACTGACTGTTGGTTATGCGTTATACGGAGTTGTGTATATAGGTTTTGCGGAAGTAAATACAGGAATTGGTCTAATTATGCTGTTTATCTTTTATGGGCTATATTCAGCTTTTACTAAGGGTGTTGAAAAAGCGCTGGTAACTGATTTAGCTAATCCAGAAAATAAAGGAACCGCACTTGGATTCTATGCTATGATTACAGGAATTGGTCTATTTCCGGCCTCATTGCTTACAGGTTGGTTATGGCAAATATTTGGTGCGGAAATTTCATTCTTTATAAACGGAGTCATCGCTATAATTGCATCTATTTTATTATTTGGAATGCTCTCTTCTAACGCAAAAAAAGCAATATAGAAAGTTACTCTTATATACTATAGCAAATAACAAAATTCATTGAAATCTAGTTATCGTGATCTAACTTAGTTCATTACTTTTCTTGTGCCACTTATCGTCTTAAGGCCATAAAAGAAGGAGCATACAGTAAACTTGTATGCTCCTTCGCTTATTTCTATATTTGTTGAGTGACTTTATTCGAATTAACGTCTTTATTTACCTGCTTCTTGTGTAGCCATTGATAAATAATCGGAATCACTAGGAAGCTATTACAAGTAGATGTAATCATCCCTCCAATTACTACAATTCCTAACGTTTGAGAAATTACCGTATCTGCTTGATGCGAGAAAGCGAGTGGCAACAACGTTAAGATTGTTGTAGCAGCCGTGATTAAAATTGGGCGGACTCGAGAGAGACTACCAGAAATAACGGCTTGTTGTATATCCATTCCACTTTTACGATTGCGTTCAATTTTATCAATTAACACAATACCATTGGTTACAACGATTCCTGTAAGCATCAGTACGCCGATCAATGCAGCCAAGTTCCATTCACCTCCAAAAATCACAAGAGCTATAACAACGCCACTTAATGCAAGTGGAATACTTAGCAAGACAGATAAAGGTGCTCTCCAGCCTTTAAATAGTGTAGAGGTAATTAACAGAACGAATAAAATAGAAAAAGCAACGGCAACTGACATATCAAAAATCATGCTTTTGACTTGTTCTGTTATGCCTCCCATCGAATAGGTTACACCATTTGAAAGATTCATACCTTGAAGTTTCTGATCAACTTGTTTAGATACTTTGCTAATATCGTTGGATGTAATTTGAGCTGTTACTAGAGAAAACGGTTGACCATTTCTTTCACTAATAGTAGAAGACGTTGGGTCTTTTGAAATCGATGCTAGCTCATTAAGTTTAATGGTTTTTCCACCCTTACCAGAGAATGTTTCATTACCAAGAGACTTCATTACATCTTCTGGACTCGTATTCATTTGAACATTAGGCTGATCAGAAGATGTTTGATCTGCATATACATCAACAGGAAGACTCATATGGTCTACTATGAACGTTGCGTCTTTTGTTTGTGACATATATCTATTAATAACAGTCATTATGTCAGAAAGCTGAACTCCTTTTTGAGTGATAGCTTGTTGGTTAAACGTAATTTTGTATTTTGGTTGGCCATTTGTTAAGTCAATTTTTCCGTCCACACTTAATCCATCTATTGTGGATAGTTCTTTTCGTGCTTTTTCAGCTGTCTTGTCTAAGGTAGCCTGGTCGGAACCGGCAAACATGATCTTCATTTGCGAATCATCACCGGAAATATTTTGACTTGTTACGGTATAGGCCACATTTTTTGAAAGCTTTGGAAGAGTAGAAGCTAACTGCTTAATAACTGTATCTGCTTCTTTCTCATTCTTTAATACGACCGAAAGGTTGGCTACATTTGGTTTCTGTAAAAACCCACCGCCTTGATCGAACACATCATCACTTTGCGGTGTACTGGTTGAACCAAACGTAGATGAATAAGATTTTACTTTTGTATTCTCTTTTAAATTCTGTTCAACCTTTTGAACCTCAGTATCTACTTGTTGTAAGGTACTTCCTTGAGGCAATTCTACTTTAATTGCAACCTGACCTGTTTTAGCACTCGGTAAAAATGAAACAGGAAGGAAAGCTGAATAAGAGGCTGCAAAAATAAATAGTAAAGCCGAAATGAGCACCACAAGTTTCCTATGCTTTAGTGCCGATACTAAAACTGGTTTCATCATAGGCTCAAGAGAAACAGCCTTCTGCTTAGATGGTGCTCCTTTCCATCCCATAAAAGCAAGTGTAGGAATGACCAGCATGGCAACAAAAAATGAAATGATTAACGCAATAACAACAGACCATGCAAATCCACTATAAGAGGCACTTACAATTCCTCCTACAAAAGCTATGGGAATATACACAGCTATAGTGGTAAGTGTTGAGCCAAGAATAGCAGGAATCATTTCATGAACGGAAGCACTTAAAAGTGGCAATAGTGCTTTGTTTTGAGACTTTTCTCTTCTGCGATACATATTATCAAGGATAACAATCGAATCATCTACAATACGTCCCATGGCAACAATTAGTCCCGAAACGGTTAAGATATTAAGCGTAATGCCCATTGTTTTTAAAATAGCAGCTGTTGCTAATAATGAAATCGGCAACGAAATAGCTATAAGCAACGTAGAGCGCACATTTCGGAAAAAGAAAAATACACAAATCATGGAGAATAAACATCCAAGCAAGCCTTCTCGAATTAAACCATTTAACGAATCGTTTAATTCTTTTTCACGATCTAGCTGCGTTGTTAATGAAACAGATCCATCTTTAACAAGTTGGAGTCCGTGTACTCTTTCTTTTACATGTTTCGCTACGTCTGTAATATTGGCAGATGGCGTTTTAATGACATTTAATTGAACGCTTGGTTTGCCATCTATTCTAGCAACTGTTTTCACATCATTTAATGCATGTGAAATGCTTCCAACTGCTGAAAGAGGGATCGAATTACCATCCGCATTTTTAATTTTAATGTTTTTCATTTGCTGTTCATCGAGTTTCCATCCCTCAAAGGTAACGGGGATCGATAGCTGATTTTGGAGTACAATACCCTTAGGTAATGATGGAACGGATAAAGATAGTGCTTTATTTAAATCATCCATCGTTAGATTATTTTTCGATAAATCCTTCATTCTTACTGTTAAAACATATCCGTCTTTTGCTCCTCCAAATGTGGAGACATCAGATACTCCAGGAACTGTTTTTAATTGTTGGACGATATCTTGTTGAACGGTTGATTTCAATTGGTTTTCATCCAACTTATCACTCGTTAAGTTATACGTAAGTATAGGAAAAGAACTGGTTGTAACCCTTGTAACAAGAGGCGTTGATGTAATGGTTGGTGGTATATCGGCATTAGACAAAGCTTTATTTACATCGCTTTCTGCTTGCTTCATATCCGTATTCATCGGAAAATAGAGACTCATAAATAAGCCACCATCGTATGAGCTTGTTTCAACATCTTGTAACCCATCTGTCGTTCTTACGGCACTTTCCAATTTGTCTGTAACCAATTGTTTTACCTGTTCAGCTTGATACATAGGTAGACGCATGCTTACAGTAAGTGTTGTATTATTGATGCCGGGAAGATAATCTCGTTGCATTTGAAAAGCTGAAATACCACCCCAAGCTAAAATAATAACGACACATACAATCATTAAGATAGCTCTCTGCATGGTTCCTTCTACGAGTTTTTTGAGCATAACTTTACTCCTCCTACTTTAGTATCTTTGTACAGGGAAATCCCCTAAAGTCTGTCTTATCTGATTTTTCCACTCATTTACTCAATCATGCGAATACTCTACAAGGCTAAAAGAAGAAATCTAAAGATCCTAGGTCGTACTAATCTCCTCAATCGGTACACACAGTTCCACGTTTTTTCCCTTCTATTACATATACATAGATTTTTTATCAACTCCTTAAACTATTGATTAGAAAAACGAATAGTCTCATAAAGCGTTTTCAAATAGGACGTTTTAAGTTTAAGGCTTGTCATTAAAAAATCATTAAAGATAACATTAAAAATTGATGAAAATGACAGGTTTTTCGATAAATAGTGCTACATTAAAAGAAAAGTAAGAGTGAAATTAGCCTTTTAACTCTTCTTATTTCAATCGAATTCAAGCACATTCACGTTATCGACTGTGTTTTAGACAGACACAGAATAAGAAAGAAGGGCAGACCATGGATTTTATTACATCTTATATAAATCAGTACGGATATATCGTGTTGTTTCTAGCATTGATGCTAGAACTTCTTGCGCTTCCTTTACCAGGCGAACTCCTCATGGGTTACGCTGGGGTTCTTGCTTTTCAAGGACATTTAAGCTGGATAGGAAGTATCTTGGCGGCTGGCATGGGGAGTGTAGTTGGCATGACCATAGCCTATGGGGTAGGTTATAAGTTAGGGACTCCTTTTTTTAATAAATACGGAAAAACATTTCATATGGGACCAGAGCGAATCGAAAGAATGTCAAAGTGGTTTAGTAGACATGGAAACAAGCTATTAATCATTGCGTATTTCCTTCCTGTTATTAGACATATTACAGGCTATTTTTCAGGAATGACTCGTCTTCCTTTTCGTACGTACGCACTGTACGCCTATAGTGGATCCTTTCTTTGGGTCACAACCTTTATTACCCTGGGGAAGTTATTAGGTCCTCAATGGGAACAATTCCATAATTCTATTAAGAAGTACTTTATCATTGGGATGATTGTGGCTGTAATTCTGTTTGTAGCTATTTACATTTATAAACAGTACAAACTAAAGATTAAAGAGACAGCAATTAATTGTCTTAAGTGGATCGTAAATGTATTTCATACGCGGAAACGGGCAGGTCTTGTTTTTATCTTTACAGGTTTAGTTACATTAGGATTTATTCTGCTTATGATTGGAATGACGCAAGACTTTATCGGGAATGAGTTTGGAGATTTTAATAAAATAACGAGTCTATTAATAACAGTGCTTTTTAACCAAAGTTGGGATGTGCCAATGTGGATATTTTTCATGCTAGGATCTAGGCAAGTTCTTATTGTATTTATTTTCTTTACACTTGGATGGATCTTATGGAAAGATAGAGATAAAAAAATTGAATTATTATCTTTACTAGTTGTTGTAGGCGGCGGAGAGCTATATGAAGAAAGCCTGAGACGAATTTTCCATCATTTCTCTCCTATTAGAAAATCATTGATAGAACAGCTTTCATATACCTTTCCAAGTGAACAATCATTAATGGCTTTTGTTATTTATGGGTTTACTGTGTTTATGTTGGTACGACATTCTAGAAGGTTATGGATTCCTACATTAGCACCAATAGTGGCCTTTCTTATTTTATTGCTTATTGCGATTAGTCGTTTGTATTTGAGTATACAATACCCCAGTGACATTGCAGCAGGGTATGTATTTGGGGGAGTATGGCTGGGGTTAAACATTTTGCTTCTTGAAACCTTCCGTCTTATGAAAGGTATTGATTTATAAGGACTACCACAAAAAATAAAAGGGAATTCAGATAAATATACTTCATTATCTAAACAGAAACTTATCTTGTCCAAATGGAGTTTTTATAATTTGAATGATATGAGAGGAGAATCTAGATGAAAAGCCGCATTTTAATCGTTGAAGATGAAGAAATGATTGCACGAGCGCTTCAAATTGAGCTTGAGCATGAAGGATACCAAGTAATCGTTGAACACGAAGGGAAAGCCGGCCTTGAAGCTGCCTTAAATAATAGCATTGATTTAATTTTATTAGACGTTATGCTTCCAGGCTTAAGTGGAATTGAAGTTCTTCGAAGAATTAGAAAAAAAGACATCTACTTGCCCATTATTCTTTTGACAGCTCGCGACACCACGTTAGATAAAGTTATGGGGCTAGATCATGGGGCGAATGATTACATCACCAAGCCCTTCGAAATAGAAGAAGTATTGGCTAGGGTACGCAATAGTCTTCGCCATAGAGCTATCGTTCAGGAAGTTACTGAAAAAAAAGATGTTCATTTATCTATAGAAGATTTATCGGTGAATTTAGAGACCAGAGATGTGATAAGAAAAAACAAAACGATTATATTAACACCGAAAGAATATGATTTGCTTGTTTATTTACTGCAGAATCAAAATATTGTACTAAGCAGGGAGAATATTCTTTTGACTGTTTGGGGTTATGATTATGAAGGAGAAACTAACGTGGTGGATGTGTGCATCGGACATTTAAGAAAGAAAATAGAAGAAGGTAATACATCCCCTTTAATTCAAACCATCCGAGGAGTAGGATATGTGATAAGAAAGGATCAACATGAAAATCACCACCAAGGTTAACCTATTCATTACCGTTTCTCTTTTAGTTAGCTTACTTATTGTAAATGCTATTGTATTTTTCTTATTTATGAAAACGACTGTTAATATGGAAGCACATTTAGTTTCGAAAAACGCGAATGAAATGTTAAAGAAATATCCTATTTCCGAATCCTTAACATTAGACAAAAACCTTTTAAACTCTTACATGTCTACTCACTCTTTCATTCGGATAGTTGGATCGGACTCTACGATTATTGATCAGGTCAGTAATGATAAAACCCTTGTTAAAAAAATCCCCCCCACCTTTTCGTCAGAAAAAAACTTTGAACTTAGACCTTTTCAAGAACATCAAAATTTAGTAGTTCGTGTACCTATTCATCAAAATCAAAAAGTAGTAGGGACATTAGAAATAAGTGAACGATTATCTGGACTAGAAAGTCGCAAAGACATTATTTTATCCATAATGGGGACTGTTACGGCTATTTCTGTTCTTCTCTCTTTTCTAGTTGGTAGATGGTTATCAGCCATCATTATGAAACCTATTGTATCAATGATCTCCACAATGGAGGATATTGAGCAAAGTGGAACGTTGAAAAGAATTAGCATACAAACTGAAACAAAAGATGAAGTATATAAGATGGCAGCTACATTTAACCGTATGATTGGTAAACTGGAGGAAAATTCAAATAAACAAAGGCAATTTATTTCTGATGCTTCCCATGAATTAAAAACACCTTTAACTATTATTAGCAGCTTTATTACGATTCTTAGAAGACATGGAACACAAGATGAAAAAATAGCCAAAGAAGCAACTGAGGCTATTTATTTAGAAACAAACAGAATGAAAAATT
>Ga0209463_1002298_pt1 | contig 10651 bp, 12 predicted proteins | sample AgamicMgSfrz_FD_187169 | JGI IMG/M metagenome (GOLD analysis project Ga0209463, IMG submission 187169) | Agave microbial communities from Guanajuato, Mexico - Mg.Sf.rz (SPAdes) (version 2) | ecosystem: Host-associated > Plants > Phyllosphere > Phylloplane/Leaf | place: Guanajuato, Mexico... | reverse complement strand
TGTTATATTCTTCTCAAGATGTACAAGTACAGCGTTTTTTAATTGATCAATCAACTGGAGAATCACGTTTTTCAAATGAACTTGAAAAATTGCAAAATATGACCGATTACTGTCATACAGAACAATGCTTACAATCATTCATTTTGCAATACTTTGGAGAAGAACCGAAAGAAGATTGTGGACGCTGTGGTAATTGTACAGACGATCGCGAGAGCATTGATGTGACAAGGGAATCACAAATGGTTTTATCATGCATGATTAGAACGAACCAACGCTTTGGGAAGCAAATGATAGCGCAAGTATTAACGGGGTCGAAAAATAAGAAAGTTATTGAATTTAATTTTCATACTTTACCAACGTATGGGCTTTTATCGAACCGTAGTGTAAAAGAGGTCAGTGAGTTTATTGAGTTTTTAATTTCAGATGAGTTAATTGCAGTTGAACATGGCACTTATCCGACGTTAAAAGTAACAGAAAAAGGGAAAGAAGTATTACTTGGTAAAGAGAATGTTTTACGAAAAGAACGAGTAGAGACAAGACAAATTGTACAAGACCATCCTTTATTTGAAGTGCTTCGTGAAGTACGTAAAGAAATTGCACAAGGAGAAGGTGTACCTCCGTTCGTTATTTTCTCTGACCAAACATTAAAAGATATGTGCGTGAAAATGCCGCAAAGTGATTCCGAATTGTTGACGGTAAAAGGTATCGGAGAACACAAACTTGTGAAATATGGCTCGCACTTCTTACAAGCAGTTCAGCATTTTATTGAGGAAAATCCAAATTACGCTGAAACGATTAAGACAGAAGTAGTTGCAGAGCGTAAAAAGTCAGGAAAAGCGTCCGCAAATTCTCATTTAGAAACGTATGAAATGTATAAACAAGGTATTGATTTGAATGAGATTGCAAAAGAACGTAACTTATCAAGACAAACAATTGAAAACCATTTAATTCGCTGCTATGAGGATGGAATGGAAGTAGATTGGCAAAGCTTTGTTCCAGCAGAGTATGAATCTCTTATTGAAACTGCCGTTCAAAATGCAGAGGGTGGGCTGAAATCTATTAAAGAACAGCTTCCGAATGAAGTGAGTTACTTTATGATTCGTGCTTATTTACAAATAAGAAAGTAGAGACATATAAAGGGGATAAGAATTTATGTATCATGTGTTCGTTTATGGCACATTAAGAAGAGGACAAACGAATGCTCATTATATGCAAGGTGCAACATGCATTGCAGACAGAGCTTGGACATATGGAAAATTATTTGATACGAATGAAGGATATCCGGCTATGACTTATTCGATTGAAGAAAAGGTGTATGGAGAAGTTTATGTAGTAAATGATGAGATATTGTGTAAGTTAGATGAACTAGAAGAATATACAGGTAATGCGGAGACTGATTTATATGATCGAATCACGCAAACAGTATATGTTGCTGATAGGGAAATTGAGGCATATGTGTATATCGCTCAGAATAAAAAGATGTTAAAGAAAGTGATAGACTCTGGTGACTGGCTTATGTATCAAAAAATATAATAAGGTAGTTTTAAAAATTGGAAAGCAGATAATGACGAATTCATTATCTGCTTTTTATTGTGTGAATAATTGTCGTTCTCTTTTTATTCTTATAGTTCTTAGTACGATTCCAATTCCGAGAAATAAAACAGTAGCAGCGACCCCGCTAGTAGGATTTAACCAAAAATCACTACTGTTTGTAAGAGTAATAATCCCTGTTATTGTAACTAAAACAGTAGGAACAGCATCCTCGATTGCATGCATGATAACACATGGCCGGACGGATTTTGTAAGTCTATATATTTCAACATACATAATTGACCAACAAACCATAAGGATACAGCCAGATAGAAGCATATTTAATCTTGAGATAGATTCAAAATATTCATTTGAAGAGCCTCCTTTACTTTTATTTATCCTACTATTTGTGGGCAGTAAAACGCCCATTGATTAAAGTCTTTAATTTTTACAATATTTGTTAATAGATAAATTAAATAGGAGACAAATAGAAAGTAGTATCTTTTGTATGCATCACTATACTATATGTGTATTTGTGTGATTTAAATGTTGCATATTCTTTTTAAATTAGAAAGATGAAAAGTAAGTTTTTTCGGAAAATTTAAATAGAAACTATTGACTTTATGATTGGATTTTTAATACAATGATACTTCGACTGAAAAATTAGAACGGACAGGAGGGAATCGTCGAAATGAGCAACATATTTGAAGATGAGTTACAAAAAATGAAGGATACTTTACATACGATGGATGAGCAATTGGATAAGCTTGAAAAAACCCCGGTTTATTATGGAGAAGATTTTAAAGAGCAAATTCTTGAAAGTATGAGGGAGTCTAATAGACAAAACTTACGTATTGGTGTGCAAGAGCCGTACTTTGGAAGGTTAGATTTTCAGGAAGATGGAAAAGAAGAAGTTATGCCGATTTATATCGGAAAAGTAGGGGTTTCGGATATGGACACGATGAAGCCAATCATTATTGATTGGCGAGCGCCTGTCGCAAGTATGTTTTATTCATTTACCGGTGGAGAAGAATTAGCATTTTATCAATCACCAGATGGGTTAGTAGAAGGTGATGTGTATTTAAAACGAAACATTTCCATTCGAAAAAGAGAACTTGAACGTGTTGTTGATACATATGTAAAAGGAAATGAAGATGTATCGCATGCCGATGATTTTCTTCTATATCGATTAGGTGAGAATAAAGATAATAAGCTAAAGGATATTGTTTCAACAATTCAATCGGAACAAAATGATATTATTCGAGCGGAAAGAAATTTACCATTACTTATTCAAGGGGTTGCAGGGAGCGGAAAGACAACAATTGCTTTACATCGCCTTGCTTTTTTAATTTATGAATATCGTGAACAATTAGAAGCAGAAAGAATGATCGTATTTGCGCCGAATAGTCTGTTTTTAGACTATATTTCGAGTGTACTTCCTGAATTAGGTGTAGGGAATATTAGTCAAACAACGTTTCCGGATTGGGCATTACGTACGTTAGATGATTCAGTGAAACTAAAGCAGACAGAAGAAAAATTGAAAGAAGCATTTTCAATTAATCGTGATGAAGAAAAGGTTATGCTCGGTAAATTGAAAGGTACACTGGAATTTAAGTTCTTTATTGAAGAGAGAATGATTCAATTTGAAAATGAATTAATACCAACAAGTGATTTTGAGGCATGGGACAAAGCTATTATTCCAGTAGAAGACATAAAAAAATGGATGCAAGTTGAATATAAACATTATCCATTAAAGAAAAGAAGAGAAAGATTAGTCGGCCGAATGAAGCGCTGGATTGAAATTGAACTGAAAAAGTATGGAGAAACAAACGAGAAGAAATTGTTAAAAAAAGAAGCGACAAAGAGATTGAACACTTATATGAAGTTTTGGCCGAAAATGAGCCCACTTTCACTATATAGTTCAATATTGAAAAGTAAAGAAATACTCGAAGTATTGCCTGAAGAACTTGTGAAAGAAACTGAAAAGAGTTGTCGTAAAAAAGAAGTGTATGTAGAAGATTTACCAGCTTTAATTTACATACATCACCGCATAACAGGTATTGAAATCGGACAGAAATTCCATCACGTCGTTATTGATGAAGCGCAAGATTTTCCACCATTCCAAGTTTATGTATTAAAAGAAATTACACTAGGTAATTCTTTTACTATATTAGGTGATTTATCTCAAGCAATTTATGATTATCAAGGAATTGAAGATTGGAGTGCTTTTAAAGAAGTATTCCAAGAAACAGGTTATTATGAACTGACGAGAAGTTATCGTTCTACAAAAGAAATTATAGAATTTGCGAACGAAATAATTAAAAATGCAGAGATTCCAGTTGGGCTCGCAACACCAGTTTTTCGCAGTGGTGAAGATGTTAAGGTAATCCATGCAGAAGATCAATTTAATGAGATTATGAAGACGTTAAAACATCTACAAAACGAAGATGTGAAAACCATTGCGGTAATAGGAAGAACAGACGATGAATGCCGCGATATATATGAGAAATTAACAAAAGCAGGATTGGCTGTAAACGTTATTGAAGCAGATCAAAGTAAATATGAAGGTGGTATTTCAGTAGTACCTGTCTATTTAGCGAAAGGTTTAGAATTTGATGCGGTGCTTTTAATTGATGTGGATGAAGAACATTACAAAAACACAAAACATGATGCAAAGTTACTATATGTCGGATGTACGAGATCACTTCATGACTTATGGATTTTCCATAGTGGGGAAGCGTCACCTTTAATTAAAGGATTAAAATAAAGTGAAACTATAATCAGTGGGGAGTTTTACTGCAAGCTAATGTGGGATAAATATAAAAAGAGGATTTTCTAGTACTGTATGAAAATCCTCTTTTTTATATTGAAATGGTAGATGTGTAAAATGACAATAAAGTTATTTAATTTTAAAACCTAAAACAAGTATAACCCCGCTCTAAATTTAGGACGGGGTTAAAACATAGTTATTTAATTTTCGATATAAGATACTTCACTGTACTTAAAAATATAACAATAAAGTCGTTTGAAAATCTAAGTTTTATTCAACAATACCGCCCATTGTTGAATAATGTTCAATTTTAAACGAATAAAGCCATTAATATTAAATTTTGATAGCTATCATCCAATTTTACACCCTTTGCTTTTCTACCCTCTTCAAAGAAGCCTAGATTCTTATATAACTGGATTGCACCTAGATTATCTTCCATTACCTCAAGACAAACTTTTTCAATCTTACTGTTATTTTTAGCCCAATTGATTAACGTTTCTAGAAGAGCTCTTCCAATACCATAATTTCGATATTCAGGTAGTATGGTCATCGCAAAAGCCCCTTGATGACTAATTTTTTCTTTGTTTCCGTTCTTAAAATCTATTGCACCGACTAACTTACCATCAACTTCAGCAATAAACTGTACATAATTTGGATTTTCATGATAAGCTTTTAACGTTTTTTGAATAGCATCGATACGCACCTTTTTTACATCCTCAACCGTACTTAGCATGTATGGAGCGTTTATTAAAGTTTTTGAAGCAGAATCTAGTATTCTTTCTGCATCCTGTTCTTTAGCTTCTCTAATTATTACTGTTTTTCCATCCTTAGATTTATAAGTAAAAACATTAGTTGATAAGATACTACACACACCCTTTCGGAATATAATTAATTAAAATTTTTAACTGTTTCGCGATTCTTAAGTAAGAAAAAGTCGTATCACCTTTTTCTGCATTCGCTCTGCTTCAACTTAATAACGATTATTTCAAATGTTTCTAATTTTTACAAGAATTTATTCCGTTATATAACCCGATTTTTGAATAACATGACTGGCGTTTTTTAAACAAATTCATTATCTCTGTACAAGATGAATTAACGACTTGAGCTGTTGTATAAATAATATACAATGACCTTTTCTAATTCCTTAGTTTGTCCTTTTTCCCGTATACGAACGGCATCTACTGGAATTTGTGTATGTTTTAACCAATCTAGAATAAGGTGTAGTTGTACTTGTATTTGACCAATGTGTAGCTTCTTTATGTTCTTATTCTGAATTCTATTAATTAATTGCAGCATATAGGGAAGTTTTTCTATACATTCGCTTAAATCTCCGCAATAACCTGAAGGGAATTCATTTGTACCAAATTCTAAAGTATTGATGTAATTAGAAACTAGGTATATCATGGCTTTTTGTTCGGTATAACCACCTAATTCAATCGCTTTTCGAAGGGATTTTTCTAAATCGTCTTCTTTATTGCTAGAGTCCATATAAATTCCTATCCATCTAAAAGGTCTTGAATCAATCGGGTTGTTTTCTGTCCATCTATATAGAATATCAATTAGAAAACTATTTAGTGAGAAAGTTAAGACCTCATCTTTTTCGTTTAATGCATCTAAAATAGTAAACAGCGAAATGGCAAACTCTTCTTGATCTTTTGATTCCCATTTCTTTGCATTTGAAATAAATGTCTCTAAATGTTTATAAGCTAATTTTCGAAGTCCCGCTTCGCGATGCTGACAGTAACAAATAAAATCATGCCAATGTTCATTTGTATTCATATTTATAATAATGGTTTGTAATGCAGTGTGAGGTTTATGTATTATAAGTCCCCCAATCTATTAAGAACGTGTTGAAAATTTAGTGTTATTATATCATTACATAAATTAAAAAGGGAGAGTTACTATGATTACAAAAGTAATTACGAAAAGTAATTGGGAAATCGCAAAGGTAGATGGAGAAGTTAATGAAGCTTCACTTAAAGAAGAGGGATTTATTCATTGTTCATTAGTAGATCAAGCTTTAAAAGTTGCAGAAAAATATTTCAAGCATGAAGAAGATGTTTTATTACTTACAATTGATCCAGCCCTATTAAAAGCAGAAGTAAAATATGAACTTACTTCTAACGGTCAAGAATATCCGCATGTTTACGGAGTAATTAATGTTGAGGCGATTGTAGAGGTTGTTCCATTGCATAAAGAAAACGGAGAGTTTATCCCGCATTAACAGACAGCTCGATTGGTGAGGGCTGATAATCAGTGGGGAATGAACCAAACCCCCACTGATTAAAAAAGATAAGTATGTTATATATGTTAGTGAGAAAAGCGCAAATCATATAGTTAGTGTATTTCATTATCCGTTTTTTTGTAAAAAATATTGTTTTTATCACACTAATACTGTACGATACATAGTATAAAACATATACTGTATGACATATAGTAATGGGAAAGAGGTGAGTGAATGGATGCTTTATTAAATTCGTTAATTACTGAACTAAGAAGAGGAACATTAACATTAGCGGTTTTAAGCCAGTTAAGAACACCGCAGTATGGGTATTCACTTGTCCAATTATTGGAGAAATCAGGGATCACAATCGATCAAAGTACTTTATATCCACTACTTCGCCGATTAGAAAAGCAAGAGCTAGTGACGAGTAGTTGGGATAAAACGGAGAGTAGACCGCGTAAGTATTACGTTTTAAGTGAATACGGATTAGAGATATTTTTGCAGTTAAAAAAGGAATGGATAAAGGATTCGAAGGAACTTTATAACTTATTAAAGGAGGAGGACAAGAATGAATTTAATTGATATTTATGTCGAGGAAGTAGCGAAGAGATTACCTGAAAAAAATCGTGAAGATATTATTCTTGAACTACGGTCAACAATCGAGGATATGTTACCGGATGATTATAATGAAGATGATGAAAAAAGAGTTCTTGAAAAATTGGGAAGTCCAGTTGCATTAGCTAATGGGTACTTGGATAGACCAATGCATTTAATTGGACCACGTTATTTTGATGTATATATGACATTATTAAAAATGATCTTACCAATCGCAGTTGTAATTGCGCTTATTTCAATGGTTGCAGAAAATTTTATTAGTTATAGTGGTGATCAGGCTGTATTAAATGTTATTTTAAAATTGATAGGTGAAGGCATTGGAAGAACGTTTGAAGTAGGTTTCCAAGTATTTTTCTGGCTGACAGTTGTGTTTGCTGTTATAGAAAGAACGGATAAAGAAAAGGACCCACAACCATTAACAACAAGTTTAAAAAAATGGACGCCAGATGATTTGAAAAATATTGCGTATATCCCGAAGAAAAAGGCGATCTCAAAGTTTGAAGTGTTTGGAGGTCTAATGTGGACGGCAATATGGGCTACACTTTACTTCTATGCGAATCATCTCGTTGGCGTATACAATGGTACGGAAAATGGATTGAAGTTTGTTGCGCCGACGTTTAATCAAGATGTATTACTTCAGTATTGGCCAATCGTTGCTATTGTGATTGTTTTTGAAATAGGTATATCTCTTTATAAGTTAGTACAGGGACAATGGACGCAAAGATTGGCGATTGGAAATGCTATTCTTCAAGTAGCTGGGACGATAGTATTCATTGTAATTGTAGTAAATCCACATTTATTTAACACAGGATTTATTACGTATTTGGCAAATGCATTTACTATTTCCACAGAGGAGTTTAAAACGTGGCTCATTGGGGGAGGAATTTTCTTCTATACGTTATCTGCTGCAATAAATATATTTGATGGTTTCCGAAAAGCTAGTATTCGTACGTAGATAAAAATCGGAAATTTCGGTAAAATAAAACTATTAAAAAGATAGTGAAATAAGATGAACATGATGAAAGGAAGAAAACAATGATAAGGGAAGCAACGAAAAGAGATTTAGCATACATTTTAGATATTTATAACGATGCGATACTTTATACAACAGCTGTATATGCGTATAAACCTGTAACCCTTGAAAATAGAATAGATTGGTATGAACAAAAAAAGGCCGAAGGGTATCCAATTTTCATATACGAATTAGATAATAAAGTAGTAGGATTTGCGACATTCGGCCCATTTAGAGCGTGGCCTGCTTATAAATATTCAGTTGAACATTCTGTGTATGTAGATAAGACATATAGAAAAAATGGCATTGGGTCTTTATTCATGAAAGAATTAATTAAAATTGCGGAGGAACGAGAGTATATGACCTTAATTGCTGGAATTGATGCAGAGAATGAGAAAAGTATTGCCTTGCATCAAAACTATGGATTTGTTCATGCAGGGACAATAAAAAAAGCTGGTTATAAGTTTAATAAATGGCTAGATTTAGCTTTTTATCAGCTGGAGCTTAACGGTCCTGAAAATCCTATAGAAGAATAAATATTTTTCGGTAGCAAGAAAAAATTCATGCTACCTTTTTCTTATTTTAATAGCTGATGAAAAGGTTTTTTATATTCAATATTGAATTATTAGAAGTTAATATAACGATATGAAAAGAGGGATGGAAATGGAAACTGTCATAAATAAAATAAAAGAGGTACAATCTAATTATGTGGGAATGGAAATTTATTCTACAAAAAACAATCGTATAGTTGCTTCATATAATAGTGAATTAAATATTCCGTTAGCATCAGCAGCAAAATTAGTTATTGGATTTGTAGTAGCACAAATGGTGAAGGAAAATAAACATAATTGGAATGATATACTTCATCACATTAAATTTAATCCGCATGAAGATAGTACGCAGTTATATCCGCATTTACAAGGAAGAACTTCTTTAACACTTAGTCAAGCGGTCGAGGTAATGATAGCTTGTCATGATAGTTACGTTGCACAGTCAGTTGTAATGCACTGTGGTGGATGGGATGCTGTGAAAATGTATGTACAAACGTACTTTTCAAAAATTCATATACAAGAGAATGCTAGAGATGAGAAAAATATTGGAGACTTAAATGAAGTTCTTGCCCTTTTGATACAAACCTTTCAAGGTTATAAATCAGAACCAGAATTATGGGAACCAATTATTAGTGGCATGGTAAGACAACAAGGAGAGTATGAAGAAATCCCATATTATCATTTAGCTCATATGACAGGTGGATTGCTCACAGCTACAATAAATATTGGTATAATAGGAATGTTTAACGAATTTCCGCTTCTTTATGTGATTGGGGGAAAAGATTTACCGAATCGACGTGAAAATAAAGAGGTAGATGAAGCTTTTGCAGTAGTTTTAAAGTACATATACAAAGAATATAGTGAAAACATGCTAGGAGTGAGCGGTTGAAAAGAAACTTAAAGACTTCAACAATCATTATTTTAATTTTAACGATTATTGCTCTTGAAGTTGGAATCGCACTATATAATCACAATTTGTCATTAGATACAATTTACTTTGCAGCAATCCTTATTTGTATTGTATTGCTTTTTGGTACACGTGTTTCTGAAGAGAAAGAAAGTAAATCGAAACGAGGGCGAAGAAAAACAGCTCTTATATTTTGGCCATCTATTTTATTGTCTATCACTTGTTTCGCAGTTATAAGTTACATAAGGATAGGCTATGTCTCTGTACCAGGGATAATTGGCTTTTCATGCTTTGTTACATATGGTGGATTCGTATGTATTAGTATTTTTAAAGAGAAAAAATAAAATGTAGCTTACTGAGCTGAAAGGAAGCAATATATATGAAACATATAAAGAACGGTACACGCACTGAAGGAGAATATATTAAAAATAAAGTTATTCAATATAATATGTCCATCTTAACAGATGAGGCAAGACAGACGATGGAAGAAGTAAGCCTCGTAGTAAAAAATGAAGAAGGAAAAATTTTTGGTGGCGTAACAGGTACGATGTATTTTTATCACCTTCATATCGACTTTTTATGGGTTGATGAATCAGTTCGTCATGACGGTTATGGTAGCCAACTTTTACATGAAATTGAAGGTATTGCAAAGGAAAAAGGGTGTAGATTAATATTGCTAGATTCATTTAGTTTCCAAGCACCAGAATTTTATAAAAAGCACGGTTACAGGGAGTATGGTGTCGTTGAAGATCACCCGAAAGGTCATAGTCAGCACTTTTTTGAAAAGAGATTATAATAATATTATGTATACTGAATTATAGGAGAAATAATCTGTACACGTATAAATTGCAACAAGAACAACTAATCTGTGCAGAAAAAATAAAGAAGCTTTATGATTCTATCGGTTGATGGCCAGAAAGAAAAGAAGTCGATATTGAAAAAATGTTAAAGAATAGTATAGCCATTGGAGTATGGGAAGAAAATGAATTAGTTGGATTTGCTAGAGTCGTTTCTGATGGTGTTTTTCGAGCATACATTGAAG
>Ga0209463_1002296_pt1 | contig 10652 bp, 9 predicted proteins | sample AgamicMgSfrz_FD_187169 | JGI IMG/M metagenome (GOLD analysis project Ga0209463, IMG submission 187169) | Agave microbial communities from Guanajuato, Mexico - Mg.Sf.rz (SPAdes) (version 2) | ecosystem: Host-associated > Plants > Phyllosphere > Phylloplane/Leaf | place: Guanajuato, Mexico... | reverse complement strand
CAATCCCGCCGGGACACTGTCAAACAGAAATCCGGATGGGAGATGGGAAGGGCGAAGCGACTGGCTTAACTCAGCGCTCCGTTCGGAATATGCGTGCTGCGCTGTATTACCGCGCTTGCGAAGCCGGATCGTTCTGCTGCAAAGGCTCTTGCCTAAGGGTATCGAGCAGTCTGTCGGCAACGTTGGCGGCCCAGACGGCAATGGTCAGGCTGGGCGGCCTGCCGGGCGACTCTGGTAGCGCCGCTGCATCGGCGATATACAGGCCTGGATTGTCAAATATCTCACCATTGGCACCAATTACGCCGTCCAGATTAGAGGTTCCCAGGCAGGCACCGCCCAAAGGCTGAACGGTGATAGGTGCAGAAGGGGAATAGATTTTGGTGCCCGTCCTGGTTTTGATCTCTCTGACTTCATGATCTATCTCCTGATAAACCTGGCTGTCCGCCTTGTTGTAAATCACGTTAAACCTGCCGCGTTTTAACGTCATCACGCCGTTGTTGTTATCTTTGCCCAGTGCAACGATAAAGGCGTTTCTGCGGAACCATCTTTTGATAAATGTGGGACATGGGATGTCATCCAGACCCTGGATAGCGGCGCGCAACACCTGGACGGATTTGCTGGTGGAGTTTGCCACCCGGAACGGGCCGCACAGGGGAAGACCAGCTGAGAGATCGCGAGTGCTATTCTCTTTCCAGAAACCAAAATAGCCACCATTGGTACCAAATCCTTTACCCAGGCGCGGCATGCCTTGAAGGCCAGCGCTGGCGTTACGGCTGTGCATTAGCAAGCGGATCGTATTCAGGCAGCCAGCGGCTAAAATTACATGCCGTGCACGCACGCGTTCGTTCTTGTTTTTATGATGATCGCGATAGTGGATTTCATAGCGCATACCGTCAGCGTCGCTTGTTTGTAGCCTGTGAATGGCAGTCACTTCGCACATATCACGAACGACAAGGCCGCTGCGTATCGCAGGCCAGACAACCGAAAAGTCGAGTGTCGTTTTGGCGCCGGTGGGGGAGCCAAGAATGCTGTTATTCCTATATTCACACTCCCAGCGCTCTACGCCATTGGTATCAACGATTTTGGCAGCCGTGCCGGGATTTGCAGGAAGCAAGATCCCGATAAAAGGGTTAGCCAGACCTTGCGTAGACAATGTGCCTTCGTAACCGGTCTGGCTAATATTATTCGGCACGCGATCGTCATCGTTAACAGGTCTGGCCTTCAGAAGTGACAGAATTTCGGCATAATAGCCATCCATTGCGGTTTTTGATAACAGCGGATGGCGATTGGCCCAATAATCGGGATCGGACGGTTTTGCCAGCATGGCGGCATAGGCGTGACTGCCGCCACCGACGCTGGATGAGCAGATAATATTAATGCCTATACCGTGGAAAGCTTCGATAAAGCCTTTTTTGTTGAGCAAGACAAATTTCTTCAGCCGATGCGAACCGAACGATCTTAACCCATGCGTGAAGACTTTTTTCCCCTGCGGCAGAGCCGCAAGGTTATCAATGCCCACTGAGCGATTGGGCACCGTATCGCGCCACGGGCCTCTTTCCAGCATCAACACTTTCCGCCCGGCATCAGCAAGACGTTTCGCTGCAATGGCACCGCCAAAACCACTTCCTATGACAACTGTTTCTGCCTGGTTTTTCATTAAAACACCTGTACTCTTATAGGGTAACCATTCCTACATCAACAATGTGAATTCGGAGATAAAAATAAGTCATTCAGTTATTGTGGATGTTATCGTTAATTTTTTGGGCGTATATTGTTACTGAATCATTGTCTGGATAAAATAAAACGGCGACAAGGTAGATAATGTATCTGGTCTAAAAAGATTATCTTTCCATTCGGTAAGCTGCCGGAATTAAAACGCTTTTTTGTGAATAGGGAATTTCGTTGAAAAAAACTCACAACACCTATGCATTGGGTTCAAATTGGACTAATGCTGACCACAGAGCAAGCCTGTATAAAAAAATGGCAACATAACAATGCCGCCATTGTAAAAGATAATAATGTTAAAGTAGTGATTGTGATGAGAAAAAATTACAGCCGCTTCATAGCAAAAACCAATGAAAATAGCGCGCCAACCATAACAATTCCTATTAGCAAGTACATTACAGCATAAAAATCATTGCTTACACTTAATATGAATCCTATTAACACAGGAGATAAAGCACCAAAACCTACAGCCATGCCATTTAATGCTCCTGCGGCAGAAGATATCGCTTCAGTGGGAACCATACCTTGCAATAGAGTAAATATGCAAGGCAACTGCATTGATGATGCGCCTATGCCAAATGAGATTACAATGGCAGCCATGTAATTATTAGTAATATTTACTCCTGCTAAGATCCCTGTAGCACATAACAGCGCTGAGATAAGCATTATCAACCCTTTCTTTCCGGTGCGATCGACGACGATCCCGGAGACAATCTTGAATAATAAACCAAATATGAATGGTAACGACGACATCCATCCAACGCTTGCCCAGGAAAAGCCACGTTCAGTATTGAGATATGTCGGGAGCCAGGTAACAATTCCCCATGATAACATAGAGTTAGTGGAAAAAATCATTAACAGCATCCAAAAGTTAGCATTACACAAATAGATTTTAGAACGGGTAATGATTGATGGCTTTTCAAAAGTATCGCTTTTAAAGATATGCCCAGGTACACTTTCTTCTATAATCTCAAGCTCAGAGTTATTGATGTATTTATTTTCCCGCGGCGTGTTTGATGTGAAGAAATATATCAACATAAGTGGAACAAGGCTTAACACAAACGAGAAGTAAAATGTGTGCCGCCAGGAGTACTCAGCAATAATCCAGGTAAAAACCGGCATCGCTATTGCTGGAGAGAGAGACTGGCCTAAAATCCACGCCGTATTGGCTCTTCCTCTTTCTTTGGGTGGAAACCAGTTCTTGATAAAAGTGTTCTGCATCGGATAGTAAAGTCCTTCCCCGACACCTAATAATATACGCGTGCCGAGTAAAAACCCAAAGATACCTGATAGCCCACCCAAAAGGAGAGATAAGCTTATAACGACATAGGCTATAAGCATAGCTTTTCGGGGGCCGATGAGATCGCCTACTGGGCTAAGGACGACATTAGAAATACCATAGGCAATCAAAAAGGAAGTCATTAACAAACCAATATATATCGGCTTGCCGGCTAGATTCATTTCTTGTAAAAATTGAGCATTCGCAGCAATGATAGAGATATTAACGCGATCTAAGTAGATGATAGAAAGGCTAATAAAAAGTATAGCCAGGACATACAGTCGTTGCTTGGTTGGTTTTTGCGCAACCTCGGAGATAGGTACCGTTTGAGAAATGTTATTATCGCTGTTCATCTTACATTCCTTATCGCCCAGACTGGGCGGTAAAAAAACAATTTATATACCGATGAGTAGAAAATAAATTTTCCATTTCAATGATCATCGGCCGACACGACAGCTAATTATTTGTTCGCCTCGGTAAGAAACCATTGCCGAGCGAGTTTTTCCCAAAAATAGGCACCTAAGCTAAGGTTTTTATCGTTAAAATCATAGGCCGTACTATGAAGAGCTTCGCCTGAAACTTCATCATTGCCATTACCAATCCACCCATATGCACCAGGAACTTCCTGAAGCATAAACCCAAAGTCTTCAGCGGTCATAGCAGGATGGACATGGGTATTGGCGTTCGTTTCACCAACCATTTCTTGCATGACGGCCGCCATAAACTTCCCTTCTTTAGAGTGGTTTGTGGTGTTCGGGTAGCCACCATCCTTAATAATGACCTCGGCTTGGGCACAATGTGCTTCAGCGATATAGTGCGATATCCGTTTCACCCCGTCTAAAATTAATGATTGGGATTCATTAGTTAAAGTCCGGTAGGTACCAGACATTCTGGCTTCCGCAGGAATGATATTTGGTGAGCTTCCTGCTTCAATTTTACCAATTGTCAGCACTGCTGCATCCAGTGGATCAACACGACGTGAAACTAAACTCTGCAACTGTGTAACGATAGAGCACGCTACCGGAACCGGATCGATAGTCGAATGAGGAAGAGCCGCATGACCACCTTTACCGCGAACAATAACCTCAAATGTAACCCCTGATGCCATTATTGGACCGATTTTTGTACCCATCTGTCCTTGAGGAAGATCTGGCCAGTTATGTAAGGCAAAAACTGCCTGGCAAGGATATGTTTTGAAAAGGCCCTCATTCATCATGACACGCGCACCGGCGCCACCTTCTTCCCCTGGCTGAAAAATAAGATGAACAGTACCATCGAAGTTACGATTAGCAGACAGAAGCTCTGCAGCACCGAGCAGCATTGCCGTATGCCCATCATGCCCACAAGCATGCATACATCCTTTATACTTACTCGCATACTCGAAATCATTGGCTTCTTCTAATGGAAGAGCATCTATATCAGCTCTAATGCCTAGTGCGGGGCCTGGGTTATCAGCGCTACGGTTTTGACCATATATACTGCCAACAATACCTGTAGTTGCCAGCCCGCGCTTGAAAGGGATATTTAAAAGAGTAAGAAATTCTGCGATTTTTTCTGACGTGCGGTGTTCATTGAATTTTAACTCAGGATGCATATGTAAATCATGTCTAAATTCTGTGAGCCTTTTCACATTTAAATCTATTTCTTTCTTATTCTGCATAAAGTAAGTCTCGTTGTTGGATAGAGGTTAGAGTTAATATTTTGTTTGGTGTAAAGAAATTTATTAATTTTTATTGATTCAATTCACATAAATTTTCATGGCTAAGGGTCGATTGCTTATGGGCAAAATGAAAACAGCCATCATTGCTTGAACCTACTCAACAGGAATGATAGATATAGGGGGGTATGCCGTAAAATACCTTTTAAACATCTCACTCATGCCATTGAGGTATAGCTATGGAATTGCGCCAGCTTCGTTACTTCACAGCCGTGGCTAAACTTGGCAGTATTAGTCAAGCAGCGCAGGCGCTTCACATTGCTCAACCGGCGTTGACTCGTCAGATCAAAAAGTTAGAGGAAGATGTAGGCATATTGCTGTTAGAGCGGACGGGAAGGGGAGTGAACCTTACTGATGCTGGCACTCAATTTTTAGCCGATGTGGAAAAATTACTTGATGATGCAACCACAGCCAGGGAACGTGCCATACGAGCCTCAAGAGGAGAGTGCGGTAATTTATCTCTCGCTCTTCCCGTCATACAAAATGCAGCCCCATCAATTACATCATTATTAAAACGATTCAAACAAAAAGCGCCTCATGTTGGTATAACTCTTCATCATCTTATTTCAGAAGTACAGCTTGCCATGATTGCAGAAGGGCAACTAGATGCAGGTTTTTTATTATTTAGGCCTCAGAATGACCCACGATTTGAGGGTGTACCCATTTTCAAAGAAAGAATGTTATTAGCCTATCCAGCCGAGTGGAGCTGGTCAAATAATAAAAAACCTGAATACTTGAGAGACCTGCAAGATCTGGATTTTATATGGATCACGCGCACTGCAGCTCCGGTTTGGCATGATAGGCTTATTCATTGTTTTTTTGATGCGGGCTTTACACCACGCTCAGTTATGCAGGGAGTGGATGCGGTATCGATGTTAACATTGGTTTCTGCCGGAATGGGATGCACTATTGTTGCTGAAGGAACCCGATATCTTGCTCCACCTAACGTACTGTTTTCGACTTTATACGATTTGAATCTTGAACAGGAGTGGGAATTAGTTTGGTGCAAAAACCGCTGTTCTGAAGTGTTGAAAAGCTTAATAAAGATGATCTGAAATTATGCAAGATGCGAAAATTTGACGGATAACGTAAAAAGTAGCATCTGATAGAAGACGATGGAACGGATATAGCCGCCAGTGGATACAGGCGGCGATGCGCGGAGTGCCGTAAGCACTAATTAGTCAAACCACGTTGGGCGATCTGACGTGGCGATATCCATGCTTACTTTTATCTGTTCAGGAACGATCCTGGTTAGCGACAGATCCGGCAGCTCGTTAATGTCGAAAAAACCAATATCGGTGGATTCGTGGCTTAATGCCAGGCTTCCACCGATCTCTTCGCACAGGAAGATAAGCTTGTAAACGTGCCAAGGGTAGGGTGGATGGCCATGAAGATTGCGATCCCACACGCCCAGCAGTTTTGTCACTTTTACGCTGAGCCCGGTTTCTTCTTTAACTTCCCGGCTCACGGCTATAGATGGCGTATCGCCAACGTCCGCCCAACCACCGGGTAAGCTCCATAGCCCATCGTCAGCTTCGCGAACCATCAGAACTTTACCTTCGCGGAGGATAAAAGCACGAACGTCCGTTTTGGGAGTCGCATAACCGATTTCAGAAACGTGATTCCATGTCTTAGCGTCAATGTCAAAGCGGGAACCGATCAGCTCAACGGCCATTTGTTGAAGAGCCTCATAGCGCTCACGATCGTAAATATCCTTGGCATATGTGAGTCCGGTCTGGGCGATGGCATTGAGCTTTTTCGCAAGATCGGTGATATCAACAACCTTTAAATCGTCTGGCATCGCGTTTTCCTCTGGTTGGTCGTTATGGTTCATCCGGGTAAAAACAAAGAAAGGAAATGATAGTCGTGTTGTGTACACGAAGAGAAGGGTAAGAGTGCTGATTCTTATAGGTTAGTGGCTATGGTTAGGACTGCGTATGATACTTCATATGCAATTTAACATAATATACATTATGCGCACTAAGGTTGTGACTCCAATATTCTAATGTCACTTTCTACCCATTTAGTGATGTCACTTTTTTTGGGATAAAGGTTCAAGCCTCATGCCACGAAGACATCCGGACGTTAGCTTTAACGACTTTTCCATATTTCACTCTACTTATAATTGATGAATAATTTACATTGATAAGTTATTGTGTCAGCCATTCTAGCACTTAGCTATATCTGACATAAGCAGCTGCCGCGCTTACCTGTGACTGGCTTTCATGACTTCTGTCATACATGTCCCTTTACAGACTCACAACTGCCACCGTTCTGGCTGCCTGCGCTTTCTGTTATGGCTCCGGTCATGCTTACCGCCCTGACAGAGAGCACAGATAGCTAAGGAGCTGTTCATGAGCGTGTTTCTCGTGGATCTTAAACCTTAAGTGCTGCTAAAATCTAGCTATGACTCCTTCATTCTGAGCTGCGTATGAATCCCTTGCCAAAAATCATTGATGTTGTTGATGCATATATTTCGACGTGTTTACTGGTAGTGACGCGAGATTACAGTGACTTTTCTAAACATAATCTCGACTATCGAAAACTCTGGACTAGTTTAATGGCTTACAATTCTGAGCTGGATATACCTGCCTGGATAAAAAATTCACCAGGAGTATCTCAAGTACACACGGCTCTGAAATTCAAATGTGGAACCGGGTCTGGTTCATGGGAAAGAAGGAGAATTTTTCTGGCTGAAACCCGAGACCAGTTACTTGATAGCTATGAAAAAAACTCTGCATCGAAAAACAAATCCTCTTCTGCTATTAATCTGGCAGACTTTAATCCCAAGCCTCTGGCTTCGTCAGATTTGAAACATTCTACTTTTACGGATAAAGAAAAAGTAATTGCTTCCATGAATCAGGGTATACCTTCAACACGTATTGCCGAAACCATTGCAGAAGTAGTAAACAATCCGCAGGCTAATTTCCAGACCCAGGGCGCACCAATGCAGAAAAAGAAAGTCTTTATTGTGCACGGACATAATGATTCATTAAAACTTCAGGTGTATCAGTTCCTGAGTGAAGAGGGTTTTGAACCCGTTATTCTGCATCTTCAGCCTAATGATGGTTACACAATTATTGAAAAGCTGGAGCATCACTTAAATGATATTTCATACGCTATTGTTCTCTATACGGCCTGCGATGAAGGGCGCGCTGTTAACACAAAAGCATATCAACCCCGAGCCAGACAAAATGTCGTCTTTGAACATGGTTATCTGATATCCAAGCTGGGGCGTGAAAATGTAACCGCTCTTGTCAGTGACGGGGTGGAAACACCCGGTGATATGTCCGGCGTTGTATATATTAAGGAATCGCCAGACTGGCGTTATCCGCTGTCAAGAGAACTTATAAAACTGAAAAAATAAGACACTGTTATTTCCCTTCAACTATGTACCCACGATCACCGAAGAGAGGGCGGCTGTACTTTCTTTATGTGCTTTTTGGAAGCACACGGTTCTGCTGTACAGGATGATGCCGTATCGTGAAATCTGGCGTACTCAGCCCCCGGCAGAACGCCAGAATTCACGTAGCGCACGCTCCCTCTTATCTCTCTCAGCCAGTCTGGACACAACAGTCATTCTGTCCAGTTTTAGCGATACCGTCGCTTAAAAAACCAGAATGAAGGTTTTTCGTTCGTTACCTCAATTGCAGCTTTCTCATGCCGTGGTTCTTCACTGGCAAGCCATTGAAATTTAGTCAAATTTTCTTTAGCTGTTGTCCAGATTGAGGATTTTTCTTCGCGTTAAGCTGTCCCCATTGCGCATGCACGATAAACAGCATAGTAAGCATTAAAGGCCAGCTCTCTCATAGTATTCTTCCTGTGATGATCATGGCTGTCAGTATAAATCCGTGGCTAATTGGACATACAGCATTTTACCTCCAGTTCTATTGATATCTCGCTCATTAACATTACAAAACGCATCATAAATGTACAAAGAATGCTTTCCATTATGAACATTTCGGCACTATCGGAAGAAGTGTCCAATAAATATTTCTGGTGATCGTATTTAATTTTGTTGATCCCCAGTGCAAACCGTGCTTCTGCTCAGGGCTTGATTCTGAGCAGGCGAGGGGTTGGACAAGCCCGTCGGGCGCGTCAGCCCGTTGCATTGGGGTATACCCTAAATGGAGGGATTCTGATGACGGCTCACGCAGCGGATTTTTTTACTTTGGATGAATGAAGATAATGACTTAAGCCGGAGGAGTATCGGAAAATATATCGAGGTCTGGCATTACCCGGATGGGCGAAAAGAACTCTGATTGAACGGGACCGTTCTTCCCTACTCCACCCATGATCGTCTTCAGTAAATTGATCTGAGCGTTATCGTGGACAACAAGCGCCTCGGGCGTACACTTGAATTTATTAAACTGGTACAGGACAAACATTTTGTCCTCACTGCTTATCCGATGAGTTAATTATGAAAGACATCAACGTATTCGGCCTGGACAGTCTGATCGCACTTTATTTTGGACAGGATTATGATCTGTTCGGTAGCGGTGAAAGCGTGGAAGCTCAAATTGATGCCTGGATTGCTGACACGCCGCCAGCTTTACGGCATGGATTGATAGGCGATATTGATCAGTTTACCGAGGAAAGCGACAACCTCGAAGAGGATTTTGAAAACCGTTATGGCGCGGAATTCTCTACGGAATTATGGGACACTACCCCAGTCGACTTTCTCAGCTTGTTGAAAAAAAAGGTGACCAGCTCCCTCTCTTAACACTTATGCAGGGACACTATGACTCCTACGTCTCTATCCAGTTGTGTAACGCCCGCCACCGGCACGACGCTGCCTGTAGGGTAATACTTGATCCTGACGGGCACCGTATAGGAGTATGTATCCCGGATGAGTAAGATATGCTCATTACAGGGCGATGAGATGACGGATGACGAGTTAGGCATTTTACTGAAAGATAAAACTGACTTTAATAAACGGTTGCGACTGATCGCAAGCTTATACAGTTGTGAAGATGAACGCAGCGTACTGGCTCTGAAACATCTTGCAAAGCATGACTTCGTCTACGTTGTGCGTCGCTCTGCATGGCAAGCACTCCAGGCGAAAGGCATTCTTATTCCAGAGCCCGTTGAACGACCGCGTTATGTAATCCTGTTAGAAAGATTCCTGGAGCGTGCTAAACGCATCTGCCAGAAGGTGTGTGATTTCTGCGTGGGCTGGAGTATCTGAACATAATACGCTCTACCTCAGGATCCCCGCATCAATCGATGCAACATGCGTCTTGCCGCAGAACGCCATCGACAAATCGAACTCATTACGAATGATGTTGAGTGCCAGTGTGACGCCCTCCTCGCCCAGCGCCCCTAATCCATACAGCATGCTGCGCCCGATATAGGTTCCTTTTGCGCCCAGGGCAATCGCCTTGAGCACATCCTGCCCGGAACGTATCCCGCCGTCGAAATGCACTTCAATGCGATCGCCTACCGCTGCGACAATCTCCGGCAATACGGTAATCGATGACGACACACCATCTAGCTGACGCCCGCCGTGATTGGAGACGATCAGCGCATCAGCGCCCGCCTCCACCGCCAGACGCGCATCTTCTGCATCCATAATGCCTTTCACGACAAGCTTGCCGCCCCAGCGCTGCTTTATCCACGCAATATCCTGCCAGGAGAGGCGCGGGTCGAACTGCCGGGCCGTCCACTCCACCATCGCGTCGATATTATCAACCCCGCTGGCGTGGCCAATGATATTGCCGAAGTTACGATTGCGCGTGGCAAGCATACTGCGACACCAACGCGGTTTGCCGGCAATATTAAGCAGGTTGCGCAGCGTCATTTTTGGCGGTGTCGACAGGCCATTTTTGATGTCTTTATGGCGCTGACCAAACACCTGTAAGTCCATGGTGACGACCAACGCGCCGCAATTTGCGGCTTTTGCGCGATCGATAAGGTTCGCGACGAACTGGC
>Ga0209463_1002295_pt1 | contig 10662 bp, 12 predicted proteins | sample AgamicMgSfrz_FD_187169 | JGI IMG/M metagenome (GOLD analysis project Ga0209463, IMG submission 187169) | Agave microbial communities from Guanajuato, Mexico - Mg.Sf.rz (SPAdes) (version 2) | ecosystem: Host-associated > Plants > Phyllosphere > Phylloplane/Leaf | place: Guanajuato, Mexico... | reverse complement strand
TATTATTTTCAATGATCGCCTGGAGGTCGTCTACGCTGTAGAGGTAGGCGTTGGCCAGCTTACCGACTTCCGGCTCCACGTCGCGCGGCACGGCGATGTCCACCAACAGCATCGGCTGATTTCGACGCGCTTTCAGCGCCCGTTCGACCATGCCGCGTCCGATAATCGGCAGCGGACTGGCGGTGGAGCTGATAATGATGTCCGCTTCCGCCAGGCGGCTATCGATCTCCGCCAGGCCGATCACTTCCGCGCCCACTTCGTCCGCCAGCAGCTGAGCGCGCTCGCGGGTGCGGTTAGCGATAATCAATTTTTTAACGTTATGTTCGCGCAGATGTCGCGCCGCCAGCTCGATGGTTTCGCCCGCGCCGACCAGCAGCACGTTTACGGTGGAAAGCGATTCGAAAATCTGACGCGCCAGCGTACAGGCGGCAAACGCCACGGAAACGGCGCTGGCGCCGATGTCGGTTTCGGTACGTACGCGCTTGGCGACGGAGAAAGTTTTCTGGAACATGCGCTCCAGTTCGCTGGAGAGCGAATGGCCGCGCTGGGAATCCGCAAAGGCTTTTTTCACCTGGCCGAGGATCTGCGGCTCGCCGAGCACCAGCGAGTCCAGCCCGCTGGCGACGCGCATCAGATGGCTGACCGCCTCGTTGTCGTGGTGCCAGTAGAGGCTTTTACGCACCTCGTCTTCGCGCAGGTTGTGGTATGCGCACAGCCATTGCACCAGACGCTCGTGCAGGTTTTCCTGCTGCTCTACGCTAAGATAAAGTTCCGTGCGGTTACAGGTGGACAGCACAACGCCCCCCTGCACCATCGGCTGCGCCAGCAGGCTGTTTAAAGCCTTATCCAGCGTATCTGGCGAGAAGGTCACTTTTTCGCGTAGGGCAACGGGTGCCGTTTTATGATTTATTCCGAGAGCCAGCAGCGTCATGGTGAATCAGATCGGGTTATCCCAATGTTGTTGGGGTTTTATGGGGCGCATTCTACAAGATGCGTGAGATCATGAAAAGCCATACAAAGACTATGACTGTAATAAGATATAGCTGATATGACTGAATTTCGGTAATTCTGCGTTGACGGGTAACAGGCGAATGATTAGCGTTATCCGTTTGGATCTAAAAATGTGTCTGAGGAGATGACCAGGTGTTTGATTTGCTCACCCGCCGTTCTTTGCGGCTGCTTCCCCTGGCCAGCGTGCTGCTGGCGGCCTGTACCATCAATAAACCACAGGGGCCTGGTCAAAGCCCGACCTCCCCGCAGTGGCAACAGCATCAGCAGGCGGTACAAAAAATTACCCGGTACCAGACGCGCGGCGCCTTTGCCTGGCTTTCCGATCGGCAAAAAGTCTATGCGCGTTTTAACTGGCAGCAAACCGCGCCGGACCGCTATCGTCTGCTGCTGACCAACCCGCTGGGCAGCACCGAGCTGCAGCTTGATGCGCAGGGCGACACCGTGCAGTTAGTGGATAACAAAGGCAAACGCTACGTCAGCAACGATGCGGAAAAAATGATCTCCCAGCTGACCGGTATGGATATTCCGCTGGCGAACCTGCGTCAGTGGATGCTTGGCCTGCCGGGCGACGCCACCGACTTTACGCTGGATGAGCAATATCAGCTGCGCACGCTGAGCTATACGCGCAACAGCCTGCAGTGGGATGTTACCATTCAGGGCTATGACAATAAGGTAACCCCGGCGCTGCCCGCCAGCATCGAGCTGAAGCAGGGCGACAAACGTATCAAACTGCGCATGGATAGCTGGACCGTACAATGATCACCACCTGGCCCGCTCCGGCGAAGCTTAACCTGTTTCTCTATATCACCGGCCGTCGCCCTGACGGCTATCACAATTTGCAGACGCTGTTCCAGTTTCTCGATTATGGCGACAGCCTGCACATCACCCCGCAGAACCACGGCGAGATTCGTTTATTAACGCCGGTTGCGGGCGTACCTGATGAAGATAACCTGATTGTGCGCGCCGCACGGCTGTTAATGCGCGCCGCACGTGAACGCGGCACGCTGCCCGCGCAGGCCGGCGCGGATATTGCTATCGACAAACGCCTGCCGATGGGCGGCGGACTGGGCGGCGGCTCTTCCAATGCCGCCACGGTGTTGGTGGCGCTGAATCACCTGTGGCAGACCGGCCTGGAAAATGAGACGCTGTGCGCGCTCGGTTTACAGCTGGGTGCCGATGTGCCGGTGTTCGTGCGCGGCCATGCCGCCTTCGCCGAGGGCGTGGGCGAAGCGCTGCAGCCCGCCGAACCGCCGGAAAAATGGTATCTGGTGGCGCATCCCGGCGTCCCGGTTCCGACGCCGTTGGTGTTCAACGATCCGGCGTTGACGCGTAATTCGCCGGTACGCTCATTTGCTGCGCTGTTAGCGGCACCTTTCAGCAATGATTGTGAGGCAGTCGTAAGAAAACGTTTTCGCGAGGTTGATGCACTTGTTTCCTGGCTGCTAGAATACGCGCCGTCGCGCCTGACAGGAACCGGCGCTTGTGTGTTTGCAGAATTCGACACCGAGTCCGCTGCCCGTCAGGTGCTTGAGCTGGCCCCGAACTGGATGCAGGGATTCGTCGCGCAAGGCGTAAACCTTTCGCCTCTTCACCGCATACTTTCAGGGCACCTGGCGTAATGTGACAGTGTCACCCTGTTCCAGACGCTGCACTGCACGCTTTAATACACCCGTATGCACGCACGCAGCGGATAAGCGCGCCCGTTGCCGCTCGCCTGTGTGCATTCTCTGGACGCAAAGCCTGAGGTTCTTCTCGTGCCTGATATGAAGCTTTTTGCTGGTAACGCCACCCCGGAACTAGCACAACGTATTGCCAACCGCCTTTACACCAGCCTGGGCGACGCCGCCGTCGGTCGTTTCAGCGATGGTGAAGTGAGCGTACAAATCAATGAAAATGTACGCGGTGGTGATATTTTCATCATCCAGTCCACCTGTGCCCCTACCAATGACAACCTGATGGAGCTGGTTGTAATGGTAGACGCGCTGCGTCGCGCTTCCGCCGGTCGTATTACTGCTGTCATCCCCTACTTTGGCTATGCCCGTCAGGATCGCCGCGTGCGCTCTGCGCGCGTGCCGATTACCGCTAAAGTGGTTGCGGATTTTCTTTCCAGCGTCGGCGTTGACCGCGTGCTGACAGTGGACCTGCACGCAGAACAGATCCAGGGCTTTTTCGACGTTCCGGTTGATAACGTGTTCGGTAGCCCGATTTTACTGGAAGATATGCTGCAAATCGGCCTGGAAAACCCGATTGTGGTTTCACCGGACATCGGCGGCGTCGTGCGCGCTCGCGCTATCGCCAAGCTGCTTAACGATACCGATATGGCGATCATCGATAAACGTCGTCCGCGCGCCAACGTTTCTCAGGTGATGCATATTATCGGCGACGTGGCAGGCCGTGACTGCGTGCTGGTTGACGATATGATCGATACCGGCGGTACGCTGTGCAAAGCAGCGGAAGCGCTGAAAGAGCGCGGCGCCAAGCGTGTTTTCGCCTATGCCACCCATCCGATCTTCTCCGGCAATGCGGCAGAAAACCTGCGTCACTCAGTCATTGATGAAGTTGTAGTCTGCGATACCATCCCGCTGGCCGATGAGATCAAGGCGCTGCCTAACGTCCGTATGTTGACGCTTTCCGGCATGTTAGCTGAAGCGATTCGTCGCATCAGCAATGAAGAATCCATCTCGGCGATGTTTGAACATTAATCGCTGATATGTTGAAAAACCGGGCTGAAGCCCGGTTTTTTTTGCCCGCTTCACCCTGTTATTTAACGATAAACCCCTCTCGTGTATGGCTAATCTCCCCATCGAACGCCAGTAAAACGCGTAATGTTTTCTGTACTCTCTTTTTTACCGCTGCGTTAACCATTGCTATTTACCACCGGTAACTCATGTTATTTTGCTGCGGTTTTTTATGGGGAAGCGCTATGACATTTGATGTCATTGCCGCTGGCAGGACGCACAGTTTTACCTGTTTGATGATGGCAGATAAAGCGCTTTATCAGGCAAAGGCGGGCGTAACCGCATTGAAACTTTTCTTCCAGCGCCGCCCGCCGCAGCGCTGCAGGAAATTCCATTTTAGTGGGTATGGCTACGATAATGTGAGGTACGGCGGCAGCGCTCATCGCCGCAGTGGCGCACCCAGTAATAACGATCCGCGACCTTTTCGCGTCCGCTAATACGCGCCCCGACCAGCCACAGCAGCGCGCCAATAAAAATGGCGAGAATCGCTACTGGCGTCAGCATGGAAGGCAGCTGCAGCTGCGGCAGCTGATTAAGCACCGCATAGCCCACCCCCAAAATCATGGTGAACAATCCCAGTCCCATCAGGCCATTACCTGCAATCATTGCATTTTTACGTTTCATCTCTCGGCTCCTTTTTACCGGCAGCACAGCACATATTGTTAAACCACCATAAGCTTAGGAGATGACCTGACTATTCGTTGCGCGCACGATCACACATTTTAATTGCCGATTGACAAAAACTTACCGTTAAATCACTGTATTTATATAGAAAACGTATTATTTCGTAACGCAACTAAAGGCGTGACCCGCTTTGTATTCTGATTAACAGGCCGCTACACTATCGCCCTTCGGTTTTTAGCAGGAAATGACCCCGTGAGTGAGATTAAGCTGATTGTCGGCCTGGCTAACCCTGGCGCGGAATATGCCGCAACCCGCCACAACGCAGGCGCCTGGTATGTGGATTTGCTCGCCGAGCGTCATAATCAGTCTCTGAAAGAAGAGAGTAAATTTTTTGGCTACACCGCCCGGCTCAATATTGGCGGTAACGATGTGCGCCTGCTGGTGCCGACCACCTTTATGAATCTGAGCGGCAAGGCGGTGGCGGCGATGGCGACCTTCTATCGCATCGCGCCGGAAGAGATTCTGGTTGCCCATGATGAGCTGGATTTGCCGCCTGGCGTAGCGAAATTTAAGCTGGGCGGCGGTCATGGCGGCCATAACGGCCTGAAAGACATTATCAGCAAGCTGGGCAATAACCCCAACTTCCATCGGCTACGCATCGGCATTGGGCATCCCGGCGATCGCAATAAAGTGGTCGGCTTCGTACTGGGTAAACCGCCCGCCTCAGAGCAAACGCTGATTGATAACGCCGTGGATGAAGCGGCCCGCTGTACTGAAGTATGGTTAAAAGACGATTTGCTGAAAGCCATGAACCGTCTGCACAGCTATAAGGCGAGCTGACTGTCGCGCCTGCCGCTTACGCCGGCAGGCTGCTGATTTTGCTGAGCGGCAGCGACGCATATTGATAATTCTGCAGCGCCCAAATCCCCTGCTGCGCCAGCATCAGCCGCTGGCTTTCATCCTCCACGCCATCAATAATCAGCCGGTTGGTCATCTGCATAACCTGGCGCAGCAGCATAATAAAAACGGATTTATGGACGTTTTCGGCATAAAAACGCCGATCGAGCTTTACCGCTTCGAAAATATGGCTTTGTACCGCATTCAGATTGGCGTAGCCGGCGCCGAGATCGCTGAGCCACAGGATATTCAGCTGTTCGCTCAGGGCGCGAATTAAGGGGTTCTCTATTCCGTCGTGCAGATTGGGAAAATCTTCCGACAGCGACAGGCGCAAAAACGGCAGGTGAGGGATAATCTGACGAATAAAGGCGGATTCGGTAACCCGCTGCGCCAGAGTAAAATCAAGCGCAATGCTGCACAGCCATTGCCGCCGGCGCAGTAATGCCGACATGCTTTCCAGGCTGAGTAGCTGATGGATGAACATCTCTTCGCGCTGCGCCGCCGACAGCGAGGCCAGCTGAAGCCGCCGCGTCACGCTGCGGTAAGCGACCGGATGCGGTTCATCATAGTGCAGATCGAGCGCAACGATACGCCCGTCAGGCGCATGCAGCACATCGCACATTATCTCCAGCGGCGGTTGCAGCTTGATCATAGTAAGACTGGTTGCGCCTCCTTCACGTTGCGTCTCAATCTTATTATCAGCAACAATCCGCGCAATTGCAGTTTTAAAACGCCTTTTCCCGCCGACGGAGAATGAAATCAGCCGCATCCGCGCCATAATTACGTGTATAATGCGGGCAAATTTTTCATGTCATAACCGGCAACATGGCTTGTCCGGTTATCTCAGCAATTAAGGTGATTCAAACATGGGATTCAAATGCGGTATCGTGGGCCTGCCTAACGTGGGTAAATCCACGCTGTTCAATGCGTTAACCAAAGCGGGCATCGAAGCAGCAAACTTCCCGTTCTGTACCATTGAGCCGAATACCGGCGTGGTGCCGATGCCTGATTCACGTCTCGATCGGCTGGCGGAAATTGTTAAGCCGCAGCGTATTATTCCTACCACCATGGAATTTGTTGATATTGCCGGTCTGGTTAAAGGCGCTTCCAAAGGTGAAGGCCTGGGCAACCAGTTCCTGACCAATATTCGCGAAACCGAAGCGATCGGCCACGTGGTGCGCTGCTTTGAAAATGACAATATCATTCATGTTTCCGGCAAGGTGAATCCGGCGGAAGATATTGACGTCATCAACACGGAACTGGCGCTTTCCGATCTCGATACCTGTGAACGTGCGCTGCAGCGCGTCCAGAAGAAGGCCAAAGGCGGCGATAAAGACGCCAAGCTGGAGCAGGCGGTGCTGGAAAAATGCCTGCCGCATCTGGAAAACGCCGGTATGCTGCGCGCCCTGCCGCTGAACGCGGAAGAAAAAGCGGCTATTCGCTACCTGAGCTTCCTGACGCTGAAGCCAACCATGTACATTGCCAACGTCAATGAAGATGGTTTTGAGAACAACCCCTACCTCGATCAGGTTCGCGCTATCGCTGAGCAGGAAGGTTCGGTGGTTGTGCCGGTTTGCGCCGCCGTTGAGTCTGATATTGCCGAGCTGGAAGATGAAGAACGCGACGAGTTTATGGCAGAGCTGGGACTGGAAGAGCCGGGCCTGAACCGCGTAATTCGTGCCGGTTATGCGCTGCTGAACCTGCAGACCTACTTCACCGCAGGCGTAAAAGAAGTGCGCGCCTGGACCATCCCGGTTGGCGCTACCGCGCCGCAGGCGGCTGGTAAGATTCATACCGATTTTGAAAAAGGCTTTATTCGCGCGCAAACCATCGCCTTTGATGACTTCATCACCTATAAAGGCGAACAGGGTGCGAAAGAAGCGGGCAAAATGCGTTCAGAAGGCAAAGAATATATCGTTAAAGATGGCGATATTATGAACTTCCTGTTTAACGTTTAAATCTGATCGCTTGCCTTATGAGATTGCATTGATTCTCATGGCAACGAGTAAGGCTCCGAAAAATCCACGCAATGGCGTGGATTTTTTTATAACGTCATCTGTTAGATTCAATTAATTCGTAAGGCATGCTTACTGTCCTCAATACACCGTAACAGCCAGCTTTTTCACAAACCCGCCAGCAAACTCAAGCCACGCGCAGGCAGATTCTGCGACCTGGTACAGCTGTAGAAGTTACAGGTATAATCCTGAAAATTATTCAACAACATTAGAAACCAACATGACAAAACTTACTTTACAAGAACAGATGCTAAAAGCGGGATTAGTGACCAGCAAAAAAATGGCCAAAGTCCAAAAAACCGCTAAAAAATCACGTGTTCAGGCGCGTGAGGCAAGAGCTGCTGTGGAAGAGAATCGAAAAGCACAACTTGAGCGTGATAAACAGCTAAGCGAACAACAAAAACAAGCGGTTCTGGCTAAAGAGTATAAAGCTCAGGTACATCAGCTTATTGAAATGAACCGAATCGTCATTGCAAAAGGGAATATTGATTTTAACTTCACTGATAACAATTTAATCAAAAAGGTCGTTGTGGATAAGGCAACGCAGGCTCAGCTGTTCAGTGGCCGCCTCGCCATTGCGCGTTTGATGGTTGATAACAGTAATGAGAGTGAATACGCGATCATCCCGGCAAGCGTAGCCGATAAAATTGCGCAACGAGACGCTGACAGTATTGTGTTAAACAACGCGCTTAGTCAGGAAGAGCAGGATGTGGATGATCCCTATGCTGATTTTAAGGTGCCCGATGATTTAATGTGGTGATTAACGTATAAGTAGCCACTGACACAGACATCCCCCTGGAGACGGCTGATAAGTAATGAGGTCCCGCTAAAATATTATGATATTGCGGATGAGTATTCGACAGAATCCGCAAAGCCGATGAACGAGTCAGAACGTGACCCTCTGGCGCGCTGTTTCCAGCTGCTGATTACCCGCTTAATGAATAACGAGAAAATCAGTGAGGAAGATGTTTTTAGCAACCTGTACCCCAGTGACCAGATAAACTGGCGAGCGCGCAAAGCGCCGCCATTATTCAAAGCTGACCGGATCTTTCTTCTGTAAATTATCGCGTCCCAGCCCGCCGATAAACGGCAGACGTAAACGCAGCGGCGTGAAATCCAGCCCTACATTCAGCCCCAATACGTTGAGCTCGAACCCTTCCTCTGCCCCCAGCGTCACACCAGCAACACCCAGCACCGAAACCTGCACGCCGCGTCCCGACGGCGGTAATCCAACCGGATTCAGTAGCGAGCGAAAATCCTTGCCCACCGCGTTGGCGGGCATATCCAGCTTCAGCGCAGGAACTTCACGACCGATATGCGCGATAAAGGTGTTGCTGTTAGGGCCAGGCCAGGCACGGTAGGTATTTGGCCACGGATAAGAGGAGATAGCCGCTTCAATCTGCGGGATTAACGCTTCAGCCTCTGCGCCCCGATGTTCCACCAGCAGACGGGGTTTAGCGCCGTACCAGTAGCCATCCGGCGCGTTGCGGTTACGACGCACTTTATTTCCTTCGCCCCAGCTAATCACCTCATAACGGTTATATTCCGTTTCACCGGCGCGTTTAAAAATGATCCACGGATGCACGGCCACCACGCCTTTCCAGCCCCATGTGGGCGCCGCATAGACCTGCACAATCGCCAGCCGGGCATATTGCCGGGCATCAGGCGCTATACCCGCCGAATCACGCCGGGCGGACCACCAGCCCTCCTGCTGATGCGCTTCCCGCTGATGCCTTGCCTGGGCAAGGCTGACAACCAGCGAAAGCAAAATGATGCAAAGAAAGCTCAGACAAACGGTTTTTATTGATATCATGACGGCCTGTGGTCGGGGAAAAGGAAAACAACAATGCGTCTGGTTATTGTACTGCCGCTTTTTTGCGCGACAATATCAAACCCGATAATTAATCGATAAAACAGCCGGGGCATCTCTCGTTAAGCGAAAGGAGACAGCAAGCTGGCCTGTCGCTGCTTTATCTGCCCTGCTCAATGTCAGCCCGCGACTGCATTAAATAATCGACAAAGGCGGCAATGCGATACGGCGCCCTTTCCCGCGCCTGATAAATGGCGTAAATATCCGCGTCCGGCAGGCCGCTGTTTTCCGGCCTGCTGGCGTTACGTGTTAAAACTGCATCTGGCCGCCATCCACAAACAGCTCCACGCCGTTAATAAAGCTGGCGTCGTCCGAGGCCAGGAACAGCACCGCTTTAGCGATCTCCTCCGGCTGCCCGACGCGCCCTGCCGGGATCTGTTCAGCCAGCCAGGCTTTGGCGCTTTCGGCATTTTCTCCGTCGCCAAACAGCTCATTCAGTCCCGCCGTCTCCGTAACGCCAAGGCTGACCGCGTTAACCCGAATATGGCGATCCTTCAGATCCAGCATCCAGTTACGGGCGAAGTTGCGCACCGCAGCCTCCAGCGCCTACTGACGACGCCCGGTAATAAACACCATTGCGCCCTGCTGCGCAAAGGCTTTCGCCGTTGCCAGGCCAATACCGCTGGTGCCGCCGGTAACATCGATATTGCCCTGCGGGTGCGCACCGCGCTGACCAGCGACGCGGATTTGATTATGCGCACGCTCGGCACCTCGCACCGTATTCTGGTCGCCAGCCCGCAGCTTGCCAGCCGTATCGACGGTGAAATCAGCCAGCTGAACCAGTGGCCGACGCTGGGCACCAGCGACGAACCCGGCGAAATAAGCTGGCAGCTGGAACATCAGAATGGCCAGGCGTGTACTCTCGTTCACGAGCCGCGCCTGAGCTGCGGCGACTTTTCAGCGGTGCGTGCGGCGGCGGTCAACGGCCTCGGCGTGGCGCTGTTGCCGGATCACACCTGTGCCGCCCAGCTGCAGAGCGGCGAGCTGGTGCGCCTGTTTCCCCAGTGGCGCGCCCAGGCGGGCATTGTTCATCTGGTTTTTACCACAAGGCGCGGGCTGCCCCCCGCAGTCAGGGCGTTTATTGACCATCTGGCGGCGACTTTTCCGCGCGTCAGCCAGACCTGCTAAAGATTTCCGTTTTCTCGCCGATGTTCAGGCGTCCCCTGGACAGCTAACGGGATCCACATACAACCAGCAGGTGCTTAATAATGTTCAAAAATTTAACCATTCGGCGAAAGTTTATTCTCGCTTTCGGCGCCGTAGTCGCAGTGATGCTGATTATCTGCGCCGCGTTCTCTGTGAATTTCTCCCGTATCGTGACGGCAAACAGCTGGAATGTGCATACTTATCAGGTTATTGATGAAAGCCGGGCGCTGGTAGAAAGCCTGGTCAATATGGAAACCGGCCTGCGTGGTTACGCACTGAGCGGCAAAGAGGAGATGCTGGAACCTTATGAGAATGGTCAAAAAGCCTTTATCGCCCATCTTGAGAAGGCGAAAGCGCTGAC
>Ga0209463_1002291_pt1 | contig 10680 bp, 11 predicted proteins | sample AgamicMgSfrz_FD_187169 | JGI IMG/M metagenome (GOLD analysis project Ga0209463, IMG submission 187169) | Agave microbial communities from Guanajuato, Mexico - Mg.Sf.rz (SPAdes) (version 2) | ecosystem: Host-associated > Plants > Phyllosphere > Phylloplane/Leaf | place: Guanajuato, Mexico... | reverse complement strand
AGGCTCTGAACATAAATCAGATTATCCTATCCCAGCTGTTAGTATCCAAAATGATTATGGAAATAAACATTCTACAACTTTGATTGTTGCACCAATAGCTTCTAAAAGAAGAAACAAAACACTTCCAACACAAGTTGAAATCAAAAATTTTGGAGATAATCAACAATCAAAAATTGTCTTGTTAGAGCAAGTACGTGTAATTGATAAACGTCGTTTAGTAGAAAAATATGATAAGCTTTCTGAGGAGAAAAGCAAAGAGATAGATATTGCCTATTGTGTCTCTTTAGGTATAACGCTTAAATAAAACACAAAGAGGAGCGGATCTGAACCAGATCGTTCCTTCTTTTTTTGTGCATTTTAGGGATAAAATGAAAATATTTTAAAGTTATTCAGTAAATAAAGTTCGAATAGGGTGAGTTTGGTGAAAGTAGCATTATTAGATTCAGGAATTGGCGGTTGGAGCTTCTTAACAAAAATAGAAGCACGCTATCCACAACATACGTATTTATATTACGCAGATCAAAAAAATTGTCCTTACGGAAATAAGACACTAAAAGAATTAGAAAGTATTGCTGATGAGTGGATTACATTGCTTAAAGAGGAAGAAATAGATATTTTAATTTTAGCTTGCAATACATTAACAGCATTATTTAAAGAAAAGTTCCAAACAGAATTAAATATACCTGTGATAGGAACAACCGATGGATTAGAAGGTAATATGTATAAAGAGAAAAAGATTGTTTTACTAGCTACTGTGAAAACGGTACAGAGCGGTTGGTACGAAAGGGTATTTTCGGAATCTAAGTTATCAACAGTAGGGAATACGTGGTTAGCAGCTATGATAGAAGAGCGTTTTGCTTTAACTGATATAGAATTAGAACTATTAAAATTAGAGGTAGAAAATGTTGCAGGAGATGATTGGGATGCTATTATTTTGGGGTGTACACACTACCCTCTAATTAAGAACCATTTAGAAAAAATTTGGCCTGACAAACATTTTATTGATCCCGCTGAAACAATCGTAGATAAGGTAGCAAAGTATTTAACAAGAAATGAAGTTAACAATAATGTTATTATGTATACTTCTGGTGATTTAGTTTTATTAGAAGAACAAGTACGTTCTTTTTTTGACGAAAAGAAACAAAAAAAGATATCTTCTGCTAAAATCAGACAAACAGAAGGGGGATTGATACGATGACAAATATTTTATTTCAAGATGAGTTAAAAGAAAACTTAACTTCTATACTGGAACAGCTTAACGAGGTGTTGAATGACAAGGACATCGCTAGTGCCATTCCAGATGAAAAGTTAATAAATATTACTAACACAGCAACTCAAATGAATTCTTTTCTTGAGTTGCTTAATATTGATGGAGAAAACGCGGATATTGCATATTTAAATCTAGTAAAAGATGTTTTAAAGAACGGTAATAAGAAGGAAGATAGAACAGGAACAGGCACAACTAGCGTTTTTAGTCGACAAGTAGTAATTGATTTGAAAAAAGGATTTCCTATGCTAACAACCAAAAAGTTACCACTAAAGACAATCGCAAGTGAGTTAGCTTGGTTTATCAAGGGAGATACAAATATTCAATATTTGCTAAAGCATAATAATCATATTTGGGACGAGTGGCCTTTCCAAAAATACGTGGAAAGCGACGATTATAACGGACCAGATATGACGAATTTTGCCCATAGAGCAGAAGAAGATCCTGATTTTGCAGAAGTCTATAAAGCAGAAAAGGCTAAGTTCTGTAAAAAAATTCTCGAAGATGATAAGTTTGCAAAAAAATTTGGAAGTATTGGTTCGGGAGCATACGGAGCGCAATGGAGAAGCTTTGATGGACCTAATGGAGAAAAAGCAGACCAACTTAGAGATACTATTAATCAAATTAAAAATAATCCAGATTCGAGAAGGCTCTTAATGTCAGCTTGGCATCCAGTATTGGTAAAACATAATGCAGTATTGCCACCGTGTCATTTTGCTTTTCAATTCTATGTGATAAATGGAAAGCTTAGTTGTAAGTTTATAATGAGGAGTACAGACGTTTTCTTGGGATTACCATTCAATATCGCTTCTTATGCATTATTGACCCATTTAGTAGCTATAGAATGCGGTTTAGAGGTTGATAAATTGATATATGATGGAGGAGACATCCACATCTATTCAAATCACTATGACCAAATTCAAACTCAATTAGAGAGACAACCAAGAGAGTTACCTACATTAATAATTGATCCAAAAGTACAATCTGTCTTTGATTTTGAACCCGAAGATGTATCGCTAGAAGGTTACAATCCGCATCCTGTTATTAAAGCTCCGGTAGCGGTTTAAAGATGGGTGACAAAATGAGATCTCTTATAGTTGCTTTTTCTAGGAATAGAGCAATAGGCAAAGATAATAAGTTACTCTGGCATCTACCAAATGACTTGAAATATTTTAAAGACATAACACTAGGGAAAACAATTGTTATGGGACGGAAAACATTTCAGTCTATAGGTAAACCACTACCAGGAAGAAACAATGTTGTATTAACTACTAATTCAACTTGGAAATATGAAGGAGTAGAGGTTATTCACTCTTTAGATGAACTTAATTCATTTAATGATGAACTAATTTTCATAGGTGGAGAAGATATTTACAAACAAGTGTTACCAACGGTGGATCGTATGTACATAACATATGTTGACGAATACTTCGAAGCGGATGCCTTTTTCCCTCCAATTAACCGTGAGGAATGGAATGAACTAAAAAAAGAAAAAGGTATTCAAGATGAAAAAAATCCTTATAACTACTATTTCCTGATTTATGACAAAAAGAACGTTTGAGAAAGATAGTGACCCTTAATTCAAGGGTTGCTTTTTTCATTGTTGAATTAGCAGATAATTAAAAAATAAGGAGTGAACGTAGTTAAAATATGATACACATACAAAAAGGGGATCTCTTTAAAGCAGATGCAAACTTTATTCTTCACCAAGCAAATTGTGAAAGTACAATGGGAAAAGGTATAGCTGAAACCATTGCACGGTTATATCCCTTAGCAGAACAAGTAGACAAATCATTTCCTTTTTCACCAGAAGAACGTTTAGGTAAGTATTCAATAGCCACAATTCAAAAAAACGAATTATACATAGTGAACTTATATGGACAGCTATTTAGAGGGAAAGCAAAATCAATTGATGAACAAAATAATAGATACATTTTTTTAAAGCAAAGCCTAAGCTCATTCTTAACAGACCTAAATCGCAAACAGAAGAAAGAAGGAAAAACTTATAAAGTAGGTCTTCCATATAAAATGGCATCTGATATGGCAGGCGGGAGCTGGGAAAGGACATTAGAAATCCTTATAGACGTTTCGGAAGAACAAAAAGTTGACTTATATATTTATAAAAAGTCATAAATAACCTCAATATAACAAAAAGCCGCTATGTATTTAATATGCATATACGGCTTTTTATAATTTCTATTTAATTTAAATTCCAAAATCAACTTTACTATATTCTCTATTTACTGTCTTGTCATTCATACTTTCTAAGTACAAGTTGGTAGTTGCTATATCTGAGTGTCCAGCAAGATCCTTAACAATCGCAAGCGGTACATTTTGTTCTAATAATTCAGTGACAAATGTATGCCTAAACCAGTGTGGAGACACCTTAGGATTTGAATCAGCAATAACAACAGCAGCCTTAATTAATTTATGCAGTGCCTCATAAGAAAGTTGTGATAAGACTTCTCTTGAAGTTGAGATAAAAATTGGTCTATCGTCATTACTAAAATCTTTGGGATAATTTCCGTAGACGGTGTTTAAAGCTTCCCTATATTTTATTAGTCCATCTATAACTTTTTCCCCCATTGGAACTCTCCTAGGTTTCTTTCCTTTTCCAACAAATTCAAGGGAATAAAAAACCTTATTTTCTTCTCTATCACGTTGTTCAACTATGTCTGTCCAGCGTAGATTAATAATCTCTCTAGACCTCAAACCACAGGTTAAAAGAATATAACCAATTAATTTATTTCTTGTTATTAGAACCACTCGTTGTTTACGTGGTGTCTTTACAACTTTTTCTAAAGCGTCAATTATAATTAAAGCCTTTTCTAAGTCAAGTTTACGTCTTTCGGCTTTTCCAGTACCCGCTTGATCAGAGGTAAGAAATTTAGACTTAGGCGGTTTATCTACATATTCCACCATAGAGAAGGAATAAAAGTTTGTTAAGTATCCAAATGAGACAAAACGCTTAAGTATTCCTAATTTCCTTTCCATAGACCTTTTTGCAAAATTGCTAGCTAAGTAAGCGTGATATTCTTGAATAATTATAACGTTTACTTCGCTTAACAAGCTATTCTTCTTACGAACGAAGCCTATAAAATCCGTCAAATCATCATTATAAGCCTTTACTGTACTCTTAGATAAGGATTTTGAAGGAGGAAAAAGCTTTACATTTTTAAATGCTTCAATAAAAATTTCATCCGGAGCACCTTCAAAGTTAAATCTTCCATCTTCTCCAACGTAATCCTTTACTGTACTCTTAGATAAGGATTTCAAAGAAGGAAAAAGCTTTACATTTTCAAATGCTTCAATAGAAGTTTCATCCGGAGCACCATTAAAGTTAGTTCTTCCATTTTTTTTAAAATGTTTATTAAATTCTTTTGCCTGAATCGCCTTATTTTCCATATTACCCACCTCTTTAGTTCTCTTATTCATTTTATAAAAATGGTAGAGATTCTGCAAATATGACCAAAATCGGAAAAATTTAAGCTTATTAATTTATTTTACTAAAAAAGAAGCGCAATATGTTAAAGCGCTTCTTTTTTTATATTCCTTAGTGAGAAGAAAATATAAATATTTAATAGTGTAAATGCTGTAAAAGAGAGGAGAGGGATAGTTATAAAACCTAACCAATCAATATAAATACCTGAACAAGAAACTCCTGCGGAGCAAACACTCATTGGATGATAAAAACTAAATTTTTGAATACCGTAGTGATAGAAGCTAAGTGCATTTCCTAATAGTACGGCAGGGTAAGTGTATAAAAAGATATTCTTATCTCGTTTAATAAAGCCAAACCCATATAGAATGGTTAAAGGATACATTAATATTCTCTGGTACCAACAGAAGGTACAAGGGACGAATTTCATTACTTCGCTAAAATATAAACTCCCAGATGTGGCCACAATAGAAATAATCCAAGGGAACATAAATGGGTTTATTCTTTTCATCATTTAGTGTCACCATTGTTTAAAGCTTCTTCAATTGCACCCTTAACAGAATCATAACTCAAAGGATCATAAACTTTTTTACCATTTACATAAATTGACGGAGTAGAAGAAACATCATCGCTTTTTCCTTGTTTGTAATCTGTTTTAACTTCTTTTGCATAGTCATCGTTATCCATTACATCTTTTAATGAGCTTGCTTTTTCTTTTCCAAATAGTTCTACAACAGTTTTGTTTAAATATTTTTCAGTTAATATATCTTTATGTTCGTTTTGAGAGTTTTTATCTGCATAGATAGTATTTTGATACTCATAAATTGTTTTATGTAATTTCCAAAAAGCATCATTTCCTAACTTGTCGTATATTCCTTCAGCATATAAAGCGGCTCTTGCTGAGTCTGTATAGATAAACGGGAAATTTTTAAATGCAAATTTAACTTTCCCAGTTGAAATGTAATCCGCTTCTAATTGAGGCATTATACCGTTTGCAAAATATCCACAAGCAGGGCACTTATAATCACCATATTCCACTATTGTAATTGGAGCATTTTTGTCACCAAGAACAGGTTCGTTTTTAATATCAATACTGTACTCTGTATTAGAAGTGTACTCAGATGCATTAGAGTCATCTCTTCTTAATTTATCACTAAATAAAAACAAGCTTAACAAGATTAAGATTACTAGAGCGGTCATAATAAACCCAAATAAATGATCACCGCTTAGCTTTTTCTTCGTTTTTCTATTTGTCATTAAATAACCTCCTGTATTAATGAGTAAACCATTTAAAATGTTTATTTATATTTCAAATGATTCCTTTTAAATCACAAGCAAATTATATTTTGAAAGAAATAAAATTAACTAGGCTATTATAAGCAAATTTTAAAATGAAGATTTTCGCCAAAATTGTTCCTAAATTATAAGTTTTTATATAAATATGTTTCGTTTTTATTCTATTTTTTATCTAAAACACAGGTTTTCTGAAAGAAATAACAAATTTTCTTAGAATCCTTAAGAACGATTTTAAATAATCACCATTGGTGAATATTAAAAAAGAACTTATCCTTTAAAGGCTTACATTAAAATCTGCGATACCGCTAAAAGATTATTGGATAGCAAAAAAAACAAAGGACTTAAATAAAATATATTTAAGTCCTTTGTTTTTTAGTGAGTCACTAAGTCAAATAATTGTCTAAATACTAAAGCAATTGAATCAAGAGCAGCGCTAAATCCTTTTACTCTCTCAAATGATTCAGTAGCTACTACAGGTTCTTCACCAAGGAGTTTGCCTTCATAATAGATGTTAACTTTTCCAAGTTCATCTCCAGCTTTTGTTCCTCCTACAATGTAGCTATGTCCTTTATAATCTAGTTCTAGTTCCTCTTTCAGAACGCCAACTCTTGTTACTACATTTACATCATTTTTATAGGCAACAGTAGAAGGTCCAGGTGTAGTGCTCTTATACACTGAAAAATCGGTGTATTTCTCACCAGCTCTTGCTAGTTGAATTACTTGATACTGATTATAGCCATAAATAAGAAGGTTATAGATATCAGTAGATCGTTTCTTAGGAGTAGAAGCATTTAATGTAACCGCAATAAATTTCATTCCATTTTTATTAACCGAAGCTATTAAGTGATATTGGTGATTGCCCCAACCAGATTTTAATCCTGTTGAATGAGGGTTATCATAAATAAAATTGTTTTGGTTCCTTAAAATAACAGTCTTTCCTGGTCTAGTATCATACTTCATCTTTTGAGTTGTGAAATATTTTTGATATTGTGGGTATTTATCTGATAGAGCTTTAGCTAAGATAAAAAGGTCCTTTGCAGATGATAAGTCATCGTTACTGCCATTTGGAGTATGGAACTCAGTATTTTTCATACCTAAATCCTTAGCTTCCTTATTCATACGCGTAACGAATTTATCTGTACTACCACTTATATATTCAGCTGTAGTAATAGCAGCATCATTACCAGCGGCAATAGTTAAACCTTCTAATAATTTTTGCACCGTTACCTTACGTCCAACTTCTAAGAACATTCTTGGTTCCGGAGCTCTCCAAGCTTTTTCGCTAATTTTTGCTTTGTCTTTAACAGAAACTTTCCCGTTCTCAATATCCTTTATTAAGATATATGTAGTCATTAACATAGATAAGCTATGTATAGAAAACTGTTTATCTTCATTTTTTCCGTAAAGTTCTTCATCAGTGCCCGTGTTATAAAGATAAGCAGCATCTGAAGATAATTCTGGTCCTTCATTCTCAGCGGCAGAAGCTAAGTATGGAAGGAGCATTGAAAAGACTAACATAAGACTTAGGATAATAAGCACCCAACGAGCTTTTTTATTCACATACAATTCCCCCTACTAAAATTACATATCTTTCAAATTATTCGTTTGAAAATCAAAAAACCTTTGATAATAAAGGAAAAAACCTCTGAATTTGTTTAAAAATTTTAAAAGTCAAAGTTTGTAATATCAATAATCATTTCTTGATGATGCGAAGGGGAGGAGTCCGTTGTATAATTACTATCTTTTCTTCTTCGATAATTTTCTGAACGTTCAAGTAGTTTTTGATTATAGAGATTAACCTGTTGTTCAGCGGTACCTTCATTTAAAACTTCTACAAACTCTGTTTCTCCCACTATTTCTAAGTAAGGAAGGATATCCTTTTCGTTTATAATTCCTTGTTGAATTAAATCGTTTATCTTTGTTTTAGATATCTCACATTTTTTTAAAAACTCATAAGGATCCATTTGAACTTCGAATTTATTGAAAACAAATCCTTCTTTCAACATTTTCTTAAAGGCACGCTTTTTTACAAATACGCTTTCAAGTTTGTCGTTAGTATTATTAAATAATTGCTCTACCGTAAAATTGCCTAATAAATCATCGCCGTTTATAAAAAGTTCAGTTTCTTCTGGGAAAACAAAAATTTTATAACCATTAGCATTCAACTTTTTTATAAAAACTTCTTTCTTGCCGGCCACACCATCAAAAACTACATTTATATCATAATCATATGTTTCGGTTAACTTTAGAGTACCGTAATCTGTGGAAATACTACTACTAGGCATTGCTTGTCTTAGTTGTTCTTTTACCTCTTCTAATTGAGCTTTTTTTAATTTCTCTTCAGTAGAACTCTGTTTAAATTCCTTAGAAAGATCATCGAGGTTATATTCTAATAAGTAGCTATATTGATTATTAATAGACTCAGAATCAACAATTGACTTTCCGCCTGTATAAAGGCGTATAGACTTTTTTTCGTTAATTCGAGCGTCTTTTAAATTAAAGTGTTTTTCTAGGTTTTTGTTAACTTTAACCACTAAGGGAAGGTAACCATAGTCCTCTAGATATTCGTAAATTTCCTCTTTAATTTTATAATCTTTTTTTGTTTTCAAACGAACTATGACCCCATTTGTTTTAAGTAAGCGTTCATCTTGATCGTTATAATGATTTTTAATTCCTTGTTTAATGAGGTTTAACTTTAGTTCGACTTTCTTGTGTTCTGTGTATTTCTCTATATAGCTCGTGAAGATTTCATCAAATGACAAAAGAAATACCTCCCGTTTTAAAAATGTATATACTATTTATATTTTATAAAGGCTCACAAAAAATAGTAAAAAACATAAGGGAAACAAACTTCTGATAATGAAAATAAATTTAGAGGGGGGATATAAAGTGAAAACCGAATTAACCGGAGAATATTTGCACAAGAATATTTCTAACACTCGAAGTAAATTAGAAGAAATAGAGAAAATTGAAAAACAAATTGCTGAAATTTACAAAGAACCTGTAACAGAAGTGCAGAAAAAAATGATCACTACTTTTGTTAATTTAGCGTGGATATCTATATTTGCAGTGATGGCATTTAATTTTGTGGGTTATCATCTTTTACTAATGCCAATTATATACTGGGTTTTTCGCGGAAGTATTATTTCAGAACGTGTTAGCAACTCTTTATACAAAAAGCAGATTGATGATAACGAAGCATTGATAGATAGATTGTATAGAGAAAAAGGCGAAAAAGAGTATGAATTAAAAACTATCTCTATGCTAGAAACAGAATTACATAACATAGCAATGCTTAAGCAATTTGAAGCATATCTTCAAACGAAGCAAGCTGTTACAATTGATAAATGTATTGAACTATACAGTAGGGAAGATAAAAACAATATTCTATAATACATAAAGCAAAAAGAAGTTCGTTTAACTTCTTTTTGCATTTTTCACAACAAGAGGAGTCATACAAATGAATAATATACTTAAAAACTTAGATATCGTCGTAAAAGAAACAGGAACTAAAATTCCGATGAGATCAACCGATGGAAGTGCTGGATTCGATGTGTTTTCTAGCAGGAAATTAGTTCTGCCATCAAAAACTGTAGTTACAATTAAACTTCCTTTTCATTTTGTAGGAACATTAGACGAGAAATTAGAAGTTAGATTGTTTGTACGCAGTTCATTCGGGATTAAAAAGAAACTTAGATTAGTACATCAATACAACAAAAATATTGATTATCTAACATTAAATGTTGAAGATAAAAACCACGTTATTAATGTAATTAATGATAGCGAAAAGGATCTAATCATTAACAAAGGGGAGCATTTTGCTCAGTTTATTTTTTGTGAAAAAGAGGCTGAACCCCAGGAAATGAAATTAATGCTGGTTCCTACCGAGGAAATGAAAAAGCACGCAGTCTTAAAAAGTAGCATTGAAGAAGTAAAAACGTATTTTTTTGAATATACACTGGAAGAAGATTTAGTATTCGCTCCTAATGAACAAAAAGTATTTGCTACTGGATACCGCTCTCTTATAAATGAAAATACGTGGACTGCTGTGAAAATTCATAATGATGTTAAAGGAAAGTTAATACTAGCTAACCAAACGGGTGTCATCGACCGTGATTATGCATTTACTAGTAATTTTGGACACTGTTTCGTAGCACTTGTTAATCTATCTAACACAGAGCTTAAAATTAGCAAAGGTACAAAGTTAATGACGTGGAGTACTGAAAAGTATTATGTTCCAGAGAAAGAAATTGAGAGTAACAATAAACGTTTAGGTGGAATTGGTTCTACAAATTAAATATCAAAAATTAAAAGATGTAATCGCTAGTTATGCAATTACATCTTCTTTGTATGTGCGCTTTTATCCATCGTTGTCGCCAAGAGTAACCCTTGCCCTTGCTAAAAGCAGTTAAATTGTTTAAGCTTTTTAAGTAGGGAGTGAAAATTATGACGGAAAACAGCTCTAGTATTAACTATCACGAAGCAATGGAATATTCATTAGAACCGCTTATTATTCATTCAAACCATAAAATACTATATATAAACCACGCGGCTGAAGAATTTTTTAGAGCCACAAAGGAAGAGGTAATTGGAGCGAGTCCTTTAGACATATTTCAGGAAACGTCAAAGGCAGCAATAAAGGAAAGAATAGAATCTGCTTATGAACAACCAGCAGAGG
>Ga0209463_1002290_pt1 | contig 10681 bp, 9 predicted proteins | sample AgamicMgSfrz_FD_187169 | JGI IMG/M metagenome (GOLD analysis project Ga0209463, IMG submission 187169) | Agave microbial communities from Guanajuato, Mexico - Mg.Sf.rz (SPAdes) (version 2) | ecosystem: Host-associated > Plants > Phyllosphere > Phylloplane/Leaf | place: Guanajuato, Mexico... | reverse complement strand
CACCAATGCGCCAAGGAGATGACATGAAACGCACGACCCTCTCGCTGATTTCGCTCGCGTCGTTCGCGGCGATGCCCGTCGCGCATGCGCAATCGAGCGTCACGCTGTATGGCGTGATCGACACGTCGATCACCTATGTGAACCACGCACAGGGCAAGGACAACGCGTGGATGCTCGGCAACAGCAGCGCGGGCAACCTCGCCGGCAGCCGCTGGGGCGTGAAAGGCACCGAGGATCTCGGCGGCGGGCTGAAGGCGCTGTTCCAGCTGGAAAACGGCTTCGACCCGAGCAACGGCCGGCAGGGCCAGGGCGGCCGCCTGTTCGGCCGTCAGGCCTTCGTCGGCCTGACGAGCGACCGCTACGGCACGCTCACGTTCGGCCGCCAGTACGACCCGCTCGTCGATCTCGTGCAGGGCATCACCGCCGACAACTACCTGGGCAGCGTGTTCGCGACGCCGGGCGACGTCGACAACTACGACAACAGCTTCCGCGTCGACAACGCGGTGAAGTACACGTCGGCCGTCTATTCGGGCCTGCAGTTCGCGGCGATGTATTCGTTCGGCGGGATCGCCGGCAGCACCGGCGCCGCGCAGTCGTACTCGGCCGCCGTGTCGTACAACAACGGGCCGTTCAGCGTCGCGGGCGGCTACTTCCACGCGACCAACAGCCCCGCGTCGAACGGCGTGCGCAACGGCTGGACCAGCTCGTCGGACGGCACGTTCGACGGCCCGATCAACAGCGGCTATGCCAGCGCGCACTCGTTCGGCATCGCGCGCATCGCGGGCCAGTACGTCGCCGGCCCGTTCACGTTCGGCGTCGGCTACAGCAATGCGCAATACCGCCGCGACGCGAGCTCGGTGTTCGGCTCGAACGAGCACTACAACACGGGGCAAGGCTTCGTGAACTACCAGGCGACGAACGCGCTGCTCGTCGGCGTCGGCTACAGCTACACGCGCTCGGGCGGCGACACGTCGGCGACCTATCACCAGGTATCGGCCGGCGCCGACTACAGCCTGTCGAAGCGCACCGACGTCTACCTGACCGCCGCGTATCAGCACGCAAGCGGCCAGACCGGCGACGGCAACGGCGGCTCGATGGCCGCGCAGGCATCGATCGGCTCGTACGGTTATGCGGGCACGAGCTCGCAGACGATGGTCAACCTCGGCCTGCGTCACCGCTTCTGATCGCGATATTGCGATACCCGGAGACGGCCGGTTGCGCTCCGCGCGGGCCGGCCGACTCCGCGTTGCACATAAGGCGGCTTCGGCCGCCGATTTTTTGCCGCTTCCTTTTGCGCTGCCGACGGCTGGCAAGCGATTTTCTCTTTCGCTCGCTTGATTGCCGGTTTCACCCTGCGAATGACGTAATACGTCAGGTTCCGGTCGCCGCCATTGCATCGGCATTCGCGCCAATGCCGGCCATTCTTACCGATCCTGCAACGCCTCGGACCCTGATCCGGCGCGATACAAATGCGCGTCGAACGCGCGGATAAATGCAAAGGAAAGTTTGACGCGAGCCATTTGCCCGGCTGCTATGGCACACTTCGCGTCTGCGTAATTTCCTTGCACCGGGCGCCCGGATTCCGCCCCATCCTGCCATGCCGCGTCATACCACTCGCCTGTTCGGCCGCCACGCGCTGCCCTTCGCCTCGACGATCGCGCTCGCGTGCGCGCTCTGCGGCGTCGCGCGGGCAGATTGCCTGGACGACGCGGCCGCGTTCCAGCACGTGAGCGTCGCCCTGATGCGCGGCATCGCGCAAGTCGAATCGGGGATGAATCCGAACGCCGTCAACACGAATACCAACGGCACGGTCGACATCGGGCTGATGCAGATCAACAGCACGTGGCTGCCGACGCTCGCACGCGAAGGCATCACGCGGGAAAGCCTATTCGATGCGTGCACGAACGCGTACGTCGGTGCGTGGATCCTGTCGCAGAACATCCGCCAGCTCGGCCCCAACTGGAACGCGATCGGCGCGTACAACTCCGCGTCGCCCGACAAGCGCCTCGCCTATGCGCGCAAGGTCTATGATGCAATCCGGACCATGCCGGATTCGCCGGATACTCCCATGCCCATCCTTCCACCCTCCTTCACGCCGCCGCAACAGGCGCAGACGTACAACCCGTTCGCGAGCCTGAGCGTGTCGGCGCCGCCCGTCACGCGCGCACGGACGATCTCGCCGGCCTCGCCGCCGGCGCCGCCGCAGGGGGGCCCCGCCGGCCCGGCCGGTACGTACAACTTCGGATGGACGGTCACCGGCGCCGATCAGGCCAAGCCGACCCAGGTGTTCGACGACGGTGCACGGGTCTACGTGCAGTTCAGCGACATGAAGCACGTGCCGGCGATCTTCACCGAGACGTCGGCCGGGCGCGTGCTGATGTCGTGGGAGCTGCAGTTTCCGTATGCCGTCGTGACGCGTCCCGCGCAAACGTTGATCTTCCAGCTCGGGCCGTTCGAAGCGCGCGCGCAACGCAGTGCGGCGGCCGCAGGCATGACCGCGCAGGCCGGGACGGCGGGCACGGCGACGGTCGGCGCATCAGCCCCGCCATCGAAGAAGTCGGCCGGTGCGGCAGCGAATGCCGCGACGAACACGGCAGCCAATACGACCGCGAAACGCACGGCCTCGGCCGATGCGCTGTGGTACGTGAATACGCCGTCCACGTCGGGAACGGCGGCGGCCTCGCCTTCGACCGCGAATATTCCCGCCACGCTGCCGACGGCCATCACGTCGAACACGCCGCCACCCGCGCCGGCTCAAGCACCGGCTGCGGCCGCTCAGCCGTCGCGCGCCAGCGCCGACGCGCTGTGGTACATCTCGAAGTAACGCGTGTCCGATCGCACGCGTATCGCGGCGATCCTTTCGATGCGGTCAGCGGCCGTTCGGGCGCGGCCGCGCCGCGCCGCGCTTCATGACATACGCGCGCAGATCGCGCGACGTCGACGATTCCGGTGACGCAATCGTCACACGGCCGTCACCCGCGCCGTACCCAGATCACTTTCCCGTCGCGAATGCCGAGATTGCGGCGCTCCTCGCGGTAGTCCATCGTGCCGGGCAACGACTTGCCGTCGCGCTCGAGCACGCGCCACAGGCAGCCGTCGAGCAGCGCGGTCGCATCGGCCTCGGTCTTGCCGACCAGCGCATCGTCCGGTGCGGCGTCCGCCTTGCATGCCTGCGCGGCGCCCGACTGCAGAGGGGGCCTGGCCGCGCCGCCCGCGGTGGCGTTGGGGTGTTTCGTGTCCATGTCCGCACATCCTGCAAAAGTTGCACTCGCAACGAGTGCAACGAGCATCGCGATCGTGTTCTTCATCGGTTTCTCCCTGTCGCGGCCCGGCGGTCCATGTACGGCACTCGTGCACGACCGGGCATCGCATGCGTGATCGATTCCGCATGCTGCCGGCCGTTTCCTGACGGAGCCGGCCAGCGCATGGCGGCCTTTCGCGACCCGGCCGCGCCGCTCCGGCGCACCCGCGTCGCAGGCCCGGCCTGACGCCGAACCCGAGCGCATGTTACCGCACGCGGTTCGCGGCGACGGCGCGACGCCGACGCATCGCGTGCGTCCCCCGCGCCCCCGCAATCCGTTCAGAACTTGTACGTCACGCCCGCAATGCCGTAGTAGTTGCTGCGCGACTGCACGATCGGGCTGTCGCCGGCGCGGCCGAGCAACCGCGTCACGCCGCCGGTCGCGAGCACCGACCAGTGCCGCGACAGCGTCCAGTTCCACGCGACCGCCATCGATGCGCTGTCGATCCCGCCGCTCACCGAATACGGCCGGAACCGGCTCGTGATCGACTGTGCGTCGGTCACGCCGTAGAAGGTCTGCATGTAGCGTCCCGAGCCCGCGTGCACGGTGCCCGTCACGATGATCTCGTGCTGCGACGTCTTGAGCACCGGCACCGCGAGATCCACGTGCCCCGACACGCCGCGCGACGTATGCGTCACGGGAGTATCGATCGTGACGCTCAGCTCCGCCGCATCGAAGAGCGTCACGCCGGCACGCACGCCGACCAGCACCGAGCCCGGAATTCGCCCCATTCCCTTCAGGTAGTCGGAGCCCGGCAGGTCGAAGCGGTTCTCGTCCGCGCGACCCGCGTCGTAGCTCACCGCCGCCGACACGAACGCTCCGTGCGGCAGGTCCAGCCGGTAGCCGGCACCCTCCGTGCTGTCGACGAAGAAGCCATTGCCGAACTTCGCGGAAAACGACGGCGCAACGACGCCGCGATACTGTTTGCTGCCCTGGTAGCGCGGTGCGAACCCGCCACCGAGCGACAACGAATACTGGTTTTCCGCGTGGGCAGCGGCGGCGAGGGTCAGGCCGGCGAGCGGCATGCAATAGCGGTAACGGCGAAGTAATGGGCGCACAATATTGAGATAAGGGTGACGAAGCCCGCAGTCTAGGTGCCGCCCCGCGCCGAGACTGTCCTGAATGTGCGGCGAATCTGTGCGCAATTGTGTTCGATTGTTGGAGATTGTCGCCCCGCTGCCCCGGCGGTCGATCGGCCGGATAGAATTCGCGTGCCGCGCCGCGCATCGGTCTGCCGGGTGGGAGATGGCGCGTGCATCCTGAGGAGTCCATGAACGAAGTTCCACTCAAATACCGTGTGCTGCTGATCGAGGACGACGATCGCCTCGCGCAGCTCGTCCGCGAATACCTCGACGGCTATGAATTCGCGGTGACGGTCGTGCGGCGCGGCGACCTCGCCGTCGCGGCGGTGCGCGAGCACCAGCCGGCCCTCGTGATACTCGACCTGATGCTGCCGAATCTCGACGGCATGGAAGTCTGCCGGCGCATCCGCGCGTTCACCAACGTCCCGGTGCTGATCCTGACCGCGCGGGCAGACGTGTACGACCAGGTCGCCGGGCTCGAGACGGGCGCCGACGACTACGTGACGAAGCCGATCGAGCCGCGCGTGCTCGTCGCCCGCGCCCGCGCGCTGTTGCGCCGCGCGCAGCCGGCCGCGGCGGAAGCGCCCGCGGTCGCGCCCGACGCGCTGGTCTTCGGCGAGCTCGCCATTTCGCCGCCGAACCGCACCGTCACGTGGCGCGGCGAGCCGGTCGAGCTGAAGACCGCCGAATTCAACCTGTTGCTGATCCTCGCGCGCGCGGCCGGCACCGTGCTGAGCCGCGACGACATCCTGAAGCAGTTGCGCGGGATCGAATTCGACGGGCTCGACCGCTCGGTCGATTCCGGCATCTCGAAGCTGCGCCGCCGCTTCGAGGATGCGTCATCGGAGCCGCACAAGATCAAGACGATCTGGGGTCGCGGCTACCTGTTCAGCCCTTCTGCGTGGGACGAGTAAATGCTGCGCCCGTTGCTCCGGTTGTACCTCGTCGTGATCCTGTTCGTCGGCGCGTCGATCATCTTCATCCAGCTGTCGTTCGACCGGATCTTCTATGAACGCGGCGCGCAGGCGCAGCGCGATTCGCTGACGACCTATTCGTTCGTGCTGAACGACTACCTCGAACGCCATCCGGGCGCGCAGCGCGAGCTCGCATTGCGCGAACTCGCGCTGCATGGCCGCGAAGGATTCGGCTTCATGTCGATGGCCGACGCGCGTGCGCAACTGAGCGGCGCGCCGTTGCGCGATCTCGATGCCGGCAGGATCGCGATCAGCTACAACGGCAAGGATTACTACATGCCGCTCGCGGACGGCTCGGTGCTGCATGCCCGCCCGATCGAGGCGCCGGACCTCGACATCCGGATCTATGCGTACATGCTGCTCGCGCTCGCGACGCTGTTCGCGGTGGTGCTGTGGATTCACTATCACTGGCGCGACATTCGCCGGCTGCAGGATGCCGCACGCGCGTTCGGCGCCGGAATGCTGTCGACGCGCGTGAAGCTGTCGGGCAAGTCGAACATCTACGAGCTGTCGCAGCAGTTCAACGACATGGCCGCGCGTATCGAGGCGTCGATCAAGCAGCAGCGCGAAATGATGCACGGCATCTCGCATGAACTGAAAACGCCGCTCGCCCGACTCGAATTCGGGCTCGCGCTGCTCGCCGACGCCGACGAGACGGGCCGGATGCGCGAGCGCCGCGACGCGCTGCGGCGCGACGTGCGCGAACTCGACGAGCTCGTCACCGAGCTGCTGACGATCGGCCGGCTCGAACAGGGTGCGAGCGAGCTCGCGCCGATGGAAGTCGTCGTCGATGCACTGATCGACAGCGTCGCCGGCAACGTCGCGGACGACATCGCCGATCGCGGCATCGCGCTCGACGTGTCGACGCTCGACGCGCCCGCGACCCACGTCTGCGACCCGAAGCTCGTCGCCCGCGCGTTGCTGAACCTGATTCGCAACGGCGCCCGCTATGCGTCGCGCAAGGTCGTGCTGGCCGCTACCTGCGACCCGTCCGGCGCGCTCGTGCTGAGCGTCGACGACGATGGTCCCGGCATTCCGGCCGCCGAACGCGCCCGCGTGTTCGAGCCGTTCCAGCGGCTGGATTCGAGCCGCGACCGTCAGACCGGCGGCTTCGGGCTCGGGCTCGCGATCGTGCGGCGTGTCGCGCAGGTGCACGGCGGCGACGTGCGGCTCGAGGATTCGCCGCTCGGCGGCGCGCGCTTCGTGATCACGCTGCCCGTGCGTGCGCTGCCGGACAGTCTGTTCGACGTCGCGCAGCACGTGGAAAGCACGCATGCCGATGCGCGCCGCCGCAGCGGCACGGGCACGGTCGTCCCGCTTCAATGAAAACGGCGGCGGGCGCCTACCCGCCCCCGCGTGACCGTGCCTTCGCTCAGCGCTGGCGCAGCAGCGCGACGAAGAACAGGCTGCCGAACAGCGCGGTCACGATGCCGATCGGCAGGTCCTCCGGCGCTGCGAGCGTGCGCGCGGCGACATCGGCCCACACGAGCAGGATCGCGCCGGCCAGCGCGGCGACCGGCAGCAGCCGGCCGTGCTCCGCGCCGACGACGCGACGGCACAGATGCGGCGTCACGAGCCCGACGAAGCCGATCGCGCCGCTCACCGCGACCATCGCGCCCGTCGCGAACGACGCGACGACGAACACCTCGCGCCGCATCCGCGCGCTCGGCACGCCGAGCGACGCGGCGGCGACGTCGCCCGACATCAGCGCATTCAGTTCGCGTCGACGCGCATGGAGCGCGCAGCCGGCGAGCACCGCGCACACGGCCGGCACCGGCAGCAGGTCCCAGCGCGCGAGCCCGACGCCGCCGAGCATCCAGAACAGCACCGACGACGCGGCGCGCTGGTCGCCGAGATACAGCAGCAGGTTGCCGAACGCAGCCATCATGAACGACACCGACACGCCCGCGAGCAGCAGCCGGTCCGATTCGAGCCGGCCGCTCCGGTAAGCGAGCGCGCCCACGCACGCGGTCGCCACAAGCGCACCTGCAAACGCGGCGGCCGACAGCGTGAACGGACCGAACGCCGCGCCGGCCACCACCGTGACCGCGATCGCACCGAGCATCGCGCCCGCGCTCACGCCGAGCAGGTGCGGATCGGCCAGGCGGTTCGCGGTCGCCGCCTGCAACGCAACGCCGACCGTCGCCAGCGTCGCGCCGACGATCGCGGCCAGCAGCGCACGCGGCATCCGGATCAACCACACGATGCTGTCGTCGCCCGGCGCCGCCGCGAACGCATCGGCGCCGCCGAACGCCGACGCGACGTGCGCGGCGACGATCCGCACCGCGGCCGGCATCGCGATCGGCGCGGGACCGAACGCGGCCGACACGACGATCGACACGATCAGCAGCACGGCCAGCCCCGGCAGCACCATGCGCATGTCGACCCGCGCCGCCTGCCCGCGCACGCTCATCGTGCCGCTCCGGCGAATGCGGCCGGATACAGCGCGCGGGCCAGCGTCTCGACCGCCGCGACGTTCTCCGGGCCGGGCGTCGCGGCATCGTACGGAATCACGACGAAGCGCCGGTCGCGAATCGCGGCCACGCGCGCGAGCGCCGGCTGGCTCGACAGGAACTGCTGCTTCTGCGCGGCCGTGACCGCCGAATAGTCGACGATCACGATCACCTGCGGATCGCGTGCGACCACGCTTTCCCAGCTCACCTGCGTCCAGCTGCGCGGCAGGTCGTCCATCACGTTGCGCGCGCCCGCCGCCGCGAGCAACGCGGTCGGCATCGCGAGCCCGCCCGCGGTCATCGGCTTGTCGGTGCCGCTGTCGTACACGAACACGCGCAGCGGCGCCGGGCGCCCGATCGCGCGTGACACCGCCGCGAGCCGCGCGCGCATCCCGGCGACGACCTGCGCGGCGCGCGCATCGACACCGAAGATGCGACCGAGATTGGTCAGGTCGCGGAACACGTCGTCGAACGACGCGGCCGACTGCTTCATCACGTGCGAACACGATTCGGTCAGTTCGTAGGTGCGGATGCCGAACGGCGCGAGCGTCGCCGGTGTCACCGGCCCGCCGACGTGCATCCCGTAGTTCCAGCCCGCGAGATAGAAGTCGGCGCGCGCGGCGGCCAGCACTTCCAGCGACGGATACTGGCTCGCCAGTTCGGGCACGCCGCGCAACGCGTCGCGCACGCGCGCGGTGCCCGTCTTCCAGCCGCCGATGCCCGTATAGCCGACGAGCCGGTCCTTCAGGCCGAGCGCGAGCATCATCTCGGTCAGGTTCACGTCGTTGCTCACCGCGCGCGTCGGTGCGCGCTCGAACGTCACGTCGCGATCGCAACTGCGCACGGTGACGGGATAGGCGAGCGCGTGCACGGCCGCGCCGCCGAGCACGGCAGCTGCGACCAGCCGGCGGGCGACGAAAGACAGGAGAGAAAACGGCATGGTGGTCATTCCGGATGAAGCGGCGTGATGCGCGGGCGGCCCGTGGCGGGATGGCGATCGACGAGCGCCGCGACGCCGAACACATCGCGCAGCAGCGCTTCAGTCAGCACGTCGTCCGGCGCGCCGGACGCGACGACGCGGCCGTGCGCGAGCACATGGAGGCGGTCGCAATACGCGGCCGCGAGATTGAGGTCATGAATCGTCGCGAGTGTCGCGATGCCGAGGCGGCGCACGCGTGCGAGCAGTTCGAGCTGGTGACGCAGGTCGAGATGGTTGGTCGGTTCGTCGAGCAACAGCAGTTCGGGCTGCTGCGCGAGTGCGCGGGCCAGCAGCGCGCGCTGCTTCTCGCCGCCCGACAGCGACGCGAAACGCTGCGCGCGGCGTTCGACGAGGCCCACATCGTGCAGCGCGGAATCGACGATCCGGCTGTCGTCGGCCGACTCCGCATCGAACGCCCGCTTGTGCGGCGTGCGGCCCATGCCGACCAGTTCGTCGACCGTCAGCCCGAAATCGTCGGGCGTTTCCTGCTGCAGCACCGCGATGCGCTGTGCGACTGCGCGCGGCCGCATGCGCCACACGTCCTGCGCGTCGAGCGCGACGCGACCCGCGTCGGGCCGCGCGTAGCGGAACACGCAGCGCAGCAGGCTCGTCTTGCCGCTGCCGTTCGGGCCGACCAGCCCGACGAACTCGCCTTCGGCCACCGTCAGCGTCACCGAATCGAGCACGTCGATCGCGCCGCCGGGAGACCAGCTCACGCGTTCGATGTCGAGCATGTGTTTGACGGGACGCATGTCGTGCCGCCCTAGAAGCGCATCGTCGCGACGAGCTCCGCCGAGCGCGACGGACCGAGCAGCCATTGCTCGCCGCCGTTCGACGTCGTCACCGCGTACGTGCGGTTCGCGAGATTGCGCAGATACAGCGCGAGCTCGGTGCGCGACGTCGGCTGCCAGCGCAGCGACGCATCGAACACCGTATACGACGGCACCTGTACGCGATTCGCATCGTCGCCGTAGGTCGCGCCGACGTAACGCACGCCCGCATTCGCGTGCCAGCGCTCGGCGAATGCCCAGCCGAGCCACAGGTTCGCGGTCTGCTGCGGCACGCCCGACGGCACATTGCCAGCCCGCGACACCGTCGCGCCGCCGACCGTCTGGTTGAATGCGTCGTAGCGCGCACGCAGCAGCGCGACGTTCGCCTCGATCGTCCAGCCGTGCGGCAGCCGCGCGCCGCCGGTCAGCTCGACGCCGCGCGACGACTGCCGGCCGACCTGCTGGCGCAGCGCCGGATTGAACGGATCGGTGCTGAGCAGGTTGCGCTTCGTGATGTCGTACACCGCGACCGTCCAGTACGCGCGACCGTCGAGCAGCGTCTGCTTGAGCCCGGCTTCCCACTGTTCGCCAGTCGCGAGCCGGTAGTTCATCTGCGACGCGGACAGCGTCACGAGCGAGCCGACGCCCTCCGCGCCCGTCGTGTACTGCGCATAGGCGGTGAACGTCGGCGCGATGTCGAACACGACACCGGTGCGCCAACCGACGTTCGCGAACCGCTTGTCGAAGCCCGCGCCGGTCGCCGCCTGCTCGCGACTGAACGCGATGTGGTCGTAGCGCAGGCCGCTCACCCACGCGAGCCGCGGCAGCACCTCGAGCCGGTTCTCCGCGAATACCGCCGCCTGCCGTGCGCGCGTGCTGAATTGCGGCACGGTCGGATCGGGGCTCGTGAATACACCAGGATCGAAGCCGTGCGCCGGCACCGTCGTTTCGCCGCCGTACGGCGAATTGTTGATGCCGCTGAACGTGATCTGGCTGAATTCCGTGCCGACGACGAAACGGTTCGCGCGACCGAACAGCATCCCGTCGAAACGCGCGCTCAGCCGGTCGCCGATCTGCCGCTGATGATGGCCGATGTCGAGATAGTCGCCGCGCGTGACGCG
>Ga0209463_1002289_pt1 | contig 10686 bp, 11 predicted proteins | sample AgamicMgSfrz_FD_187169 | JGI IMG/M metagenome (GOLD analysis project Ga0209463, IMG submission 187169) | Agave microbial communities from Guanajuato, Mexico - Mg.Sf.rz (SPAdes) (version 2) | ecosystem: Host-associated > Plants > Phyllosphere > Phylloplane/Leaf | place: Guanajuato, Mexico... | reverse complement strand
TAATCGACATTGCAAGCATGAATTTGTACTATCTGGAAAGCGACAGAAGCATTTAGGAGTAAGAACGCTTGATATGGCGAAACGACTTCTTGATTTCGGTTATCATCCTCCAACAATTTATTTCCCGTTAAATGTGGAAGAAGGTATGATGATTGAGCCAACGGAAACAGAATCAAAAGAAACATTGGATAATTTCATTGAAGCAATGATTACGATTGCAAAAGAAGTAGAAGATAATCCTGAAATTGTGCAAGAAGCCCCACACACAACAGTTATTGGACGTCTTGATGAAACACTTGCAGCTCGTAAGCCTGTTTTACGTTATAAAAAAGAAGAAGAAGTGAAAATTTAACAATCAAAAAGGATGGAGAGTATTCTCCATCCTTTTCTTATTTGTAAACCATTATCTTTTCTTTGTTTTTACTTTGCCTGTCCAAAGTTTAAAGCCGCCTTTTAACTGATAGATGTCCTTAATTCCACGATGACGACGAATCATTTGTGCTGCTTTTCCTGTACGGATGCCAGCTTGATCGTAAAGATAGACAGGCTGATCTGGGCGAAGCTCCTTAATACGCATTTTCAACTGTGAAAGCGGGATATTACGAGCTCCTAAAATGTGCCCACCTTCAAAGTCTTTTTGTTCGCGAATATCAATAAGCTGCGCTTTACGGTATCCAGCGCGAAACTCTGCTTCCGTTAGCGATTTCATAATGCGGCGTTGCATGAGAAGCATAATGATCGAGTATACGATAAAAGCTCCTAATAAAATTAAAATGACGTAAATGCCTTCCATCAAACATAATCCTCTCTTTCATGTAACTACTAAAATACGAGATATCTCTATTATATAAGTTCTCTTTAAAAGAAGTAAAGCGACCACCTAAATTCTTTGCACGACAAATTGGTTTTGATAAACTGTATAAGAATGTTCAAAAAATAAGTGTCGAAAAAAGAAAAAAGTTAGGGATGAGAAAGATGACAGAAGTTTGGCGTTTTATTAATTGGAGTAAACATTCACCGTATTATAATATGGCTCTTGATGAAGCTTTACTTGAGTGGCATAGTGAAGGCAAAATTCCACCAACTATTCGTTTTTATGGGTGGGACCCAGCAACTTTATCAATTGGTTATTTTCAAAAAGCAGAAAAAGAAGTGAATTTTGAAGAAGTAAGAAAACGCGGGCTTGGATTTGTAAGACGGCCAACAGGCGGTAGAGGCGTTCTCCACGACGATGAGCTCACGTATAGCGTTATTGTGTCTGAGCAACATAAAAGCATGCCACATACGGTTACAGAAGCATACAGAGTAATTTCAGAAGGTCTCTTAGAAGGATTTCGCGCGCTTGGTTTAGACGCTTACTTTGCAATTCCACGAACAGAAGAAGAAAAAGAAGGATTAAAAAATCCAAGATCTTCGGTTTGTTTTGATGCTCCTTCCTGGTACGAACTTGTTGTGGAAGGACGTAAAGTAGCAGGAAGTGCCCAAACTCGTCAAAAAGGGGTCATTCTTCAACATGGGTCTATCTTGCTTTCAATTGATGAAGAAGCGCTTTTTAGCATGTTCCATTATCCAAGTGAACGTGTGAAAGAGAGAATGAGGAAATCTTTTCGTAATAAAGCAGTTGCAGTAAATGATGTAGCTGGACGGATTGTTTCAATTGAAGAGGCAAATGAGGCTTTTAAAAAAGGTTTTGAAAAAGGATTGAACATCAAATTGGAAGAATACATGCTTTCAGAAGAAGAAGAAGCCTACGTTGAAAAATTAGCTTTGGATAAATATGCTAAAGATGAATGGAATTACCGTAGATAATCTCTCTCCCATTTTGCTTCAAAAAAGTGTACAATAAAAAAGTTGTGTTTTAAAAAAATAAGCAAATTCCGAAAAGGACTTGACAAAAAATCAATATATAGTATGTCGTTTATTGATGAATACTATATATTGATTAGTCGGTCCTTTTATGTTAGCTTTAATAATATAGTAAAAGTAAGAGGGAGATGTGTGTATGACTGTTGTTCTAAACGAGGAACCAAAAGTGAACATTGAGAAATTAAATAAGGATATTGGCTTATTTCCTCAAGTGCATGAAATTACAGCAGATATGAATATGACTCATAAAGGCGTGTCAAGACTTGTAATGCTTGACAGATATTCATTCAAAGATACGAAAAAGGTGACGTTAACAGAGGGAGACTTCGTTGTATTAACAGTCAAAGACGATCCTAAATTCCCTGCGCGCGGTCTAGGATTTATTCGTTCTATTAACTGGGAGAAAAAAACAGCAAAAGTATGGGTTGAAGAAGAATTTCGCGGTTCTTTAACGGACGAGCTTGAAGTTCAAACTGGAATTGTTGAGCGTTCACTAGACGTAATGGAAAAGCCGCTTGAAATTTTTTATGAGCAAATTGCTAAACGAAATGCAGTTGGTCTTTCTTCATCAGAGAAAACAGAAGAGAAGCGCCAGAAATGGTTTCAAGCTTTTTATGAAGAATTAAAAAGCACAAATTTTGTACCGGCAGGACGCGTATTGTATGGAGCAGGGGCTAACACAGATGTTACATACTTCAATTGCTATGTTATGCCATATGTAAAAGATTCACGCGAAGGAATTTCAGAGCATCGCAAGCAAGTGATGGAAATTATGAGCAGAGGTGGAGGAGTGGGAACAAATGGCTCTACTCTTCGTCCACGCAACACACTTGCTAGAGGCGTCAACGGAAAATCAAGCGGATCTGTATCATGGTTAGATGATATTGCAAAGCTAACACATCTTGTTGAACAAGGTGGATCTCGTCGTGGAGCGCAAATGATTATGCTTGCTGATTGGCACCCAGATATTGTGGAATTCATTATTTCTAAAATGCAAAATCCACGTATTTTACGCTTCTTAATTCAAACAACAAAAGATGAAGGAATTAAGAAAGCAGCGGAGGACAAGCTGAAGTTTACACCATTTACAGCAAATGAGCGCGACATGTATCAAGGCATCTTAAATTATGAAAACATTCCTGGACAAGGTGGCTTTCCTGCAAAAGTGATTGAAGATGCAAAAGAAAAATTAGCTGCAGGTGGAACATACAGCGTTCATAATGCCGAGTTTCTAACAGGAGCAAACATTTCTGTTTGTTTAACAAAAGAATTCATGGCAGCTGTTGAAAATGATACAGAGTATGAACTTCGCTTCCCAGACGTTGAGGCTTATTCAGAAGAAGAAATGAATGCCTACAACGAAAACTGGCATGAAGTTGGGGACGTACGTAAATGGAAAGAACAAGGATACAGTGTGCGCACATATCGTAAAATCAAAGCAAAAGAGCTTTGGAATTTGATTAACATTTGTGCAACATATTCAGCAGAACCTGGTGTTTTCTTCATTGATAATGCTAATGATATGACAAATGCAAGTGCATATGGTCAACAAGTTGTAGCTACAAACCCTTGCGGTGAGCAGCCTCTTGCACCATACAGTGTTTGTAACTTAGCTGCTGTGAACTTAGCACAAATGGCGGATAAAAAGAATAAAACAGTAGATTTTGAGAAGTTAAAAAGAACTGTAGAAGTAGGCGTGCGCATGCAAGATAATGTGATCGACGCTACTCCTTACTTCCTTGAGCCAAATCGTAAGCAAGCCCTTGGGGAACGACGTGTTGGTCTTGGCGTAATGGGACTTCATGATTTACTTATTTATTGTGAAACAGAGTACGGTTCAAAAGAAGGAAATGAGCTTGTTGATCGTGTTTTTGAAACAATTGCAACAACAGCTTACCGTGCTTCTGTAGAGCTTGCAAAAGAAAAAGGAAGCTTTCCATTCCTTGTTGGGGAAAATGAGGAGGAAACGCAAGAGCTCAGAGAAAACTTTACAAGAACAGGTTATATGAGTAAGATGCCTGCTGATATTTTGGATAGCGTAAAAGAGCATGGAATCCGCAACTCGCATCTTCTAACTGTTGCTCCAACAGGAAGCACAGGAACAATGGTCGGTGTATCAACAGGTCTTGAGCCATATTTCTCTTTCTCTTACTTTAGAAGTGGACGCCTTGGTAAGTTTATTGAAGTAAAAGCAGATATCGTTCAGGAGTATCTTAATGCACATCCTGAAGCTGACGAAAATAATTTGCCACACTGGTTTGTATCTGCAATGAGTCTGTCACCTGAAGCACATGCTGACGTACAGTGTGTCATTCAGCGTTGGGTTGACAGTTCAATTAGTAAAACGGTTAATGCACCACGCGGTTATACAGTTGAACAAGTCCAAAAAGTATACGAGCGTTTATATAAAGGTGGAGCAAAGGGCGGTACAGTGTATGTAGACGGAAGTCGCGACGCTCAAGTTCTTTCTTTAAAAGCAGAAGATAACTCGTTTGAAGAAGAAACTGAGACAAAAGTTTCCGTACAAAAAACAAAGGAAGCTGAGGAAGTAACGTACGGCTCTGAAGTTGGAGATACGTGCCCAGTTTGTCGTGAAGGAATCGTTGAGGAACTTGGCGGTTGTAACACATGCACAAATTGTAACGCTCAGTTAAAATGTGGCCTATAAAGAAAACAACGTAAATCAACCGGGGCTTCCTCGGTTGATTTGCTATTGTCGTTGCTTGTTTTTAAGGTTATTGTATAGTAAAATTTAAATGCAGTTTTACATAAAACAAATGGAAATAATGGAGGAGAAGTTATGCCAACGCCAAGTATGGAAGATTATATTGAACAAATTTATATGCTAATTGAAGACAAAGGGTATGCCCGAGTATCGGATATTGCAGAAGCCTTGGCTGTTCATCCCTCCTCAGTAACAAAAATGGTTCAAAAGCTTGATAAAGACGAATATTTAATTTATGAGAAATATCGCGGCTTAATTTTAACAGCAAAAGGCCAAAAAATTGGGAAGCGTCTCGTATATCGCCATGAATTGCTTGAGCAATTACTTCGAATCATTGGTGTTGATGAAGAGAATATTTATGAGGATGTTGAAGGAATTGAGCATCATTTAAGCTGGAATTCAATTGATCGTATTGGTGATCTCGTTCAATATTTTGAAGAAAATGAAGCGCGTGTTGAAGCTCTTCGTGCAACACAGCGTAAAAGTGAACAATAAATATAGAAACGTTAAGCACTTAGTGCTTAACGTTTTTTTATTGTTTTTATGAAGACGTGCATAAAGAAAGAAAGGTGCGATTAAAAATGTAAAAAGGCGGATTTTGAAGGGGTGAAACCTTGTACATAGACGGCGTTTTTGCAGGAGGCGGTATTAAAGGGTTTGCACTTGTAGGAGCTCTTCAAGCAGTGGAAAACAAAGGACTCATTTATCACAGGTTAGCAGGAACGAGTGCAGGAGCTATTATTTCTGCTTTTATTGTCGCAGGCTATACAAGTAGAGATATCCAAAAAATGCTAGAAGAAATGGAGCTCAGTGATTTGTTAGACAGCAGAGCCTCTCTTTTGCCTGCAAAGTGGGGAAAATGGCTTCTTTTATACTGGCGCCTTGGTTTATATAAAGGAGACCGCCTTGAACTTTGGATAGAGGAAAAGTTAAAAGCAAGGGGAATATATTCATTTGGAGATGTGCCAAAACATGCTTTGCGTATTATTGCTTCAGATATTACTGATGGAAAGATTGTTGTAATTCCAGATGACTTGCCAAGCTACGGAATTAAACCTGAGACATTTTCTGTAGCTAAAGCTGTGAGAATGAGCTGTAGCCTACCTTACTTTTTTGAACCTGTAAAGCTAAAAGCAAACTCAGGAGTCAAAATAATTGTAGATGGTGGAGTGCTAAGTAATTTTCCAATGTGGCTGTTTCAAAAGCGAGATCAACCAAAAGTACGTCCTGTTCTAGGGGTGAAATTTAGCTCTCCTGAAGATAGTGTGCAGTCAGCTGAAATTCATAATGCGATTGACTTATTTGGTGCTCTTTTTGATACGATGAAAAATGCACATGATGCTAGACATATTTCTAAAAAGCATGAACGAGATATTATTTTTCTACCGGTTGATTCCACGCTTACAACAGAATTTGGGTTAACAGAAGAAAAGAAAGAAGAACTGATCTCCTTAGGCAGAGAACGTGCAAATGCCTTTCTAAAAACGTGGACATATTAAAAAACCAGGTGACAGCTGTCACCTGGTTTTTTCGTTAGAAAAGAGCTCTGTTTTTCTTTTTACCTTTTTTACCTTCAATGACCGTTAAGTGACTTGAGCTACGTTTTCGTTCTTTCGTAAACGACTGACCAAGGTTTTTGGCTTTACCTTGAATAGGTGTGATTTTTGGATTTTTAACCATACGTTTTTTTGGCTTAACTTTAGCTTTTTCTCGCTCTCTCAAACGAGATTTTGACTGCTTTACAGCTTGAGCGTATTTTCGATCATACGGAGAACTGGAGGGCTGACGACGGCCTAAAACAAAGCGATATACGAGATAAAAAATAATCAAGAAGAAAAAGATTGTTCCGATAGAGCGTAAGAGACTCCCTGGTTCAAACAAAATTGTATACAGAAAACCAACCACCCCAAGTGTAATGACGGCGTACACAACATACGTAACAAAAGAACGTCTCATTATCTTCACCTCCACCAAAGATGTACACTATTTATTGTAAAAAAGTTTTACACAACTTTATTTTGGGTTGTTCCGGCTTTTTTTTCCTCAAGAACAAGTAGGCGTGAGAAAGAAGCAATCGCAACTTCTACTTGATCGTCTTTCGGTTCCTTCGTTGTTAAGAGCTGAAGCCATAACCCTGGGTAACCTAAATATTTTAAAACAGGGAAAGAACTTAGTTTGTTTGTTAATTGCAATACTTCAAAAGAAAGACCAAGAACAACGGGGATAAGAGCGAGGCGATTTACAATCCTTACCCAAAGTGGATCAGTTGGAACTAGTAAATAAACGAACATACCAACAATAACAGTAAATAGAATAAAACTACTTCCGCACCTGTAATGAAGACGGGACTGGGACTGTACACCTTCTATTGTTAACTCTATTCCCTTTTCGTACGCATTAATAACCTTATGTTCCGCTCCGTGATACTGAAATACTCGTTTTATGAGCGGAGTTTGCGAGATTAAGAAAATATAGCAGATAATCAATAAAAACTTGAAGAAAGATTCAACAACTATTTGTGCTACATCTGAAGAAAAAATGGGCCTTGTTAGTTCTGCTAAAAATACGGGAACAAGCGTCATTAACACTTTACCAATAATAAAAGAGAGAACGCCTATAACAGCTACGCCAAGAATCATAGTTAGCTTTGATTCTTTTTTCTCTTTCAGTTTCTCGTCTTCACTAGGATCAAGATCAAAGCGATCTGATGAAAAATTGAGATGCTTAGAACCATTCGCTGTAGCCTCAACAATAGCCGCAATACCGCGAAGAAAAGGAACCTTTTTGATTTTTTTCAGAAATGGTGATGATTTACGGGGAGCTTCAAAGAAATCGATGCTTTGATCTTTTCGGCGGATAGCCGTAACGCACGAGGTTTTACCACCAAACATAACACCTTCCACAACAGCCTGCCCACCGTAAACGGGTTTTGAATTTTGAGCCATGATGTACAAACACCAACCTAACTAATGAATTGTGTATTAACTAAATTATTTCAGTAAAGAACAGTTCATTCAAATTTCTTTTTTCTTTGTGTCATTTATATTCTACAAGAAAAGGCAAGAAACCTCTAGGTTGTTGTATATTCTCTAGTTTAGACAAATTTTATGATAATTAGACTAAAACTAACAAACAATATAAAGGCAAATAGAATCTAGGTAAAAAGATTATACTAAAATTAGTGAGGTGAGAAAAGATGGAAAAAAACCAAGAGAAAAAAGAAAAGCTTCCTTCTTTTATGAATAAAGCAATTGTGATTGGGATTTCGGCAGGAGTTTTGTTTGGTATTTTAAGCTACATTGCATATGTGTTAAATTTGAGTGAAATTCGAGCAAATCTTATTCTAGAACCTTGGACATTTGGAGAATGGAAACATCACATTCTTGGACATATTATCGGAATTATTCTCCTTGCTATTATTTCTATTCCTGTTGCACTTATTTACTATGCATTACTACGAAGATTTGAAAGTATGTGGGTTGGAGCGGCATATGGAGTTATACTTTGGGGCTTTGTTTTCTTTCTGCTGAATCCAATTTTTCCGAATTTAAAAGAGATTACAGACCTTAGTAGAGATACCATCATTACATCTTTTTGTTTTTACTTGCTTTATGGAATTTTTATTGGGTATTCTATTTCGTATGAAGAATCTGAATTGCGACGAATTAGTGCTTCCTCATAAGCTATAGCGCCTTCTTTATGATAAGATAAGGAAAGAACGGAATTTTTTGAAGCAAAGGGAGAGTGCTATGAAACAATTCTTAGTTATAAACGGACCAAATTTAAACTATTTAGGGAAGCGTGAGCCTGAAATTTACGGAAGTACAACGCTTGTAGATTTAGAAAAAAGCCTAAAAACAAAAGGGGAAGCTCTCGACCTTTCTCTGGATTTTCTTCAATCCAATCATGAAGGTGTAATTATCGATGCTATGTACAAAGCAAATGAAACATGTGATGGAGTACTCCTAAATCCGGGTGCCTTCACTCATTATAGCTATGCGATTCGCGATTGTATTGCAAGCCTTAACATTCCTGTTGTAGAAGTTCATATTTCAAATGTTCATGCAAGAGAAGAATTCCGCCATACCTCTGTTATTGCACCAGTAAGTGCAGGACAGATTGTTGGATTTGGATTGTTTGGATATGAAATGGGAATTAATGCTTTAAAGAATATCGCGGAAGGGAAGGAATAGCATGACAGAAAAATTAGTAAAACTTCGCGGAAGCTTTGAACAAAGAGGAATTGACGGTCTTCTTATTACAAGTAAGTACAATCGTCGTTACATGACAAACTTTACGGGAAGTGCTGGAGTTGTTGTCATTTCAAAAGAAAAAGCCGTCTTTATTACAGACTTTCGCTACATAGAACAAGCAACAAAGCAAACAGAAGGATTTGAAATTGTCAAACATACTGGACCAATTGCGAAAGAAATTGCTTCTGTCGTTGAACAGTTAGGAATCAAAGCGCTAGGATTTGAAGAACAGGCAATTACGTACGCTGACTTCTCCACATACCAAAAGGAAATCTCGGCCCAACTTGTTCCTGTCTCAGGTCTTGTAGAAAACTTACGCTTGATTAAGACTAGGGAAGAGATTAAGATATTAAAGGAAGCTGCCAAGTTAACAGACGAAGCTTTTAATCATATTTTATCTTACCTCAAACCCGGTGTAACGGAGCTTGAGGTTTCAAACGAGCTTGAATTTTATATGAGAAAACATGGCGCAACGTCTTCTTCATTTGATACAATTGTTGCTTCAGGTTATAGAAGCGCTTTGCCACATGGAGCTGCTAGCGAAAAAGTGATTAAGGAAGGCGAGTTTGTAACGCTTGATTTTGGCGCCTACTATAAAGGGTATTGTTCAGATATTACAAGAACGGTTGCTGTTGGCGACGTTAGTGATGAATTGAAGAACATTTATGACATCGTTCTAAAGGCGCAACTGCGTAGCGTTGATGGCATTAAAAAAGGCATTACAGGAGTTCAAGCGGATGCCTTAGCGCGTGATTATATTACAGAACATGGATATGGGGAATACTTTGGGCACTCCACAGGCCACGGAATTGGTCTTGAAGTTCATGAAGGTCCCGCTCTTTCAACTCGTTCTGCTACTGTACTAGAGCCTGGTATGGTTGTAACCGTTGAGCCTGGTATTTACGTACCAAACGTAGGCGGCGTTCGAATTGAAGATGATTTGCTCATAACAGATGAAGGCAATGAAAATTTAACATATGCCCCAAAAGAACTTATTATTTTATAAAGGTAAACTAGGAGGACTATTAGATGGTTTCAGTAAATGATTTTCGTACAGGGTTAACAATCGAAGTAGACGGAGGAATTTGGCAAGTAATGGAGTTCCAGCACGTTAAGCCAGGAAAAGGAGCTGCATTTGTTCGCTCTAAACTTCGTAACCTTCGTACAGGAGCTGTCCAAGAGAAAACATTCCGTGCAGGTGAAAAAGTAAACAAAGCACGAATCGATAATCGCAAAATGCAGTATCTATATGCAAATGGTGATCAACACGTATTCATGGATACAAACACATATGATCAAATTGAACTTCCGGAAGCTCAAATTGAATACGAGCTTAAGTTCTTAAAAGAAAATATGGAAGTAAGCATTATGATGTATGAAAGCGAAACATTAGGTGTTGAGCTTCCAAACAGCGTTGAGCTAACAGTAACAGAAACAGAACCAGGTATTAAAGGAGATACAGCTTCAGGTGGAACAAAACCTGCAACAGTTGAAACAGGCTTAGTTGTTCAAGTTCCATTCTTCGTAAACCAAGGAGACGTTCTTGTGGTTAACACAAGCGATGGAAGCTACGTATCACGTGCTTAATTGATATTAAAAAGCAAGAGCCTATTAGGCTCTTGCTTTTTTTTGTGCATAAAAGCCAAAAAAAAGCATAGGTTGTACTAATATTTTGCTCTTAGGCGAGGAGAAGTGAACAGATGAGGCCTTTTTGGAATATGTTTGATACAACAATCATTACGATGGCGTGTTTGCGCTTTATCTCAGGATTTATTGAGCTAACAGCAGCAGTACTTATTCTTTTTGGTAACGATGTCAAGAAAGCTCTTTTTATCAACAGCT
>Ga0209463_1002288_pt1 | contig 10687 bp, 27 predicted proteins | sample AgamicMgSfrz_FD_187169 | JGI IMG/M metagenome (GOLD analysis project Ga0209463, IMG submission 187169) | Agave microbial communities from Guanajuato, Mexico - Mg.Sf.rz (SPAdes) (version 2) | ecosystem: Host-associated > Plants > Phyllosphere > Phylloplane/Leaf | place: Guanajuato, Mexico... | reverse complement strand
AACGATCCTTTTGTGTCTTTTTCAATACTTATCCTCGCTAATCATTTCTGTAACCCACTCGTTCATTTCCTTAATGTCCTTCATAGTTGGTCTATCCGTTCTCTTTTGTAACTCTACTTTAATTTGTCTCATTTTCATCTCTCCACTCTAAAATATCAGTAACTACACAACCTTCATTTATTTCTATCATTTCAACAGTACTCATGACCGAGTTCCAATTAGAAAAGTAACCGCAAGCCCCTTGTCTCTCTACTCCGTTTTCTTTGTATATGATTTTCTTATACATCTTAATTCCTCCCGAATTGTGTTAATAACTGATCGAAGTAATTCACTTTAGGTTTATAACGTCCTATCAACTCGTATTCTCCGTCTCTACCAATTCTTTTTATTGATCTAATAGAAGTTATCTTACCTTCCACATCATCGATTACGATTTGTTGACCTACCTGATAATTGATATTGCGACCTATTATTCTAAATACTATTGTTTTATCCATCGTTATACTCCCCTTGTCCAAATTGATTTATTCGCTTTAGTTTTAGTCAACACTTTATTCTCGCCATGATACTCCCTCCGGAACTGTTCAAACGTCGTCTCCAAGTCCCAGCCCTCTATCTCTTCCCGTCTTCTCCATCCGAGACGATCAACGAGATAAGCTTTCATGTGCATCATGTGGCGTTCATCTTCGTAACTCAATTATCATCACCCAGCTTAATATACTTTCGTTCTGATAATTCGCCGCAACGTTTACACACCCACACCTCTTGTGTAACACCAAACCAAGTTAGTGTCCCTAATCTGTAGTATTTGTGTCGTTTGAACCAATGTTTACACAGAAATTTCTTAATCATCGAACTTCCTCCACACTTACTATTCTCAACGGTTTATACGTCAACATCACATCCACTATAACCGCCGTTTCCGTCCGCCCTAAAACCTCGATTGTTTTAACATCAGCATCTTGTGTCACATATTCAACTTCCCAAATTAACTCGCTCATTATGATAACTCCCATTCGTCTGTCTTCTTTTTGTAAACAGCTACTACTAACTCCATTCCGTACTGTTGCTCAAACATATGTCTTCTAAGACTAAAATCTCGTGGTATAGATAGCTTTGATCCTTTAACATCGAACGCTACATACCCCACACCCTCTATATGACAAACTAGATCAGGTGTATAGATTTTAGGACGAACTTTCTTTGTACCCTTCTTATTGACGATACTTTTAATCTCGTAACCATCTAGTAAGTGGAATGGTTTGTGTAACTGTATATCAGATACTAGTTTGTTGTTACACATATGAATATAGAAGTCCCTCTCGGTCATAGAATCAAACTCATGACCGTCATACTTCTCCTTCACAGCATTTATTTTCTTTCGCGGCGCTCGTTTAACCTTGAATTGACCTTCTATATGCGGATTAAGTTCTTTCAAGTGTCTTCTCGCCGTTTCCTTGCTCTTATACCCTTTAGTTACGTGCAACTCGCTTCCATCGCGAACAATCGCCCACTCGTAATGTAAAACGTTCTTCTCCCTCCTTTCTCTGATTTCGTAAATTATTCCAGCGGTTGTATTTGTCCACGTTTTATTCAATTTCACTGTATGCTCGCTCCTTTATTTCTGTTGCGATTTCACCCATACGGTCATGGTCCATTAAATCCCACGGCGCTTGTTTCAGCCTCCATAACTCAAACTCTAGTTCAGTTATACTCATTTCACTTAGTTTGTTCATTTACTTTGCCCTCACTAAAATAGCCAATGTTTGAATTACCTTCCGATCCGGCATAACAGAATAGGAATACCTCTTTTCGATTCCGGTTTTATCGCTATCAAATCGTTTGTTTATTTCTAACATTGCCGCTATCAATTCCTCATTGAAATCTTTTGGATCCTCACTATATACATTGAACACTTCTAGTAACTTACCCATTCCGTATACCTCCGATTTATTTAAATAGAATCGGATAGTTGGGTATGAATTTCACCCAACCGTCCCTTAATCTCGCTAATCTTCACACCTGTATTGCGCTTCTCACTCTTCAATCCCACCATGTGATACTCTAACTTGTGTAATTCATCTTCCAACTTCTCGCGTTCCATCTCTAGTTGTATTAGAGTTTGCTCGCTTTTCTTCATTCATCAATCCCCTTTACTTCGTTTTCTTCAAACCAAGCTGTACATTCGTCGCCAAAATCGATGTGATATGGCATTTCTCCAGGTCTTTCATCAACTTGAACAACTTTACCCTTCACCCAAACTTCATCGCCTACTTTGTATTTTAGTGGTTCTACGTAGTCGATAAATTCATTCGCCATTATTTCATTTAATTGTAATTCACTTTCTCTAGGTGTAAAGTTATCCGAAGTTCGTTTCATGGCTTTCCCTTCGATGATTTTCCACATAACGAACGCTTTCCCTTTACTTAAAGTAATCCAATTCGTTTTCATTCTCTCAATCGCTTCGAACCCTGTATATGTTTTCATTTTCTTCTCTCCTTTTTTAACTAAAGTACACCAATCTAACCTAGTCGAATATGCCATTTCGTCTCCATCTTTTTTATAGAAAACAACATCAACCGGACAAGAATATTCATGTTCACCATTCTTCTTTATATCAACAACAATGACATTTTCGTTAACTTGAGTATCAACAATATCACCAACTTCAATTTTCACGCTACATAACCTCTCTTCATAAATTCTTTTTGTATGAGCCGATTCCACTTATCACCGTTCGAACTCATGTAAAATGTAAGAACGTTAGAATCGTCTTTCCACTTAATCTTTCCGTGTTGCAATAATAAGTCTATGATAACGATCAAAGACATCAATTCGTCTTGTTTCGCACTCATATAAACATCTTTAATCGAAACCTTCATACCTCCTATTTACGCTCCATTTCGTGAAATTGGTTTGTTCTCGGCTCGAATGCTAACGAAGTTGAACCAACCATTCCTTGCCTGTTCTTAGCGAATATCAATTCCATTTCTTGAACCTTCTCTGTACCACGTTTCTCTTTGTCGTAATAAGATTCTCGGTGAGGGAATATGATAACATCGGCTATTTCCTCTACGGCGCCCGATTCACGTATGTCCGAAAGTTGAGGGCTTTTGTCTTCCCTATTAGTCACACCACGATTCAACTGTACAACCAAAATAATTACGACACCCAACTGTTTTGCCAACGCCTTTAATTCCTCTACAACGATTGTGTATACTTCACGTTTTTCTATCACTCCGTCAACTTTCACATGCCCTAAATGATCTATCGCAAATAGATGTTTTTTATTCGGATTTTGTTTAACTTTCTTTCGTATTTCCGCTTTTATTAGTGCTAAGTTCGTTTCTTCTGAAATCCCAATAGGCAAGGTCGACAGATTTCCAGCCGATATAGAATACTTGCTGATTCCATCTTTAATATTAGGTAGATACTTCATCGGATTCTTCATCGCGCCAACTGGTAAACCTATATTCATAGCAATAAGCCTATCTATAATTCCCCCTACACTCATTTCACAACTGAAGAACTCGTACATAGTATTATCGCTGTTCTTAGCTGAATTAAGGATGCTCGCTAACGTTAAAGCTGTTTTTCCAAGACTCGGACGAGCTCCTATGACAATTAAATCTCCATCTTGCCAACCGTCAGTTACTCTATTAACACTCTCGAACCCTGTATCAATACCAGAAATACCATCTAAAGGCTTAATTGAATGCTCGTACATCCGATTTGCTAATAAGTCACTAAACGATTCTTTAGGTTTTACCTTCTCTTCGTTAGAAGCCGCTATCTTCGACATAAGACGTTCCGACTCACTTGATACATTACGTTGCTCTGTGTTCCTTAAAAACTCCTGACAAGCCCTTCTCTGTTCTTCTATCTCTATGAAATCAATCATTCTCGACTGATAGAAGCTAAAACTCGATTCACTCGACCCGAACGACATAACTTTCATAACTTCATCAATCGTAAGATCGCTTGATTGAACGATATTCATCGGATTTATTTCCATATCTTTCGAATATAGCTTGTGCATCGTTTTGAAAAGAATAAGATTTCTAGGGTCGAGAAAGTGCTTTTCTCTCAATCTACTATCATCTATTCTCGTGTTGTCGTTTAACATCGTTTCTAACACACTTATTTCCATCTCTGTGTGGTTTTGAAACTTCTCTAATGTATTTGCACTCAAACCTGTTACCTCCTACAAATAAACAATCATCACACTAATCACATACCCCGCCCCATAAAGAAAGGCTGCCATCCCACTACCGACTATCAACGCCTGTTTTAAGTCTTTGTTCATGACTCTCATACTAATTGTGGTCTCCAACCCTTAGTGAAGTTCATTGCTTCTTCGAAATCCTTCGCGGAAATATCTCGGTAACTTGGTACAGCGAATGCTCGTTTTAAATCCTTACCGAATTGTGCATATAACTTTCTTTTTGTATCATGGATCCCTTTCACCTTCAGATTTTCCCAAAGGTACTCCACTCGTTTTTTCTTAGCGTTATCTAACACTACCTGTTGCCCGTAGTCGATGGTCATCGTGTTTTGTAACTTCTCCACGTTAGTTTCGACCGTAGCGAGTCTTTCTTCTGTTTCAAGTGAATTCGTCATTAGTAATCGGATTTGGTCGATCGGCTTAAGTGGTGCGCTTTCCTGTTTCTTAATGCGTTCTTTCATTCTCTTAAACTCGTTAATGAATTTAATCTTCATTTGTACAGATTCTCTTGTGTTATAACTCATAGCGACTAACGTAAACGCTTCTTCCGTTAAATCAAATTTCGGATAGTCTTTGCCACGCTTCTCATAATTTGACTCGTAAAAATTCACGAGTGAAAATTCTACTCCAGCGTAATCCATTTGTTTGCGAATATCCTTCAAAACATTGTCGTGTGACTTTTCAAACACTTCAGCCACCATCAAACTATCTGTTACTACCTCATTGTTATTGTTTACGAATACTAATTCTTTCATGTTTTTCCGCCTCTCTCCGGTTAAGTTAAATAAACTCGGATTAATATTTAAAATAAGATTTTGTTTCAGTAATACACTTAGTTAATACGAAGTTTTGTTTTTATGCTTTAAACTTGGCATATATGGAAACTCTCTATCTTCTACTTCTATTTTTGACTGGATCAAAGCTTGTTCTCGGTGACGAATGAAATCTTCTTAGCTTATAACACGTTGCTTGTAAAGAGTTTTAAGCATTGACTGTTGACAATAAAACTTTCTAAGATTTGGTGATAGTGTAGCCATTCTTCTAACCTCTCTTTCTATTCAAATAACGATTTTGTTTTAATCTTCAACTCTTGAAATAGCAATAATATCTTCTGTATTTATTGCACAAGGAAGATACAAATTATTTTCTAACTCAAATAACATAATAAATTTATCTTCATTCAAATAATCCATAATTGAGGCAAAACTTTCTTGGCTATACACCAATATCTTTTGATCTGTACCTTTAAGTATCAAATGTAATTTACGATACTTATCCAAATTCGATGCCTCCCTTCCTCTCAAATAAGAATTTTGTTTAGTTCTTTATGCTAATTCCGACGTAATCAAAAGAGTTGTATTTTCATGCCCGTTGAAATCATTTAAATAGTCTTGTAAATTTAAAGTCTTATTTTCTTCTAACTGAGCAACCGCACTTAAATACTTTCCAAATGCAATTTCTTTTGTGATTTCATCAACGGCCCCTTCTTTTTGCACTTCCACAACTGACTCGCCCGCCACTTCTTCCGCATATACTTCTCATGCTTTTATAACGTTTTCAGCCACCACTAACGCCCAATATTCATGTTTATTAAACTCAAAGTATTTCATATCTCTATCTCCTTTTCTCTCAAATAACTATTTTGTTCAAAAATCACTTATCCTTTAATCCACATTGTTTCATAGCTTCTTTTCTAATCTTTGTAGCTAGTTTTCTATCTTCATCGCTTAAATGAGCGAAATTAGTAGACCTGATGTAGTAAAACCATTCATATATTTGAAGTAACTCGTTTTTATTTAATTTCATTACATATTCCACCTTTCAATTAATAAATACCCTTTTTATAGTTAGATACAGCTTTGTTTACTTTCCTTGTAGTAGCAGCATCTTCATAGAATGCCATTTCTTTATATTGACGAGGATTTTGATTATCTGGTTCCGAATCCTGACATCCTTCACGATTTAACTGATGCTGGAACCTTTCTTCTGGACACCATTTCAATCCGCCCCATGATACCCATTCATTGTCAGAAACTGTTACTTGCTCAACATCAGTAAGTTTCCCATCTTGTTTTAATATCCATAAATATTCTTCAAATTGCATTTCCCAAGGTTTATATGAATTACCGAACATCATTACACGATCATCTGAAAATTGTACCCGTACGATTTTATTGCCTTGTCTTCTAGCCACTTCTCATTCCCCTTTTCGATTAAAATAACGCTTTTGTTTAGTTTTATTTCACAAGTCCATACTTCTTTTTAAGTGCTTGATACAGTTCCTCAATCAATTCGATAGGAACATAACCATAAACTCCACCACTATCAAAGTTTTCAAATGCTTTTAATGATGGAAAATTAGGTAACACTTCTTCAACTGTGACAAAATCGTTTTTAAGCAATGCTACTTCCATTCTTTCGTATTTGCTTAAATCAAGCGTTTCTCGTGGTGTGCAATAATGACCGTAACTCGCTTGAATACTTAATGTAATACCTTCGCCAAACACAAAACCTTTCAGCATTCTAAATTGAGCAGCTATACCGGTAAATGGGACTTCACTTAATTTTTCTCTTGCTAATTTGCTATCTTCCGTCTCTTCAATTTTTGTTAAAAATTCCATCTTACATATCCCTCCGTTTTTATACAAAATTCAAATTTTAGAACAAACTTAACTCTTCAACCTTCTTCTCTTTCTTAGCATCCATTCTCCGGTACTCTAGATACCTCTCATCGTTTAGGAATCCTTCTAGCATCTTGATGTATTCCATACCAGTATTCTTCTGCCTACACTCATTTGCGTAACTCTCAACACCATACAGAATAACTTCGTGATGATGATGTTTCGCTAACGCTTCCTTATACCGCTGATATGCTTTCGGTTTGTTTCTCTTCTTCGGATAAATACTCCATAACTGTTCAAACTCTTCACTATAGGTATTCTTCTGAGGTTTTCGTTTCTTAACAACATCATCAGCTTTAGCTGCGTCTTTGCACATAGTAGTCTTATTTGTAATCTCTTGTGTAGTCTCTGGTATTGTTCCCGTCATTTTGTCGGTATCAGATTCCGCCACTTTGTCGGAATGAGAACCCGTCAACTTGTCGGTATGCATTCCGACACTTTGGAGATAATCATAGTTAATCGAATACCACTTTGTACGGTCGAATGAGAGCTTGTTATAATTGCCGACGATCAATATGTTTTCATCTTCTAGCTTCTTGAATATCCTCTCAAGCGTTCTCTTGCTCCAAAACGGGAATTGTTCACACCACTTGTCCAATGAGTTGAATACCCATTTCTTGCCGTCATAATCGTGATTAGAGCGTTCTAACCAGTAATGAACCTGTTGGACAACGATAGCTTCATTGATTCCTATTTTTACAGCTAGTTTAGGTTTTAGTAATATTGTGTTGGAATCCATTAATAAACTCATTATTTTCGCCCGTTTACACTGGATATAAATTTAAAACCCTTAGTGTACCTTCTGTAAGTATTCGGATTCCCGTAATAGAATTCTATTGACCCCTCTCTTTCCAGTCTAAGGAGAGCTAATCTGATGCCGTTCTCGTCAATTACACCATTCGTCATAGTGTACAATAACCTAACTAGCTTTGATTCTTGCTTTTCTTTGTCAGATAAACTTTCAAATACCCTGTCAACAATGTCGTGAATGTACTTTCTCTTCGTTCCGTTAGTTACGAAATATTCTTGCCTGATATTTGAGTCAGGTGGTAACTGTTCGCCCTTGAATTTAAATTTAGCCCTGTTACCTCTGTTACCTCTCGTATATTCTCCATAACCTTCATCTTGGAGTCTCAGCAAACTCGTTCTCATGTTGACGGCACTGATATGAAAGTCAGGAGGAAAGTGTTCGAATAACATTTCGTAATCAACCTCAGCTACATTATTTTCGTCAGCTAACCACTGTAATTCTTCGTATATAACCGCTACAAGAATAGAGTTTACATTTAGTGCTACACTTGAATTGAATTTAATGCTGTTATCTACCATTTCAGACTCCCTCCACTAACTTGAATACAATCCTTCTTCCGCACGTTCCGTTACCACGACTTTCTTTCGTTACATCTTCTTTAAGCAACTCGCCTTTTTGTGCCATGTCGTTTAAAGCTGCGTTAGCCGCGTCTTTACTGAATATTCCGTCCGATGCATGTCCTACTTCAACTGAATTCATCCAACCGCCATACTCTTTTAATATGGTTTTTATCAACATTCGTTTAGGTGAAAATTGTCCATTGCACGGAAACTTCAACATATTGTTATCGGCTTCGGGCGGATTTTTAATAAGTGTTATATAGAATTTAGATTTTTTCCGACTCCATTCGTACTTTATGAATCCATATTTCTTTATTTTTCTTAAAGTCGCATTCGTTGAAATTTGTTTGATTCCGAATGTATCCTCGAAATCTTCAGCTGTTATAACCACTTGTTTACTTTCCTCTAGTTCGCAAGTATCCCTTATATATTCCGCTAATAAAGCTGTTGTAATATCTGTTTCCTTGCACAAATCTGTATTGAAATACAATTCCATTCCGCACACCTCCGGTTTATTTCAATAGAATCGGATTTAATTAGTTTACTTTAACCATCATACATTCATAGTAGATGAGTTCTTTAAGAAATCTCATTCTTACGCCTACATCACCATTCTTTGTATTAGATGGTTTTATTGATCGCTGTGACCTACCTACATTCTCATTTCTTCTCGCTTCAATAACTTTGTATATCTGTGTTTTAAAATCGTACCCTCTTCCCAATAACTCATCCGTTCTGTTTATTAAAACACCTAACGTTTCACCAGTTACCGCGAAAGGTAACCCTTTTTCATTTCTATAATTCGTCTTACCTTTATGAGAATAGCTTCTTACAACTGTTTTCATCAGTAGCCACCATCCGCAAGTAATTTTTTAGCTTGTTCTAATAACGATGGGTCTTTTGTAAAACTAGTCCACCCTACAATACTTCCTGATAACATAGCATCGATTTCGTCGAGTGATTTATTCAACGCTTTAGACGCTGCGAACTTCTTAGCACGAACCGCTTTTTGTAGCTTATCTACGTCAACTCCACCTGTATTAGCGTTGTTGTTATTTACTTGATTTCCGCCATTACCTTTAGGTGGTTTATTTGCCGGTCTATAGTCCACATCATCTTCATCAGTTGGCACACCGAAGAACTTTAATAAGAAGTAACGTTCTGAATAAGTTAGCGCCGATCCAAACGCTTTCGAAGCATCGTCTTGTTGTCCGAAGAATTTCCACGGCACTTCCTCGCGTTCTTCCGGTTTATCCGAGTTAATCCATACGTAAGAACCTTCAGATTCGATTACGAAGTCTTTCACGTCTTTCCCCTTGCTATTCTTATACTCGTGAACCCAATTCTTGTGAGAACCCATACGCGGACTTAAAATAACACCTAACTCGTCCATCTTTTGTTTGATTTTGTGTAACACCTGCGAACCTGTTACATACGTGTATCCGTATGACTTACCGTCTTTCGAAAATACGTCGATATCTTTTCTAATTTCAACTAGCTTCTGCCATAGGTTCATCGAATCGACACTCCTTTAGTTTGTTTCAACGAAACCCCTTCAACATGAATACCTCGTTTAACCGCGTCTAACAGTTCTTTACGTTGCAATGTTGGTTCGGAATGCTTGTAATACATCGCTGGAATTTGTGCGCTTTCTTCTATATATAAGGACGGTGCATTTTTTCGGATGCTAACTGTCATCGTTGGTGTTTTGATTTTCTGTTTCTCCGCTAACTCCAGTGACTGCTGCAAGTATTCTTTTAATCTATCGTTACTATTGTTATAAGACTTCAAACGAGCGTCTAAACGCTTTTTCTCTTCTTTGATTGCATTGATACTTACTTCGTTATTCTTAATGACATGAGCAACGCCTACCGCCTTATGTTCGATTGCTTCCTCGATAGCTTCGAGTGTATCTGTTAATACTTCAGCTTCCGCGCCCTCGTCGATCATTTCTTGAATTTGTAACCATTGTCCTGTTAACGTGTGTAAGTTTGCCATATTGCTTCCTCCTTAGAATTCAATCCATTTATTCGGTTTGCCAGTTATTGTTGATTTAATTAAATGCAATTCTATATCAATCGTTCTACCGTCCAATGACCTTAATCTTTTAATCAGTTTATCAATCTGTCTCTCGGCTAAATCAAGACGTGCTTGCATTACTTGTTTTTCAAAATCTTTGTTTATCATTTCCATACCACCTCAACAACTTTCTCGGATATTCCGATTTCTCTCATTCTCCGAACAACAACTCCTGTACGTTCATGCTGTTGTTTCTTGAAATAAAGATCGGATAGCTGTTTCTTTGCATCACGTTCAGCTAATAACCACTCGACCATTTCTTTGATGCATTCAATCGTCCAAGCGTGATTCCCCTGTTTACGATGCCAATGTGCCATCAGTTGAACGTGCA
>Ga0209463_1002286_pt1 | contig 10699 bp, 12 predicted proteins | sample AgamicMgSfrz_FD_187169 | JGI IMG/M metagenome (GOLD analysis project Ga0209463, IMG submission 187169) | Agave microbial communities from Guanajuato, Mexico - Mg.Sf.rz (SPAdes) (version 2) | ecosystem: Host-associated > Plants > Phyllosphere > Phylloplane/Leaf | place: Guanajuato, Mexico... | reverse complement strand
ATGCACCAATTACTTTTCCATCTGTCGTATGAATAACTTCTGCAATCTCTTTAATGTATTCAATCATACGCTGATTTAAATTCATCTCTTCATTTTCTTGCGTATAATAAGCAACTTTTACAGTTTGCCCAACTTCAATTTCACCACTATCAGGAGATAACTTACCTGCAAGCATATTTAATAGCGAAGATTTCCCGCTTCCATTCGCTCCAATAATTCCGATGCGATCGCCTGGTTTCACGATATGATTAAAGTTGTTTAATACCGTTTTATCACCAAATTTTTTCGTTACATCTTTTAACTCAAGTACTTTTTTCCCAAGACGGCTACCGCTAAGTGCAATATCAACTGACTGTTTTGCAGCTGGTCCTTCTTGTGCCTTTAGCTCATCAAAACGCTGAATACGCGCCTTTTGTTTCGTAGAACGGGCTTTTGCACCACGACGAATCCAAGCAAGTTCACGACGATATAAATTTTGGCGTTTCGATTCTTGTGCCAATTCTTGCTCTTCACGAAGTGCTTTCGCTTCTAAAAATGTACTATAGTTTCCTTCGTAGCTATATAGTTTACCATTATCTAATTCAAAAATACGATTCGTCACACGATCTAAGAAATAACGATCATGGGTTACAAGTAATACCGAACCTGTATATCTCGCTAAATATTCTTCTAACCATTCAACTGTCTCATGGTCAAGATGGTTCGTAGGCTCGTCTAAAATTAATAAATCCGGTGTTTCAATAAAACATTGTGCCATTGCGATACGTTTTTTCTGTCCACCAGATAAATTCCCAACAATTGCAGTGAAGTCCGTAATTCCTAATTTCGTTAAAAGAGATTTCGCATTTGCATTTGCTTCCCATGCACTCATTGCATCCATACGTTGCTGCACTACAAATAATTGTTCCTGTACTTTTTCATTACTTGGATCTTTTTCAATATTTAATAGTGCTTTTTCATAATCACGAAGAAGACGAATTAAAGGTGTATCACCATGGAACACTTGCTCTAATACTGTCAGTTTTTCATCAAACTCTGGTTGCTGTGATAAATAACTAATTGTATACCCACGTGAATGCGTCATATCACCTGTATCAGGAGTTTCTAATCCTGCAATTATTTTTAATAATGTCGATTTACCAGTTCCGTTTACACCAATAATTCCGACACGTTGTCCTTCTGTAATACTACATGATAATCCATCAAATAACGGCTTTTCCCCATATGATTTTGATAAGTTCTCCACAGTTAACATTTTCATATTTGTGCATTCCACTCTTTCATAAATTGTTCAATAAACTGTTCCATATAACGATGACGAATTTCAGCCTCTTGTTTTGCTGCATTCGTATTCATTAAATCTTTTAATTTCAAAAGTTTTTCATAAAAATGATTTAAAGATGGATCATTATTTTTTCTATACTCTTCTTTCGTCATTTCTTCACGCGGCGGAATAGTTGGGTCATACATTAATCTCCCTTTTGCCCCGCCATATGCAAATGTACGAGCAATTCCAATTGCACCAAGAGCATCTAAACGATCCGCATCTTGAACAATTTTCCCTTCAAGTGACTCTACTGTGCCGCCATGGCCACCTTTATAAGACATATTGGCGATGATATGAAGAATATGTTTACTTTCCTCTTCTTCAACCCGTAGCTCTTCTAACCAATCAGAAACTTTTTTCATTCCTGCTTCTTCACTTTCATTTAGCTTTTCATCTGCCACATCGTGAAGTAATGCTGCCATTTCAATTATAAAACGATTTCCACCTTCTTGCTCAGATAAAGAAATCGCCATTTTATGTACACGTTCAATATGATACCAATCATGCCCACTCGCATCTTTTTCTAAAATATGTTTTACAAAAGTAATTGTTTTTTGAATTTTTTCTTGTTTTGTCATTTTATCTTCACCCAGTTACTTATTGTAACACGCCCGCATTTTTTCATCACATATTTTCTTGTCCGCCCATACACTAGGTGGTAGGCATCATCATGAAGGAGGAATAAACATGTTCTATAATAATCAACCGCCTTATCCAAGGCAACCATTGTATCCTCAACAACAAGAACAGAGATACACAGAACAATACGAAGAACAAGAGTTACAACAGCAAGAGCCACAATATGACGAAAACCCATATGCAACAAAGCAAAACCTAGAAACTGAATTTCAACAAAATCCATATGACACACGTCCAAATTATGAATATCCTCAAAATCCATATGCAGCACCACAAAATCAAGAACAGCGATATCCTCAAAATCCATATGTAATACCACAAAACCAAGAACAACAATATCAACAAAATCCATATGCAGCACCACAAAACCAAGAACAACAATATCCTCAAAATCCATATGTAGCACCACAAAACCAAGAACAACAATATCAACAAAATCCATATGCAGCACCACAAAACCCATACACAACTCAACCACAACAACCGCAATACCAACAACAAATGTATCAACCAAACTACGACGCACGTGTCTCACCACCTAAACCACCAACAATAGATCCAACTCAACCACAAATTTTACCGCCTGGACCAACACTAGACATTACACAACCACAAATATTGCCACCTGGACCAATTACTGAACCAACACAACAACAAATTCAACAAGTTGTCGGTACACAGTTTTTACCTTTCAAGAAACCCGTACTAGATTTCGTAAAACCATGGGTAGATTACGGTTTAAATGAAGCAAAACATACATCACATGAACACGCATTAACAGAAGTTGCTGCGATTATGTTTTTAGTTGGTAAAGGCTTCAATCCGACGATTGCACATTATATCGTTGAATCTTGGGAGAAGAATGAGCAGTTTTAGGGTTGTTTATTTGATAAAATATAAAAAACACAAAAGTGCCAAACCCCTTATACCACAAGGGTTTTGGCACTTTTTAATATCTAAAACAAATTTTATTGAAATAATTATTTTTATAGATTTTCATACTTTTTTATATAGTACGTGAACATATACAGTACAAAAATACACCTTTGTATACACATTTTTAGAAACATCCTACGTTTATCAAACAATAACCAAAAGACGTACCTGCAACCTCATCATATAAATAATAGATATTAAAAAGAGGACACTATAAGCGCCCTCTTCCTTAGGTTTTAAATATGTTCTCCATGATCCATAAACACTTCAATTGCTTCGTTTTGTGGTATGTCTTTTACATTAGTAAGACCAAAAGTAAAAACAGCGGATAACATCATCATTAATAAGATTGCTTTTTTCATTTTAGCGCCCTTCTTTCTATGCTCTTTTTGTCTGCATCTAAAGCGATGTGCAAATACTTGCTTGCTTTTCTGTGATTTTCTGAACCATAGAATATTTCACCTAAAAGAGAAGCATATTCTTTTACCCAATCATATAATTCTTCTTTTTCAAAATACGAAATACCTTCTATAACCACATTTTCTAATTCTTCTTGCGGTACATAGTTATGTACTGCTTTTAAAATTCGGAAATGATGACGATAACATAAGTCGCTAATCTTATAGCCATTCTCAATATATTCATTAGCGATATGACTATAACCTAACTTAAAATGTTCTCTTGCTAAAAGAAACATAGTTTTAGCGTTATTTTCTAATGAATCCTCTAAGTGTTTAATTGCTAACTCTGGCATGTTTTGACTTGCGTATAAAAGTCCTAAATTATGCTTAACTCGTTTAATAAGAAGTTCATCATTAGATTTTTGGAAGGTACCTAGTGCTGAAAGTAAATATTCCTCTGCACTTTCGAATTCATTTAGTCGAATGTGTGCCATTCCTAAAGTATTTAAGCATGCTGCAGTTTTTAATTCATACCCTGGACTAATTGAAAATACTTCATTCGCCTTTGTAGCAAATTGAACTGCTAGGATCGGTTTTAATACGTGATAGTAATGGACTGCAAGCCAATAATTAAATTCAGCTTTTTCAATTTCATCATGCATGTACTCTAAAAACGTTTCAGCTTTTTCAAATTGCATTCTTGCTTCACTATGGTTTGCTTTATTAATAGCGTAAATTGCTTTAAATAAATGATGATAGTACTCTAAAAATGTTTCTGTAGACTCTGGTAAAGGCTCGATTTTGTCCAGAATATCTTTTGTACTATCCATATCCCGAATTAGCAGTTTATACCGTGCATTCAATAAAGCGTAGTAGACTAATATTGTTTGGTCTTCCTTAATATTATTGATTTTATTTGCAATATCTTCTTTTATTTTCTGAGACTGTAATACACGTTGTGAAATCATAGCTTGATACCAGTCGTTTAATAATTTTGTGATTTCTTCTTTAGAAATAATGTCAACACTCATCTACTTCTACCCCCTTTTGTTAAATGTTACCATGACATGCTTGTTTGCATAAATAAGTTTTTGAATATTCTAACTTGAAAAAATTATTTTTGAATATTCATGTTAACAAATTGGTCCCTTTTCAAACCTAAAAAAAGAACACACGTTTGTTTTTAGTGGAGTTAAAAAAACAAACGTGAGGTATTACATCATGGAATATAACGGCTTTCCTGTAGTACGTGGAAGAGGTATGGTGAAATGGAATCCGTTTGCTTCAATACCGGAGCAATACGAGGAAATACATAGTATGTTTGAGGAACAATATAAAGTACCTAAACCTTTTTTAACACAAGATACTATGGAACGAATAGAAAGAGCGTTAATGCAATCTTTTCACGAGGAAGAAGAAATACATATCTCATACTATCGTGATGGAATGGTGCAAGACATGTACATAAATGTATTACATATTGAACCGATGACGAAAATTATATATTGTACAGATGCTTTTGGTTTGAATACTAAGTTTAAGTTTGATGAATTGGTGAATATAAATTAAAAGAAGCCGCCCGACAGGACTGAAGTGCACCCCAATTGTTAGACACAGCCTAACAATTGGGGTGCACTTCACATATATAGGTGGCTTTTGTACGACAAAAAAAGAGCTCTGCTATACAGCAGAGCAAAAGAAATATATATAACCCTATAAAAATAATACAAATTATTGATACTTTCAAAAGACGAAATTTAAATTTCCATCACAATAATAGCTATGTTTAAGTATGAAACATTCTACCTTCACTATAGCTATGAATATTCTTATTTTAGAATTCCATAGTATCCAAATAGCTCTTTGAGAGATACCTCAATACCGAACTTCTTCAAAGAATCTTTTCTTTGTTCAAAGAGAAGTTCTAAAACTTTTTTCTTATCTTTGTCTCTTCCATAATGAATCAACCTATGACAGTTCGGACATATACTAACTATATTTCCAACAACATCTAAACTATTTTCAAAATCAATTCATTTATACGATTAATTGTGTAAGAATTATGATGTGTGATTTCTCCTAATTCCTTGTACTGCCTTACGCTTTTTTTCCATTTCACAATTACAACATTATTTTTTTGTAACTGTTTAAATTGCTCTTGTGTTTCAAAGTTTACAAAATTCATATCAATTCCCCTTTGTATGAAAATGAAATTTCTATAATAAAACTTTATAAGCTTTATATATCCATTCTTCATCTTTGTCTTCTTCCACATAAAAGATTTCTATTTTTATTTCCATACCATTTTCCATTAAAACGTGCGCTTCATATTTCCTATCTACATAACTAGCACAATCAATATTGTCTGCTACTATTTCTCTCCATTTATCAGGTAAACTATCATAAAAACGTTCAATGGCCGCTACTAAAACTAAATCTTCTAAATGAGCAGTTTTAGGGTTGTTTATTTTTAAAAACATCAAAAATGCCAAATCCCTTATATCACAAAGGATTTGGCATTTTTAAGTATCTAGAACACGCGCTAAATTTAAGGAGAAATTAACAGACATGAGTCCGGTATAATGCCGTGTCCACACCCAAGGATCGGTTACATAAAATAACGTATCTAACCTGGGAAGTCTATTAGCTTTTTCCCTTATAGTAACGCTCTCTTCTACTAAGACCTTTTCTTTCTAGGGCCTACAATTAATTTAATCGCTGTTCTCTCTTCATTATTGATAGAAATCTCTTGAAACGCTGGAACAAAAGCTAAGTCAATACCACTTGGAGCGACGAACCCTCTTGCAATCGCAATTGCTTTAATCGCTTGATTTATAGCTCCAGCCCCAATCGCTTGAATTTCCACATTACCACTTGTTCTTAGTACTCCTGCTATTGCACCTGCGACTGAATTTGGGCTTGATTTTGAAGATACCTTTAATATATTTTCCATGTAAGTTGCTCCTTCTATTATTTAATCTCTCTTTCGTTACAATTTTAAATATTTTAGCGTATCTTTAATTACTATTCACACCAAAAACAAATGATGCTTCATATGTACATTATTCTATATTTTCTGACTTTTTCCTGCTCAGCTACGCAAATAAAAGATAAACTGAATAGCCTAATATACATACAGTTAAATATCATAACTTCACCAAATGATAACATCCATACAGCTAAAGGTAATATTTCTGTTTTGTCAGACTAAATAAATATAGTAAAGTAAAATTTTAATGAGTGGGGGTTTAATTCATCCCCCACCTAACTTCTTTGCTTTCGCTGAATTTTGAGGTGGGAGTCTTACTGCTCGGAAAATAGCGGGATAAACGTTTCCTCGTTACTTCAATCTATTTAGAAATTCCATTTATTTTTCTATCAAATTATAAACCTTATCATCTTCAAAAGGTGTTACAGGTAATACCCAAATACTACACTTCATCATTTGACCACTTTATATTCCAAATCTATCTCCTTTTATAGTACAAGCATACACGCCAATTGTGATTCATCTTCATAAACTACTATGTGATTTAAATTTATTAAGAATAGGAGGTAATATATTGGGTTCATACTATCATTCTTCAAACTCGTATAAAAAATGCTCATGCAAATCTTCTTCCAGTTCAAATAAAAAATGTTCATGTGACCATTCACATAAACGAAGCTGTCCTGCATACGGAACTTTTTGGCAAACTGAATTTATAACTGTTCCTTTTGGCAATCCTTTTCCATTTAATCACGTTGGACCTTTAGCAGGAGGTGTTTCCTTACTAAACCCTACTACTATACACTTTAGACAAGCTGGTGATTATAGAGTTTCGTTCATTTCCAGTATTAATACTACTTTAAATCCTGTATTTCCACATATCCCAGTCATAACTATATTTTTAAATAACAATCCACTTGCTGATAGTCAAGGTGATTTCGCTATTCAAATGAATACTTCATCAAATAACGAATGTCTTCAACTCGTTGGCGAAACGATTGTTACAGTGCCTGCTAATTCAACTCTTCAACTTAGAAATAATAGTGGTTTTAATCGTCAAAGTATTGTAACTTGTGACAATGGTATAAATTCAGTGGAATTAACAGTTACAAAACTAAGTTAAAATTATTTCTTCACATTCAGATGCTATTTCAGCATCTTTTTTTATTGAATAACAGTTTTTTTCAACTTCTATTATCTCTCCCCACATAAAAAAGTGCAGAATTCTTTCTAACACAAGATTTCTGCACTTTTTTATTATACTTATTTGTTCTTCCTTATTTCTCTACATAAACCGACTTAACAATCGTACGATTATATGGTTTTCCTTCTTTATTCATCCCTTTTATATCCATCGTAACGTTATATACTCCCGGTTGTTTTATATCTTTCAAAGCACCTGTAAATGTATTCGTATTAACATTTTGTAATTCATTAAATTCAGAGACTAACTTACCTTCTTTATTAACGACTCTTACTGTTATGGAAAGATCCCCTTTCATTTCAGGTGCTACAGGTGATTTTTTCAGTTTATACTCAGGTTTATTTACTTTAACTTTTGTAGGCATTCGAAGAACAAATGGTGCATCATCCTTGTAATCGCTTACAACTAAATATGCATCTTTCGACTGCTTCGCCATCATTTTGATTTTCCATTCGCCTACTTCCAATTTATCAAACTTAAACGTTCTAATTGTCGCCCCATTAAAGAAAGATTCGCCTTCACCAGTAGTTATAGCGCTATCTTTATTTGCATAGATTTTTCCTTTTGGAGATACCATTTGTACTTCTACATCAGAAGAAGCAGTTAGTACAGAAACTATTCCTTCAGCCTTTTTATCAACAGAAATACTTTGCTCTATCCACTGATTTTGTGGTAATTCGCCTCCTAAAATATTTTGATTTGAAGTTGTATTTAATTGTTCTAGATCTTCATTTGAACTAGTGCTGGATGCTACTAAAGCTGGTAATCCCACATTTGTCGTACGTAAATATGGTTCAATTCGTGCAAAAACAGCTGATCCTTTTCTTATATTGTCATGATCAAATCTGGAATCTGTAAATAAATGTGTACCGTACGATAGCTTCGTACTCCATTCATTTACTAGTCCATCATTTGAACCGTACGATGATAAATATAACCCGCCCATAGATAATGCAGAAAATGTTGGTCCCCAGCTAGTTCCAGTAGCCGTATAGTAACGGTTTAATTTAGCTGCTGGGTTGTTATCTATTATTGAACGAAACTTTGCCATTTCACCTATTTGTAACGAATACGTACCATCATCTTTTTGACCTAATATAGAAGCAAGCCACCCTGCCCACCAACTATATGACAAATCTGCTAAATTTGAGCCGTGATGCGGTGTAGCAAGTGTAATAACATTTCCAACAAATCGATTCGCACCATATTCAACTAATGCAGCTTGTGTATCAATACCACCTTTACTATGCGCTACAATATTAACTTTTTTACCGAAATGATTATATATTTCTTCAAGTTTTTGTGCTAACAATTTTCCGTTATCCCACTGACTAGCCGAACCTTTCCCTGCAGCATCATACAATTGTATAAACACTGTTTGATAGCCTGCTTTTAAAGCATAATCATACATATCATTTATATCATGATATACTGTCTTTCCATACCAACTATCAGCATTACCATTTCTTCCTTGTACAAAGAGAATTGGCGGTTTATTCTCATCATAATTAGCAGGTTTTTGGCCTAAAAACCATTCTCCAGGTGTGAATACTTCTGTATCAGGAAACCCCTTTCCAAGCTCTTTTACAACTTCTGCCTGTACATTTGTGCTAATCGTTGGAGCCATGATAAAAAATACAATTAGTAAGGCCACACATCTTCTCATCAGTCGCATATTACTCCCCCTATTTTTTTGAAAGAAGGTGTTCTTTATAATATTTTATATTTTCCCTTCCTTAATAATAGCTAATCTTTTATTTTTAAAAGATGTTAGCCCTATTTTTAGAAGGTTACTAGTTGTATACCCTCTTCCTTAACTCTCGTTATTCTCTTTGTTTCTACCTCTTCCTTTTGATAGAATACGACAAAAAAGTTTCTCAATAATTGTTAACTTCGCTACACCCAGATATTTTTTAAATCATTATTGTTTATATAAAGCATACAAATCTTGAAAAAATTTTAGTAAAAAAACATTTTATTACTAGTTAGTTATTTAAAAATATAATAAAGATATGTACTTTCTTTTCATTAAATACAAACTAATTTTAAAGGAGCTTGTATTATAAGACTTTCCTACGATTAAAAATTAAACTGAAATTTCCGAATAGAAAATCATATTTCCAGAAACATATATTATGATAATTTCCGCACACTTGAATTAACTTTTTAGAAGTACTAACCTATCGGTGAACAGAAGAAAATTCTGTAAAAAGAAAGGAGAATACTTTATGATGACCAAATTACAAAAGGAGTTTTTTAAACGCTTAGAAATTCCTGCAAAAGAAATAACATTTGATGATTTAGATGAAATTCTCTTGAAAATGGGAATGATTCTCCCCTATGAAAATCTTGATATTATGGCTGGTACTATTAAAAATATCTCAAAAGATAACTTAATAGAAAAGTTACTTATTCAAAAACGAGGTGGACTTTGTTATGAATTAAACTCCCTATTGTATTATTTTTTAATTGATTGTGGGTTTCAAGTATACAAAGTAGCCGGTACTGTTTATGACCTTTACGATAATAAATGGAAACCCGATGATGGTCATGTCATTATCATATTAAGTCATGAGGATAAAGATTATGTTGTGGATGCAGGTTTTGCATCTCATCTCCCTTTACATCCAGTCCCTTTTAACGGAGAAGTCATCTCCTCTCAAACAGGAGAATATCGAATTCGTAAGCGAAATACTCGAAAAGGTACGCATATTTTAGAAATGAGAAAAGGAGCTAACGGGGAATCTACAAGTTTCTTACAATCTGAACCTTCAAACGAATGGAAAATAGGCTATGCTTTCACTGTAGATCCAATAGATGAGAAAAAAGTGAATAAGATTCAAAAAGTGATTGTAGAGCATAAAGAATCTCCTTTTAATAAAGGAGCTATCACTTGTAAATTAACTACTTATGGTCACATATCATTAACAAATAAAAATTATACAGAAACCTTTAAAGGCACCAAAAATAAACGACCAATAGAATCTAAAGATTATGCTCGCATTCTTCGTGACTCTTTTGGAATAACGCAAGAGAAATATGTAGGAAAAACACTAGAAAGAGGCTAGTTGACTACAAGTATTTCATAATAAAGCAGATTCTATATTTAGAATCTGCTTTATTTTATATTTTGTTATAAATTAATTTAATTTTGTTGTTACCCTTTAATTTTCAATTATATACTCATCATCATATTTATCGTA
>Ga0209463_1002285_pt1 | contig 10707 bp, 15 predicted proteins | sample AgamicMgSfrz_FD_187169 | JGI IMG/M metagenome (GOLD analysis project Ga0209463, IMG submission 187169) | Agave microbial communities from Guanajuato, Mexico - Mg.Sf.rz (SPAdes) (version 2) | ecosystem: Host-associated > Plants > Phyllosphere > Phylloplane/Leaf | place: Guanajuato, Mexico... | reverse complement strand
CTACAATATATAAAACCATGAAACTTATAAAACATCCAAATGATCGTTTATTCTTAGTTCGTCTATTCATTATGTTACTCCTTGTGCTATGTACTAAAGACTACATTATATACGAATATATGGAATTGTTGCAAAAAAAATAAAATATTATCTTATTAGGACATTAAAGTAAAATATTTGAATTCCGTGATGAGAAAAAGATTTTCGCGTTAGCTCATTTTGAAAAGAATGAGGTAAATCGCCAGCACTAAGAAAAACAGCTATTGGAGAGGATATAACAATGGAAATCATGGTTGGTCAAAATTATAAAATTACATCAGATGCACTTAACATCATCTTAAATAAAAAGTATCTCAAAAAGGATAAGGAAGGCAATGTTACCGAGGAAGAAGCTTTCAAACAAATTGGTTATTACAAGACTCTTGATGGTGCCTTTAATGCTCTCATAGAAAAAGAAATCAAGGGTAGTGATGCGATTAGTCTTGATGAGTTGAAAAAACATGTAGAAGGCGTAAAAGAGGATATATTTGAGGCTTTGAAGTCGATTAAGCCAATTAAATAAAAAGATAGCTCTTATTGAAAAGAAGAGCTATCCATAAAATAAATTATTGTTTTTTGAGATTATTAAAATAATTTTCTATTTCCTGTAAAGATGGGGCTGTTTTGTAATAAAAAGTGTTGTCTTCATACGTTAGTTCAAATTCAGGCCAAGGAATAGCCTCATATATTTCACACATTGAATTTCTAGAACCAGCTAATTTAAATTTAGCACTATCGGGCTGGATGATAGCTATATAAGCTAGTCCACTTTTACGACTTAAAGTTTGGAAAACAGAATATTTCCCTTGAGTTCCTAAGGTAGCTAAGTTAGCAGGATAGTAGACAACGTCATTACAAGGTGTGGGTAAAGCAATTAAGTCTTTAACTAAAGCAGATGGAGTTAAACTTTTCGTTACTATTACCATTCTCATCACCTCTTCTATATTAGATAAACTAATTATTACTTAAAGTGGTCAATTTTACAAACTAAATAATTAATTTTAAGGATTCTATTAGAAGAGGGGAACTCAATGTAATAGCTTAGTAGAAATAAAAAAAGACGCCCTGTGGAGGGCGTCTTGTGGTGAGAAGAGGTCTACTATAAACCTTATGGTGGTTGTCCATCATTTAGAACATAAAAAAGCGCCCAGCTAAGAGCGTCAGATTTGCAGGTGATGAAAAAACGGATCTGTAAAGAGTATTAGTAATATGTATAGTGTAGAACATAAAAAGAGATGCTCGGTTAAAGCATCTGAAAGTGAATCACATGGATTATCAATATATTATAAGTAAGCAACTTTTAGAACATAAAAAAGACGCTCTGCCAGGAGCATCTGTGTGATAAAAAAGAATTTGTTACAAGGTAGTCCCATTATATACTACCTCTTGTGAAATTGAACCAGAAACATCTTCCTAATAAACCTAATTGAAATTATAACACGAGGAGGTATTTTCTGGTGAGTGAAGATAGAAAATATATCGCTGAAATAGATTTGATGAAGAATGCAACGTACATCGTATTAGATGGACAACTCAAGGAAGTTCCTCAGCCAGATGCAGGTTACGGAAAACAAATTATTAGTTGACAGGGTGGGAAACCATGTCACGGCAAAATAGAAATGGACATCAAATTTAAATAAAGCTTATCGGAAAAACCGAGGGCACTGAGTAAGCAATAGCTTATTTGGTGTCCTTTTTATTTTATAAAAGGGGGATATGACTATGAATCCAACTTTACATGATCAGTTGAGGCAATGGAGAAAAGCGCATATGAAAGAAGAGAAACGTAAGCAAGAGGACAAAAAGTGCAATGAAAAGAAAGAAAATCGTTATCAAAAGCCTCCAAAACGTATTGAAAAGTTTTCTACACGTGACGTTTTGGATTTAATGAATGTTAACCGCCAAACTCTTTCAAGGGGCAGAGGCGGAGCCTATAAACAATGATAAATTAAGAGGGGGTAATGTTGTGGCTAAACAAATTTCATTTTTAAGAGACGTGGATGGGGAAGCAACTAAATGTAAGGTAGACCAAGCTTTTGCAGATTATCGTATGTATATGATGATTGTTCCGGAAGACATTTTGCCAAAGGTTACACCAAGCTATTCCCTGGTACCTCCTTCTAATACAAATGCCTTTCATTCATCTACTGAAGAGGCTGCTATGAAACGAGTGGATTATGAAATAGAACGAGATAATTTTATGCGAAAGATACAGCAAGCAGTAAATCGACTGAGTAAAAGAGAACGTGAATTAATTATCAAAACATACATGACATATGAAGATGTGTATATATTTAATGTGTACAGTGAAATAGGAATTAGTGAAACAACTTATTATAGAATACGTGAACGAGCCTTTTATAAACTTGCATTTGCATTACATTTACAGGTATTTAAAGAAGCGGAGACACCCGCCTAAGGTGTCTTTTTTATTGATTTAAATAGGATTTTCACAAGATAAATAAGGAAGAATAGAGAATTATTACATTCATTTTTTTCTATAGAGTATACTATCTTTTGAAAGGAGTGGATTTCAGTGAAGAAGAAAAATTTCGATGGAAACTTTTTACGTGTAATTTTAATTATAAACCTACTTGGCATAATCCCTCTTATCCTTAGGAAACCGCCAATAAAAGATTGGCTATTGGTATATATATATAATGCTGCTACGAATGGTCTAGTTGATAAGGTTCTTACTACATACAACATAGTTGAATATCCATCTCGTTTTTTTCCAAAATTTTTTAGGACGCATATTTTATTTGATTATTTAATATATCCAACCTTTACAGTCCTATATAATCAAATGACAATGAAGGATAAGCCTTTTGCTATTGTTTATAAACTGGTTCTAATTACGCTTCCTGCTTTTTTGGTTGAGTTATGGGCAGTTAAAAAAACAAATTTAATCAAATGGAATAAAGGCTGGAAATGGTACCATACATTTGGCGGAGTTGTTATTAAATCTTTAATGACAAGGTCATTTATTGGAGGTGTAAGGATAATTGATAGTAAGCAGCAAAAGGTTACATCAAAAAGTTAGGGTATGACCGCTATATTTATGGGAGAAAAGTGAAAGGATTATGAAAGAAAGACGAAAGGTCATTTGGTTTTAAAGGTGCTATTATGGTATTAATAAAAAATGTTTAGTATAAGAAATGATTATAAGGGAATATTGTGAATATTGATTAGCGTTATCGTTAGTCGGACAAAGTACACACATGGCAAATGTACCATCATCACTTATACAAAGCGCCCTCCTCCACGGGTGCTTTTTCACTATTAAAACGTGTATAAAATGCAAGAAAAGATAAATAATACTCATGAGCTGATCTATTCCCATCCGCTCAAACTATCATCTGTCACACTTTTGACGTTTCTTTTGCGAAATAGCACCTTTCCCTGTGAGGTGCTATTTTGTTTTGAAAAAATATGTTAATTTTCCTCTCTTGTCCGATATAATTAGGATGGGGAGGTGATTCTAGTGAAAATCTTGGTGAAGTTTAAAGACGGTATGGTAATAGAAGTACCGATTCAAGAGGAATCAGACTTTCTTGGACAAGGTAATCTGCTTGAATTAATCCAAAAAGGTAAAGAACTAAATAGTCCTATTCAATTTGGTGGTTTAGAACGAAGATATAGCGATTTGTACTCTTACGAAATTATTTTGTGAAAAAAGAGCATCCTTTCGAGGGTGCTTTTTTATTTTGAGAAATTCAACTTAAGTTAATCATTCAAGGTTAATTTAGGTCGAATTTATTTCATGTGAGAAAAATTATGAGTGAAATATACTTCTAGAAGTAGGACAGGAATTACTTTTTTCTTATGTGACCTTTAGGAAGATAAATTTTAATACTAATAAATAGATTAAGCACTTTAATTAACTTTGTAGAATAACATGCGAAAAACAATTAAGGGAGGAGTAAAATGTATTATCCGTATGATTATAGGAATTGTTGTTCGTGTTTATGTTGTCCTCAAGGATGTAGTTGCTATTGTGGAAATGATCCCACAGATAATGGTTGTACCTGTCACTTGGATCCGTATATTAAATTAAAGTACAATACTGTACTTTTAGAAATGAAAGGAACGAATGTTCCTCTAATGCAACTAGCTGTTTTCTTTGAACATGCTTTTCCTGAGCAAATTATGATTCCTGTTCATCTAACTAATAAACAAGTTAGTTTTGATTTTAGAAATCAACGTGTTAAAGACATCATTCAAAAGTTGGGGTTAATTCCACTCAGAGGCAAACTGATGCCTCGTGCACAGACGATTGGAAAAGAAAAAAGGGATTACTGCTGTAGAACTTACTTTATTGATATTAGCACTGGAGCGAAACATTTCATAAAAGATCATAACTATTCTTCCTATCCTCAGTTGGCTAAAGAAAGATGTCAATTATATGCTCTAGAAGATGGAGCAAATAGCTCAGAATATGATGAGGGACATTGCTAACTTTAACATGTTAAGCGTGTAAAAAGCACCCTCCTCCAGGGGTGCTTTTTATTTCGGAAAAATATGTTAAATATATCCTTTGTCTTATATAATTGGGACAGGGGGTGTTAGCATGAGTATAGCTGGACGTTGGGCATTATCTGATCCGGAACAATTTGATCCAAGTGATTTTCAACCTTTTCTAAGACATGGTGTAATTTAATAATTAACAGGGGGATGCTGATTTGTCAGTGTCCTTTTTTATTTTGTCAAAAATGGAAACTGAACTAAATAAATGATTCATCACGCTAATGATAAAGAAAAAACAAGTACTTCAAAATTTATTGAAGTACTTGTTGAGCCAGGGTATAGATATTATTTGGATTATTTATTTAATGTTATCTATATTAAATAAATAATCCATAGGCAAATATAAGAATAATAAAGTTTATATGATTATTAGAGATGTATCCAAGAAAATAATTATTTTTTATTAATTTAAATATAGAAAGCAGGGTGTATTCAAAAAAGATAAGTAAGTTGTCCTACATAATTCTTAGCCTTACTCTAATTTAATTAAACCACCTGTATTGAGAGTGAATTTGTTAGTTAAATAATAAAGATTTTTCCTGATTTTCTATGAATGAATTTATAAGCTCATCTAAATCTTGACTACACTTTATGGTCTTGTGGTCTAACAATCCATAAGTTAAGGCTAAATTAACCATTTCTTGTCTCTTACTTTCAATGCAATTCTCTATATGCTTTTGTTGGTCAATTGCTAATAATGGTTGTATTACCGTAAACATACTTCCTTCTCCCCTTATGTATAATTTTTCTGAACCTAGTAATACGTAAGAATAGTATAATAATAGTTATTATGAGACAAAATGAAAATAGTTTCTGCAAAAGATATCATAACATTACAAAATATGACTTTTTACAACACGATTAGTCTACAAAGAACATATGAAAAATATATTTTAATTTAGATATAACAACTAATCATAGTATCTTCTCTCGTTTATTCTAATGTTAGAGGTAAAAGACCTTAAGGGTTATTAAGGTCTTTTACAACAAGAAAATAGTTCATTAGATATTACTTGTACCCATTCTAAGAGCATTTTATTGAAGTCGTCTGTACAAATAATAAGAAATTTTAATTAAGCATGATAAGATCATTCAACAAAACTAGTTTCACTGCAAAACGATCTCTAATCTCTCGAATTTCGCAATAACCCGAATCATAAATATGGATAATCTTAAATATTTTATCCTGATATAAAACTTCTTTATTAATTGCCATAATCGCCTCCAGTTTTTTAGTTAAATACTATATCTTTTGAACTACATTTCTCAATTTATATTATCTATTTCTTGACTGCTTTTCACAAGTGAAATGGACTTCTTCTACTTATTCTAAAGGATTATAACAGCACATTTTTCAACTGATTATATTTAAAATTAAAGAATATATGATTTCATCAAACGAACGTTTTTTTATTTTGTCCAAAAGGAGGGAGGCGAGAATGAAATGAGCAAATTAACACCTAAACAACAGGCTTTTGGTGATTATTACATTGAAACAGGAAATGCTACTCAAGCTGCTATTAAAGCAGGATACAGTAAAAAAACAGCTAGAGTTATAGGACAAGAAAACCTGCTAAAACCTGCTATTAAAAAATATATTGAAAAACTTAATAAGCAGATTGAGAGCGAAAGAATTGCTGACATGAAAGAGGTAAAAGAGTTTTGGACTTCTATGGTTCGTAACAATAAACTTGAGCCCAAAGACCGTTTAAAAGCTTCTGAATATATTGCTAAGACCAACGGTGCCTTTCTTGAAAAAGTTGAACACACAGGTGATATGGATTTAAACATTGTTATTGATTATGGTGAGAACGATGACTAAAGTTGTTGTTGGCTTCAATAAAGGATTTAAAGAGATTAACTGTACTAAGAAGCGTTATCGATTATTCAAGGGATCTGCCGGTTCTGGGAAGTCTGTTAACATTGCTCAAGACTTTATTCTTAAGTTGATGAATCCTAAGAACAAGGGGGCAAACTTACTCGTTGTTCGTAAGATAGATGCTTCCAATAAGGATTCAACCTTTGCTGAGTTAACAGCTGCTGTTGAGCGAGTTTGTGGAGCTAAGTGGCAAAGCTATTGGAAGATCAAGCAAAGCCCATTGGAATTAGAGTGTTTAATTACAGGTAATAAAGTTATCTTTCGCGGGATGAAAGATGTTAATGAACGAGAAAAAGTAAAGTCCATTAACTTCTCTCGAGGCAAATTAACCTGGATATGGATTGAAGAAGCAACGGAGCTTCAGGAATCAGATGTTGATATTCTTGATGACCGCTTAAGGGGATTGTTACCGAATAAAAACCTTTATTATCAAATGACATTTTCTTTTAACCCAGTCAGTGCAAATCATTGGATTAAGCGCAAGTACTTTGATATTGAACATCAAGATATCTATACATACTCAAGTACTTATCTTGAAAATCGTTTTATTGATGAAGCTTATCATAGAAGGATGATGTTGCGTAAGGAGCAAGATCCAGAAGGCTATAAGATTTACGGCTTAGGGGAATGGGGAGAGCTTGGTGGTGTTATCTTATCCAATTACTCTGTTCATGACTTTGATATTGCTTTTGAACGATTTGATTCTATGCACCATGCCCAAGACTTTGGCTTTAACCATGCAAATGCATTACTCACGGTTTCTTTTAAAGATGGTGAGCTTTTTGTGTGCAATGAAATCTACGTACACCAAATGGATACAAACGAGATTATTGAATCTGCTGATAAGAAACAAGTTGTCAAAAGCCTGCCAATGTATTGTGATTCAGCTGAACCTGACCGTATAAAGATGTGGAGGGACGCTGGCTACAATACAATACCAGTTCATAAGAATCAAGGTAGTGTAAAAGCCCAAATCGATATTCTTAAAGGGTTAAAAATTCATATCCATCCTTCATGTGTGAATACAATCAAAGAAATTCAACAATGGAAATGGAAGAAGGACCCGAAATCAGGTCTTTATCGTGATGAGCCAGTAGAAGTATTTGATGATGCAATGGCTGCTCTTCGCTATTCGATTGAACCATTACGTGTTAACCAAGAATATAGCAATATCATGCTACCTACTATCGGTGGATGGAAAATGAAGGGGGTGAACAAATGAATATTATTGACCGTTATCGAAGTTGGAATACAAAGAGAAAGACTAGAAAATACCTTCACAATATAAGCCGCTCTATTAATTACAAGTGCTGAACTAGAAAACTTGAAGAAAGAAAATTCATTCCTTGTAAAAAACGCTAGTGCTACAGGGATACCATCAAATGCAGGAGCACCAACATTTAGCAGAGCGACAACTAGAGATTATAAAGGGCGAACCTATCCTGCTAATACTCCAATTTATGACATGGGAGGTCTTTTAGTTGATCCTTCTTTTCCTGAGACCTTCACCATTCCTACCCCTAACGTGCTTAATGCAAATGAAGGGACAGTTGAAGTAGGGATTATACCGTTAGTTTTAGCAGATACAATGAACTATTGTCGTATTGATTTTCCAACTACAGGCCGTTTTTTATTGTTTGTGAGTGCATCAGGAAGGATTTCTTTTAGTATAGACGAATGGGGAGGAGCCTCTATATCGACTGCTAGCCGAGTTACTAAAGTGAATGAACAATTCACAGCAGCTTTAAGATGGAATCATAAAGCAAAGGAATACTCTCTTTTTGTAAATGGTCAAAAAATAGGTGTTCGTTATTATGATAAAAATGTGAAAGGGGAATTTGGAACCAGTATGTCAGTTGTTCATAATTATCCTGCTATTGTAACCAAATTACGTTTTTCTACTATCGCACGTTCGGATAAGGAGTTGAAAGCGTAATGGCAGATCTATACCCAAGTATGACCGCATTAGAAGCGGCCACTATCCGAGGCGTTGATTGGGATATTATCACCGTTGACAATCACAATTCAGTATTAATTTCAGGTATTCATGGTGGTGGTATCGAAGTTGGTGTAAGTGAGTCGGCAACACTAGTGAGAGAAATGGGAGATTATGACCTTTTTCTCTTTGAAGGATTAAGAAGCGCTAATAACTCAGAATTGCACGTGACTAGCACTAACTATGATGAACCAACAATGGTTAGTATGGTCACAGATAGAAAGCAACATGTGGCTATTCATGGAGCCGTAGGGGATACAGCCATTATTAATGTAGGTGGTTTAGATATAGCTTTACGCAATACAATTTGGGAGGAGTTAGTGAAAAGAGGTCTTAATGCTAAAATAGCTCCACATGCCATTGTAGGGGAAGAAGTGAACAATGTAAGTAACAGAAATAGACGTGGTGGTTGTTGTCAACTTGAATTGACTAGCCAACAACGGAAAGATTTCTTTTTAAATGGGGATTGGAGTAAGGCGAAAAGAACAAAGCGTGAAAACTGGACACCTACCCTATACGCCTTTGCAGAAGCAGTTGTAACAGGCATTGAAAAAGTAAGAAACTCTTATCAAAACGATAGATACACATCTTATTTAATGGATTTTTATAATAACATTAATTTTGGTGACGATGATGATCTAAGCATTACGAAGTATAATGAAAGACTCATTCATTTACGACTATCTATTTCCAATGGCGTGGCTACTATCATCTATCGAAAAGGAAGTGAGTATGTCACAGATCTTGTGTCAGACACGAACGGCATAAAAATTAATTTTAAAAATGTTCCAGCTGGCACTGTACCATTTGCGAGTTTTGTTCCTGTTAGTTCTGAAGGTTTAAAAACAACAGCAGGGATATACGCGAACTATCAATATCCTCGTCAGTATAACTCTAATTTTGTGTTAATTGGATTAAAAGAATCAACAAGCTCTAATACTCACATCCCTATGGCAAACATAGCTTCTGGAGTAGCTGAAATAAAAATAAATTTATGAAAAACGCCTGAGAGCGTTATTTTTTATGTCTAAAAGGTGGGGAATAACAATGGACCCGGTGTTAAATACAATTGCTCAACAAGGCCCGTATGCGGCGTTGTTTATTTGGCTTTTCTTTAAAACAATTAAAGAATCAAAAGAACGTGAAGATAGACTCATGAGTCATGTCGAGCGCACGACTGATACGCTAAAACAAATTGAACAAAGTGTCAGTGGAATGCAAGAAGAGATTCAAGATATTCGTGAAAAGATGGACAAATAAGTCAATGTTTATGCAGTGGCTTTTTTATATAAAAAATTGGAGAGGAAGATGAAAATGTACGCATTCGAAAAGTTACCACAGTTAGTTGATAAACGGGGTAAATTGCCTCATAAAGGCTCTTATGGAAAACGGAAAAATGGCGTAAATTCAATTACAACTCGTGTATGGCATCATTCTTTAACTAAGCTGTCAGCTGGTGGATCTAGAATTGAATCTTTTGCTGATTTTCATGTTCGTACTAACGGCTGGCCAGGAATTGCTTATCACTTAATTATTGATCCTAAGCATGTTGTGGACGGAAAGGCTACTATTTATTATTGTGTAGATATTGCTAAGAGAAGTTATCATGTCGGTAACAGTAATACAATGGGTCTTGGTATCTGTGTTATTGGCGATTATCGTACTGATAAGCTTAGTGAAGAGACTATTCGTTCTATTATCGACTTACACAAAGCTTTAATGGCTGACGGAATTGGCAAGTATGACAAGGCGCATAATGAAATGCCAGGATACTCTTGGAAAGCATGCTGTGTATTTGATTACAATAAAGCATTTAAAGATATCTTGTCCGATATGCTGCCAGTAGTTAAGCAACCTGATCCGGTACCTGGATTATATACTATTCAAGAAGGCGACACTTTCTGGAGTATTGCTTTAAAAGATGGAAAAGAGGGCATTACGGTTGAAGATTTAATTGCAGCTAACCCTGATGTAAAACCATCTGAATTGAAGGTAGGTCAAACAATTAAGTTCGGTACTGCAAAGAACACTTATACACCAACGCCTGAAACACCTAAGAAAGAGCAATCAGAATATAAGTATCCTTTACCTTCAGGCGTGCTTAAGGTAGGTTCAAGAGATAAGGGCGCAATTAAACAACTTCAGGAGGCCTTAAATGCTGTGTATTTTAAGTGTGGTCCAACTGATGGTATCTATGGAGCGAAAACAAAAGATGCGGTAACACGTTTTCAAAAAGTTTACTTGCCGTATGAAGTAGACGGCGCAT
>Ga0209463_1002282_pt1 | contig 10714 bp, 11 predicted proteins | sample AgamicMgSfrz_FD_187169 | JGI IMG/M metagenome (GOLD analysis project Ga0209463, IMG submission 187169) | Agave microbial communities from Guanajuato, Mexico - Mg.Sf.rz (SPAdes) (version 2) | ecosystem: Host-associated > Plants > Phyllosphere > Phylloplane/Leaf | place: Guanajuato, Mexico... | reverse complement strand
GCGCTCGGCATTCTGCCGCACACCATCAGCTCCGATATTTACTGCCGCAACCGCCTGCAGGGGCCGGTGCACAGCCTGGCGGCGGTGATGTCCAAATTTTTGACGCTCGGCATGACGCTGCCGCAGGTGATTGACTGCGTGACGATTAACGCCGCGCAGGCGCTGAAACTCACCGGGCGCGGGCGGCTGGCGGTGGGGGAAACGGCCGATCTTACGCTGTTTGCCCTCAGCGATACGCCGCAAATCTACGCCGATGCCGACGGCGCCGCCGTGACTGCGCCACAGCATCTGGTGCCGCTGGCGGCGGTGGTCGCCGGGGCGCTCTATCCAACTCAAGAAGGGAATGCCTATCATGTCTTCTGATGTGCTGTCTGATAACCACACCGTTTCACCCCACGAAAAATATCAGCTCAAACAGGTGATCAATGCCTCCGGCCGCATGACGATCCTCGGCGTCTCAACGCCGGAACCGGCGGTGGCCGCCGCGGTAAATTATGGCCTCGGCCACTTTTTCGAGATGAAAGATCTGGTGCTGAAAACCGGCGCCTATATTGCCGGGCTGCTGAACGTGGAGGACGCGGTGATCGTCTCCTGCGCCTCGGCCGGGATCGCACAGTCGGTGGCGGCGGTGATCGTCAAAGAGAGCGATCACCTGCTGGTGAACCTGCACAGCGCCGCCCACGAGGTACCGGACGAGATTGTGCTGCCGAAAGGGCATAACGTGAATTACGGCGCGCCGGTCGGCACCATGGTGGCACTGGGCGGCGGAAAGGTGGTGGAAGCCGGCTACGCCAATGAGTGCTCGGCGGCACAACTGGCGGCGGCCATTACCCCGCGTACCGCGGCGCTGCTCTACATCAAATCACACCACTCGGTGCAGAAAAGTATGCTGACGGTTGCTGAGGCGGCCGAGGTGGCGCACCGCCATCAGTTGCCGCTGATTGTGGATGCGGCGGCAGAAGAAGATCTCACCTGCTACTACCAGATGGGCGCGGATCTGGTGATCTACAGCGGCGCGAAAGCGCTGGAAGGCCCGTCGAGCGGGCTGGTGATTGGCCGCGCCCAGTATGTGGCCTGGGTGCGCCGCCAGTCGGAAGGCATCGGCCGGGCGATGAAAGTCGGCAAAGAGGGCATCCTCGGGCTGACCGAAGCGATTGAGCGTTACGTTCACCGGGTGCCGGTCAGCGGCCAACAACTGGTGGAGAAAATGACGCCGTTTATTGAGCGGCTCAACACCCTGCCGGGCGTCAGCGCACGCGTGGTGTGGGACAGCGCCGGGCGCGACATCGCCCGCACGGAGATCGCTTTTGATGAGGCCGCACTGGGGCTGCGCACCGGTGAGATTGTGCAACAGCTGAAAAACGGCGAGATCGCCATCTATTTCCGTGGCTACCGCGCCAATGAGGGCAAGATCGAAGTCGATGTGCGCAGCGTCACCCCTGAGCAACTCACCACCCTTTACACCTGCCTCGCTACCCTGCTGGAGAACCGCCCGTGAAACCGACTCCCTCTTTAACCCCGGATTATTACCGTGACCGCGTCTGCCTGAATGTGCTGGCGGGCAGTAAAGCCAATGCGCAGGCGGTGTATGACGCCGCAGAAGGGCATGTGCTGGTCGGCGTGCTGTCGAAAAACTACCGGGATGTGGCGTCAGCCGTGGCGGACATGCGTGACTACGCGGCGCTGATTAACAATGCGGTGTCGGTCGGGTTGGGGGCGGGCGATCCGCGCCAGTCGGTGATGGCCGGGCAGATTGCCGCCGCGCTGCAACCGCAGCATGTGAACCAGGTGTTCAGCGGCGTCGGCAGCAGCCGGGCGCTGCTCGGCCAGAGTGACACGGTGGTCAACGGGCTGATTTCACCCACCGGCCGCGCTGGCTGGGTCACCATCTCCACCGGGCCGCTGAGCAGCGCGCGCGAGGCGGCGGTAGTGCCGGTGGACACGGCGATCGCAATGCTGAAAGAGATGGGCGGCAGTTCGGTGAAGTATTTCCCGATGGGCGGGCTGAGCACGCGGGAGGAGTTTGCCGCCGTGGCGCGCGCCTGCGCCGAACAGGATTTCTGGCTGGAACCCACCGGCGGCATCGATCTGGAGAACTTCACGCCGATCATGGCGATCGCGCTGGAGGCCGGGGTCAGCAAAATTATCCCGCATGTCTACAGTTCCATTATCGACAGCCAGAGCGGCGACACCCGCCCGGCGGCGGTCGCCGACCTGCTGGCGCAACTGCGGGCGTTGATCGGATAAACCTTCTTACCGGGGAACAGGCCATGAAAACACGCACCGCCCTTTGTCTGGCACTGGCGATGATCAGCGCGCCGCTGCACGCAGAGAGTGCCCGTTTCGCCTATGTCGGCACCTATAATCCCAACGGCGAGGGCGTCTACCGCTTCACCGTGAACCCCACGGATGGCCGCCTCAGTGAGCGGGCGCTGGTCAGTGGCGTCAGCAACCCGGCACAACTGGTGGCGAACGCCGCCGGGACGCTGCTGTTTGTCGGCAGTGAGGTCGCGGATTTCAACGGCGGGCAGCAGGGCGGGTTGAGCGCCTACCGCATCAACCCCCAGGACGGTAGCCTGACGCTGCTCAACCAGGTGACCTCCGCCGGGCAGGGGCCGGTCTGGCTGTCGCTGACGCCGGATGAGAAATTCCTGCTGGTGGCGAACTATGTCAGCGGCAGCGTCGCCAGCTTCCCGCTGGCCGCTGACGGCAAACTCGGCGCGGCGGTGTCAGTGCAGCAGCAACAGGGCGAGCCGGGCGCAGCCAGACCGGCCGCCGCCGTCGAGGGGAGTTTCGCCATCAGCGATCATAATGGGCCGCACGCCCATATGATCGAGAGCGATCCCAGCGGGCGTTTCGCTTTCTCCACCGATCTGGGGCTGGACAGGATCTACCAGTGGCGGCGCGATCCTAAAACCGGTGTGCTGACGCCGAACGATCCGCCGTTTATCCCGGCAGCCTCGCCCGGTGCCGGGCCGCGACATCTGGTGTTCCACCCCACGGGCGACACGCTGTTTGTGATTGCCGAAGAGGCGTCGGTGGTGACCAGCTACCGCCTCAACCGCGACAGCGGCACGCTGACGCCGCTGAACAGCCTCTCATCGCTGCCGCCTGCCTACCGGGGCACCAGTTTTGCCGCCGGGCTGCTGCTGGGGCGTGACGGCAAAAACCTCTATGTCGCCAACCGCCTGCACAACAGCATCGCCCAGATCGCGGTGACGCCCGAAGGCGGGATGCGCTGGGTCGGTGAGGTATGGACGCGCGGCGATTACCCCCGCAGCCTGACGCTCGACCCGGCCGGGAAAACGCTCTACGTCATGAATCAACGAAGCGATAACATAACCCGCTTCCAGGTCGATCCGGCGCATGGCACACTGACCTTCGTCGACGAGTACACCCCGGTCGGCAGCCCGTCCCAGCTGATTATGGTGCCCTGAAGCAGCGATGCTGCTCCGGTGCGAACAGTCATCCCAACCCTGGAAGGATTATGGTGCGGTTTCCCTATCAACGTCTGGCCCATCTGTTTGATGCCTTGCAGGATGAGATCCTGCCGCAGGAGGAGCTGGCGAAGCGCTTTGACGTCTCTACCCGCACCGTGCGGGCGGACATCACGGCACTGAATGAGATCCTGATCCGCTATGGCGCGCAGTTTGTGCACACGCGCGGCAGCGGCTACCAGCTCCGGGTAGAGGACGCGGCCCGCTTCAGCGCGCTGCGCCAGCCTGCCGCCGCCGCGCCGCAAACCCCGCGCACGGCCGCCGACCGGGCGACCTGCCTGCTGGTGCGGTTTCTCACCTCACCGTTTTCGCTGAAGCTCGAAGACCTGGCCGATGAGTGGTTTGTCAGCCGCGGCACGCTGCAAAACGACATGGCGGAGGTGCGGGAGCATCTCAGCCGCTACCCGCTGACGATTGAAACCAAACCGCGCTACGGCATGAAGCTGTTCGGCAGTGAAGTGGCGATCCGCGCCTGCCTGACCGATCTGCTGTTCCAGCGGCAGGATGAGCACAGCGCCGGGCTGCTGCATTCGCCCACGGTGCTGGCGGTGGCGCAGATGCCGGCGCTGGCCGCTGCGCTGCATCAGGGAGTGTCACAGGCGGGGATTCGCCTCACCGACGAGGGCGAGCACTATCTGGCGCTCTACTGCGCGGTGGCGCTCCGGCGCATCCGTGACGGCTACCCGCTCTCCGATTTCCAGGCTGACGAAGGGGATGAGGCGGTGCGGCAGGTCTCTTCAGCGCTGGCAGCCCAGTTGCGCCACTGGTCGGGGAAGGAGATTGCCCCGGCGGAGGAGGCGTACCTGCGGGTGAACATCGCCGCACGGCGCGTTCAGGCGGTGCAGCCTACGGAGATCAACGCCGACGATGAAGAGGCGCTGGTGGATTACCTGCTCTCCTACATCAACGCACACTATAACTACGATTTGCAGGGCGATGAGCAGTTGCGTGCCGACCTGCTGACGCACATCAAAACCATGATCACCCGGGTGAAGTACCAGATCGCCATCCCGAACCCGCTTTTGGCGAACATCAAACAGCACTACCCGATGGCCTATGACGTCACGCTGGCGGCGCTCTCCAGCTGGGGAAAATATACCCCATACAGCCTGAGTGAAAACGAGATCGGCTTTCTGGTGCTGCACATCGGCGTCGGGCTGGAGCGGCATTATGACATCGGCTACCAGCGCCACCCGCAAGTGCTGCTGGTGTGCGACACCGGCAACTCCACCATCCGCATGGTGCAGGCGCAGGTCAGCCGCAAATACCCGCAGCTGGTCATTACCCGCATCATCACGCTGCGCGACTATGAGCAGCTCAGCCAGATCGATGAGGATTTTGTGATCTCCACGGCGCGGCTGGCGGAGCGCAACAAACCGGTGGTGGTGATGTCTCCGTTCCCGACCGAATTCCAACTCGAGCAGCTCGGCAAGCTGGTGCTGGTGGATCGCACCCGCCCCTATATGCTGGAGAAGTTCTTTGATGCCAGGCATTTCCTGATCCTCGACCAGCCGCTGAGCCAGGAGGCGCTGTTCCGCCGGGTGTGCGGCCAGCTGGAGCGGGAAGGGGTGGTGGACGGCGATTTCTACGCCTCGGTCACCGAGCGCGAAGCGATTGTCTCGACCATGCTGGGCGAGGGTATCGCGTTGCCGCACGCGCTGGGGCTACAGGCGAAAAAAACCGTGGTGGTGACGGTGCTTTGCCCGCCGGGCATCGCCTGGGGGCAGGGGGAGACGGCGCAGGTGATTTTCCTGCTGGCGATAAGCAAAGCAGATTATGAGGAGGCGATGGCGATCTATGACCTGTTCGTCACCTTTGTGCGTGAACGCTCCGCCAGCCGGTTGCTCGCCAGCCGCGATTTTGCCAGCTTTAAGGCGATTGCCGGCGAAAGCCTGAGCCGGATTTAACGGCTACTCTTCGTCAAAGCCGGAGTTGAACAGCTCCACCACCGCGTTCAGCGCATTGACCTCGTCGGGGCCGGTGGCCTCGATCTCGATGCGCTGCCCTTTGGGCGAGTCGAGCATCAGCAGGGCGATCACGCTGCTGGCTTCCGCCTCCATGCCCGCGTCGTTACGCAGCATCACTTCGGCGTCAAAGCTCTGCACCAGCTCGAACAGTTTCATCGCCGGCCGGGCATGCATGCCGAGCCGGTTTTTGATCTCCACCGTGTGTTTCACCGTCATAATTTACGTTTTTCCAGCGTGCGATGGCGGGATTGCACGTTCTTCCCGCGTGAACGGAAATAATCCGCCAGTTGCTCCGCCACATACACCGACCGGTGCTTGCCGCCGGTACAGCCGATGGCGACAGTGAGGTAACTGCGGTTATTGGTTTCAAGCATCGGCAGCCACTGTTCAAGGTAGCTGCGCGTCTGGTAAATGAAGTTATGCACTTCCGTATGCCGGTCAAGGAAGGCGGCGACCGGGCGATCCAGGCCGGTCATCGGGCGCAGTTTCGGGTCCCAGTGCGGGTTGGGCAGGAAACGCACGTCAAACACGTAGTCGGCATCAATCGGGATGCCGTGCTTGAAGCCGAAGGATTCAAACACCATGGTCAGCTCGCGCTCGCGTTTGCCCAGCAGGCGGGTGCGCAGCATCTCGGCCAGCTCATGCACGGACATCTCTGAGGTGTCGATCAGCAGGTCAGCGCGTGAGCGCAGCGGCTCCAGCAGCTCGCTCTCCTCGTCAATGGCGCTCTCCAGCGACAGGTTGCGGGCGGAGAGGGGATGCAGGCGACGGGTATCGCTGTAGCGGCGGATCAGGGTGTTACGGTCGGCATCAAGGAACAGCAGTTGCGGTGAAAAGCTCTCCGGCAGCTGGGACATGGCGTGCTCAAAGATTTCCGGTGTTTCCGGCATGTTGCGCACGTCAATGCTGACGGCGGCTGAGGTGTTGCGCTCGACCAGGGCATGCGCCAACTGCGGCAGCAACACCACCGGCAGGTTATCGACGCAGTAAAAGCCCATATCTTCAAGCGCGCGCAAGGCAACAGATTTACCCGAACCGGAACGGCCGCTGACTATCATCAGCACCATGTGTCACTCCCCCTGGCAATTCACTCTTGGCATGTTTTTGACCGGCGCCGGGGATGAGCCCGGCCCGCCGGCTATTCAGTAATGATCTGGTACAGCTCTTCGTCACTCTGGGCGGCACGCAACCGGCGGCAGACGTTTTTGTCCGCCAGCCGTTTCGCCACCAGCGACAGGGTATGTAAGTGGGTTTTGCATTGGTCGGCCGGCACCAGCAGGGCAAACAGCAGATCCACCGGCTGGTTATCGATCGCGTCAAACGGGATCGGCTGGTCGAGACGGATAAAGACCCCCACCGCGCGCAGTGTGTCCTCCTCCAGCTTGCCGTGGGGGATCGCGATGCCGTTGCCGATGCCGGTACTGCCCATCCGCTCGCGGGTCAGCACCGCCTCAAACACCACCTGCGGCGGCAGGCTGAGCTGCCTGGCGGCCAGTTCGCTGACGATTTCCAGGGCGCGTTTCTTGCTGGAGCAGTGGACGCCGCTTTTGGTGCACTCTGCGCTGAGCACAGTGCTTAACTGCATAACCGTATCGTTTATCATCTCATCTTTCACTTAAGCGCTCGGGTCACGCCTGAAGGCTTATCGGCCCGTTACCGCAGGGGCAACGGGCCGATTGTCAGGCGATGTAGCGCAACTGGCTACAGTGAGTGTCAGTGCTGTTTTAGCTTGTCTTTGTGTTTATTGAGCTGCCGGGACAGCTTGTCAATCAGGCCGTCAATGGCCGCGTACATGTCTTCATGTTCCGAGGTGGCGTGCAACTCGCCTCCATTCACGTGCACCGTTGCTTCGGCAATTTTGTGCACTTTCTCCATGCTGAGAACCACATAGACCTGGTTGATCCTGTCGAAAAACTGCTCAAGTTTGGCAAATTTCGTGGTGACAAAGTCGCGCAGAGGCTCAGTGATTTCAACGTGGTGTCCGGTGATGTTGAGCTGCATAATGTCTTCCTTCTCTGTTTAGGTCAAACCAGTTGTTTACGTTGGTTCGACGGCGGGATGGACAAAGACTCTCGGTATTTTGCAACAGTACGGCGGGCCACCATGATCCCCTGGTCGGAAAGCAGGGTCGCCAGCTTGCTGTCACTCAGAGGTTTCGCGGGGTTTTCTGCCGCAATTAATTTCTTCACCAGGGCGCGGATGGCGGTAGAGGAGGCCTCGCCGCCGCTGTCCGTGCTCACGTGGCTTGAGAAGAAATACTTCAACTCAAAAATGCCGCGTGGGCTGTGCAGAAACTTCTGCGTGGTCACGCGGGAAATGGTGGATTCATGCATCTCAACGGCCTGGGCGATGTCCGCCAGCACCATCGGTTTCATGTACTCTTCACCCTTCTCAAAGAAGGCCTGCTGCTGCTCCACGATGCAGCGCGTCACTTTCAGCAGCGTCTCGTTGCGGCTCTCCAGGCTCTTGATCAGCCATTTGGCCTCCTGGAGGTTGCTGCGGATGAACTGGCCGTCGCTGTCGCTGCGGGCCGACCCGCCGAGCGCCGCGTACTGCTGGTTAATCTTGAGCCGCGGCACGCTGTCTGCGTTCAGCTCTACCGTCCAGACGCCCTGATGTTTGCGCACCAGCACATCCGGGATCACATACTCCGATTCACCGGTGTTGATCGACTGGCCGGGACGCGGGTCCAGGGACTGGATCAGCTGCATCGCCCCTTTAAGTGTATCCTCTTTTAGCCGGGTCGAACGCATTAAGCTCCTGAAATCGTGATTGCCGAGCAGATCCAGGTGTTCGCTGACAATCAGTTTCGCTTCCGCCAGGTAGGGGAGGCCGGGCACAAACTGCGAGAGCTGGATAAGCAGGCAGTCGCGCAGGTCACGCGCCGCCACGCCGATCGGGTCAAACCGCTGGACGCGTTTCAGCACCGCTTCCACCTCGTCCATGGTGACGTTGTCGTCGCCCATGCTTTCGAGGATTTCATCCAGCGTGGCGGTGAGGTAGCCGGTGTCGTCCACCGCATCCACAATCGAGGTGGCAATGGCGGCGTCGGTGTCGGAGAAGGGGGTGAGATCCACCTGCCACATCAGGTAATCCTGCAGCGTCTGGGTGGTTTCACCCTGGTACACCGGCAGCTCGTCATCGCTGTAGTCAGTGCCGGTGCCGGAGGGCGTGCCGGCGGTGTAGATCTCATCCCAGGTGGCATCCAGCGGCAGCTCCTCGGGCATATCTTTCTGCTCGAGGGCTTCGCGGGTGTCGAGGGCCTCGCTGTCGGTGCTCTCCCTGGCGTCGATCTCGTCGTGAATGTCCGTCTGTTCAAGCAGCGGGTTGCTCTCTAATGCCAGTTGGATCTCCTGCTGCAGTTCGAGCGTGGAGAGCTGCAGCAGCCGGATGGCCTGCTGGAGCTGGGGTGTCATGGCCAGTTGCTGGCTAAGCCTGAGTTGCAAACCTTGCTTCATAGAATGGGTTCAATGTCCTTACGGGTGACGGCACCGGACGCGGCCGGTCAGAGGCGGAACTCTTCGCCGAGGTAGACGCGTTTTACCTGCTCATCGGCCAGGATATCGCTCGGTGAGCCGTGGGCAATCAGGTGCCCCTGGCTGACGATATAGGCACGTTCACACACGTCGAGGGTTTCCCGCACGTTGTGGTCGGTAATCAGCACGCCCAGACCGCTGTCACGCAGGTGCTCAATGATTTTTTTAATGTCGATCACGGAGATCGGGTCAACCCCGGCGAACGGCTCATCCAGCAGGATGAATTTCGGGTTGGCGGCCAGCGCGCGGGCGATCTCCACCCGGCGGCGCTCCCCGCCGGAGAGCGACTGGCCCAGGCTGTCGCGCAGATGGGTGATGTGGAACTCCGCCATCAGCTCATCGGCGCGGTCACGGCGCTGCTCGCTGGTCAGGTCATCCCGGATCTCCAGCACCGCCATCAGGTTGTTATAGACGCTGAGGCGACGGAAAATCGAGGCTTCCTGCGGCAGGTAGCCGATGCCGCGGCGCGCGCGCGCATGCAACGGCAGCAGGCTGATGTCTTCATCATCGATGATGATCCGCCCGGCATCCCGCTGCACAATGCCCACCACCATGTAGAAGGTGGTGGTCTTGCCGGCGCCGTTCGGGCCGAGCAGCCCGACAATCTCACCGGAGTTGACCGTCAGGCTGACGTCCTCCACCACTTTACGGTTTTTGTATGATTTGGCGAGTTTTTCTGCAATTAAGGTGGCCATAAATAATCAGTTGCTCTTCTTCTGGGTGCCGGACGTGTTGCCCTTGTCCTGGAGCTGCGTCGGGATTAACACAGTGGTAACACGTTTGCCCTCGTCACTGAAGGCCTCCATCTGCTGTTTTTGGACCAGATAGGTAATGCGGTCACCTTTCACGTTGCTGTCGAGCTGCTCCAGATAGGCATTGCCGGTCAGGGTGACGAAGTCATTGGCCAGTTCATAGCGCATCTTCTGCGAGTGGCCCTTCACCGGTTTGCCGTTCTCCTGTAACTGGAAGAAGGTCACCGGGTTGCCGTAGGCTTCGATCACCTCTTTGCCCTGCTGGCCCTGCGGGCGGATCACCACCACTTTGTCGGCTTTGATCTCAATGCTGCCCTGTTTGGCGACCACATTGCCGGTAAAGGTCACGGTGTTGCCTTCCATGTCCAGCGCCTGCTGCGCGGAGTCGATATGGATAGGCTGGCTGGTGTCATCTTTCAGCGCAAAGGCCGGCACGCTCACAGCCAGAAGCGAACTGACCATCAGCAGGTTACGGAGTGGGGGTTGAATTCTGGATTTCATAGTAGGTGTTTACCTTTTCGATCAGCTGTGCTGTTTTATTCCGCAAATTGCCGCGCATTTTCAAACCTTTGGAGGTGAAGGCCGCCCCGTACAGGGTCACTTCATCATCCGAGGAGACGTCCTGGGTCACCAGGTTTACCTGGGCATTATCCGTGTTGATCCGCTGCAATTGCGACGTTGCGGTCAGGCTGGTGACCTCAACATGGCCATACAGGTAGAGCATCCGGTCTTTGGTCAGCTTGGCACGATCGGCGCGAACCGACCAGGTCGGCACGGTATTGGCATCATAAAGTGTCATGACCGGCGTGGTGAACCAGCTCAGTTCGTCCGTGGTGTAGTATTTCACTTCGTCCGATACCAGTTTGTAGTTCAGCTTGCCGGTCGGGTCATAGACCACGGTCACGGTGTGCCGGCTCTGGTAGGTCGGATCCTGGGTGTTCAGCGCGGAAGGCGCGGCGGCG
>Ga0209463_1002281_pt1 | contig 10715 bp, 11 predicted proteins | sample AgamicMgSfrz_FD_187169 | JGI IMG/M metagenome (GOLD analysis project Ga0209463, IMG submission 187169) | Agave microbial communities from Guanajuato, Mexico - Mg.Sf.rz (SPAdes) (version 2) | ecosystem: Host-associated > Plants > Phyllosphere > Phylloplane/Leaf | place: Guanajuato, Mexico... | reverse complement strand
TAGTGGCCGTCATAGAGCGTATCGATCATCGTCATCGGCCCCGGCAAGGCCCATTTAATCGGTCGATCGGTCTGCTGACGTAAGAATTTAGCATCCTCAACGAACACCGGCTTTTGGCGACTTACCTCACCCACCACGGACGGGACGCTGGCATCATAGCGATTACGGATCTTAACGATCTCGCGTTTCTCAAAATCAACGCCGCTAAGGTGCTCAATAAACGTCGTGACAAAGTGCTGGCGGGTTTGCTCGCCGTCGCTGACGATATCAATCCCCGCCTGCTCTTGCTCTTGTAGCCCCAACCGCAGCGCATCCTGCTTGCCCTCGATCAGCTCGTCACCCTGCAATTTCCAGGGGGACCACAGGGTCTCAGGTTGTGCGAGCCAGGCCGGTTTGGGCAAGCTGCCCGCGGTAGAAGTGGGTAATAATTTTTTCATAGCAGGTGACCTTATATTTATCGTTAATCAAAGAACGGAGTGAGCAGACCATTGCTCTAGCAGGCTTTGGTAAGGTTTGATGAAGTGCTCTTCGGTAAACCGTCCCTGCTCAATCGCTAACCTGCTGCGTTCTTCTCGATCGTAAACAATTTGCGTAAGCGAATAGTCCCGGTAGTTCAGGCTGGGCTGATAGACATTTCCTGCCGCTGAGTTAGCGTTATAGATCTCCGGCCGGTAAATCTTCTGGAATGTCTCCATCGTGCTGATGGTGCTGATAAGCTCCAGATCGCTGTAGTCACGCAGCAGATCGCCTGCAAAATAGAACGCCAGCGGCGCAACGCTACCCTGCGGCATAAAAAAGCGCACCTGCAGCCCCATTTTGGCAAAATAGCGATCGGTCAGGGAGGCGCTGTCCTGCTGATACTCAATGCCCAGTACGGGATGCTGATTGCCCGTCCGCTGATAGACGTTTTTACTCGATACGCTTAAGCAGATCACCGGCGCTTTGGTAAATTTCTCTTTGTAGCAATCTGATTCAACAAACCGCTTAAATATATTGCCGTGCAGGTCGCCAAAGTTATCCGGCGTGCTAAATCCCGCACCGTTTTTATTATGCTCGGACAGCAGGACGCTAAAATCATAGTCGCGAACGTAAGACGAGAAATTATTGCCTACGATCCCCTCAAAGCGCGCATCCGTTTTACGATCGACAATCGTGGTTTTCAACACTTCAATTACCGGAAAAGCATTGCGCTTGCCTGCAACCGCAATATTCATTTCGACAGAGATGATGTCCAGCTCAACGGCGTAGCGATCGCTTTTGGGATTGTCCCAATGTGCCAGGGCGTTGAATCGATTGTCGATCATCGTTAAGGCATTGCGCAAATTATCCTGGCGTTTCTCACCTCTCGCTAAATTAGCAAAGTTAGTAGTGATACGCGTGCTCTCCGAGGGATTATAATTCTCGTCGATGCGAAGGCTCTTCACGTTAAATGTAATCGCATTATTCATCGTAGTCTGTATGATCTATTGTTAATAACATGATCACTTTATGCCTGAGTCACTGCGGGAGTAAAAGTGATTTAATTTCATTCAACATGAAGAACTTTCACGATCGCCATGCGAGCCTGCGCATTTTTCATCAGGCAAGCTTGATGAGCACCACGCCTGCGGTTAGCAAGACTACACCCAGCCAGCCAGTTCGGTTCAGCCGCTGACCGAACAGTACCCAACCTGCTGCCACAGTAGCGACCAGGCCAAAACTGCCCCATAGCGCATAAGCGACGGAGAGATCGATGCCCTTTACCGCCTGCGACAGGGCACTAAACGCGGCCAGCACGGCGACAAGGGACAGCACGCCCTGGAGTGGGCGGCGAAAACCGTTGGAGTATTTAAGGGCGATGTTAGCAACGATCTCTAAACCAATCGCCAGCGCCAGCCAGGCAATATGCACCATATTAAACGTAGTCATGCTGCTGCTCCTTGCGTGCCAGCGTGCCGGATTTGATCAGCGCAACGCCTGTTACCAGAGTGAGTAAGCCTACGACTTTCATCGCCGATAAGGTTTCATCGAACAGCATCACGCTAAACAGCGTAATTAATAAAATACCCAAGCCCTCCCAGATGGCATAGGCAACGCCCAGGGCAATGCGTTTTACGGCAAACGACAGGAAAATATATGACAGGGCGATCATCACCAGCATAAAAATAAATCCTGCCTTGTCATCGTTGACGCTGGCCCATTTCATCGACAGCGTGCCGGTTATTTCAGCCACGATGGCCAGGGCTAATAAAATCCAATAGCGCATGATTTCTCTCCTTAATGAGAAACAGATATCCGCCACGCAAAAATAAGCGTGTTAGCAGAGTAAAATTAAATTTTGAGTAAAAGGAGAGAGCGGAACTATAGCGCAGAGCGCCAGTGCTGGTCGCAGATCGAACAGTGGGATTCGGTGTGAAGGCAGGAGCGAATAATCATTATGGGTGCGAACATCTTGTTCATAATTTTACAACTTATCCACGTTGTTGCTTTTCCTCAGTGTGGATGAAAAATTGTCCTCGGTAGTTAAACACGGCCTTATTCTGGCATAATCCCACTCTGTTTATCGGGATTTTTTCATTTCTTTACGCAGCTGCTAAATAAGACCCGTGCCTTTAACAGAGAAATTCAAGCCCGCCGCTGGCGGGCTCGCTATTAACGCTCCCAGTAGGACTCTTCCAGGCTATCTTCCCGCTCCGGCAGGCCCCGCGTCAGACGCGGCGAGTGCTGGTTCAGTACCTGGTAGCTAACGCGGTTAGCGTACTTACACACCTGAGCCAGCGATGAGTAGGTCAGCCAGGTGTAGTTATGCTTGCTGGAGTTGGGCACGTTGCTGCGGTGGAAATTATTGGCAGTGATATCGTGCAGCAGCGCGGCCAGTGCGCCATCGCCCGCGCCGTTGGTGTTCATGATCTTCTCCGGCCCGCCCATGTACGGGGCAATATGGGAGAAGATACGCAGCGGCTGTTCACAGTCCTGGTGACGCATCGCCCGGCTAAACTCGTACTGGTTAAACTCGGCGATGGCTCCCGGCAGCAGCGGATGCTGGGTTTTACGCTTCGCCGACTCCTCGGTAAAGCCTGCCATGTACAGCCCGACCGGACCGGCGGTGCAGAGCACCAGGTCAACCCAGTCCAGCGCCTTATCGCAGGCCAGCAGCGGGTCGCTCAGCCCGGTCAGCGCCTCGGCCTCCTCCTCGTTCATCGCGAGGATTGAGACGTTTTCCTTGAGGAAGTCGCGCCACCACTCAGGGTTATCGGCAATCACGTACTTGGTGCCAAGGGTCAGCACTACCGGCACGTTATGCTTTTTGGCGTACTCTACCGCTTTCATGGTCGCCTCACGCATCGGCTCGCCTGGCTTACAGCGCACCAGATAAGAGGAGAGCACCAGCGCGGAGGCGCCGGCAATCACCGACTCGGGAATACTCTCCGGGCGTAGCTGGTTCATATAGCCAGGGCTGATAGCAAAGGTGCGCTCCCCCGCCTCACCCACCAGCGTAAAGCAGCGGCCAATTGGCCCGTCAACGCCCTGCAGATAGTTAAGGTCGGTACGGCTGGAGGTGTTACAGAGGTAGCGGTAGGCGTAGCCGCCGATTTCGACGTTGCTGCACATTACGCCCAGCAGCACCGAGCGGTCATCCGCCAGCACGGAGTAGTTGTGCATGGTGTTGCCGATAGTGCCGCCAGCAAACTGGTGGGTGATGAGGTTGTCGCGAACCAGCTCTTTGTAGAGCGCATCGGCGGCCTCGTCGCTGATGATCAGCGAGTGCCCGACGCTGAGGGCATAGCGCTCGATAAACGCATCGTCCACTTTGGCTTCAATATCCACCAGCGTCTGATCGATACCGACCACCCATGAGGCATTGGCATCGCTCTCCGGTTGGCTCTGTTGCAGAAGCGGATCGCGGGCGTTAACAGGAAAATAGTGTTTGGATTTGCGTTTACCGGGAAATTTCATGCACGTTTGCTACGAATGACCAATTGGGCCGGGAATGGTAGCACACTCCCGGCACCGCGCGCGATTAGCGGTAAGGAGCCGTCAGGTCCAGCATCATGTCGATATGATCGGCAGAATCATTAAGCGCAGGAATATATTCATATTTCTCCCCGCCCGCTTCGAGGAAAAATTCCCGGTTCTGCACCGCAATCTCCTCCAGCGTCTCCAGACAGTCAGAGGAGAAGCCCGGACAGATGACCTGAATATGCTTCACCCCTTTCTCGCCGAGCATCTTCAGCGTTTCGTCGGTATAGGGGGTCAGCCACGGCTCGCGGCCAAAGCGCGACTGGAAGGTCATCATCACCTTCTCCGGCGGCACGCCGAGGGCCGAAACCAGCTCGCGGGTGGTATCGCGGCAGCGCTGGGGATAGACGTCGCCCTCTTCCGCATAGCGCTGGGGAATGCCGTGATAGGAGAGCAGGAGCAGATCCGGCTCGCCGTGGCGGGCAAAGGAGGCGCGCACGCTGTTAGCCAGCGCGTCAATGTACGACCGGTTGTCGGCATAGTCGCGGATCAAAGAGATACCGGGAATGCTGCGCTTACGTTGCAGAATACGCCCCAGCTCGTCCCAGACCGCGGCCACGGTTGAGCAGGAGTACTGCGGATAGAGCGGCAGAACCACAATGTGCTCTACGTCCTGAGAGATCAGCTCATCTACCGCGCTCTCCAGCGAGGGTGAGCCGTAGCTCATCCCCAGCGCCACCGGCACGTCAGCCAGTCGGGCAGCCAGCGCCCGCTGCTGGCGACGGCTGTAGACCATCAGCGGCGAGCCCTCCTCCATCCACACGGATTGATAGAGCTTCGCTACGCGCGGAGAACGAATCGGCAGGATCACGCCACGCAGCAGCGGCCACCACAGCAGGCGCGGCGTATCCACTACGCGTCGATCGCTTAAAAACTGGCGAAGATAGCGTTTGACCGCTGCGGGGGTGGGAGCATCGGGTGTGCCCAGATTCGCCAGCAGGATGCCGGTTTTCGCGTGACTCATTCGCGCCTCGTATTCATTTAAGCCTGAGAAAGTTAACTGAGAGAATTGTAACTGAAACGGGCGTAAACGAAACCCATTGCTGCGAAAGGGAAAAGCTTCGGGGAAATGGCGGAAGAACATCCCCGGCGCAGAGACCGGGGAAAGCAGGCTTAACCGAGGGCTCTTAGCCGAGAGACATTAACCAAGAATGGTTTCCAGCTCGGCGCGAACGGCGCTAACGGCTTGGGTGCCATCAACCTTCGCGTACTTGGTATGGCCAGCTTCGGCTTCTTTCTGGTAGTAGCCGATCAGCGGCGCGGTCAGCTGATGGTACTCCACCAGGCGCTTACGCACGGTCTCTTCCTGATCGTCTTTACGGGTGCTCAGCTCTTCGCCGGTCACGTCGTCTTTACCTTCCACCTTCGGCGGATTGTATTTGATGTGGTAGACGCGGCCAGAGGCAGCGTGAACGCGACGGCCTACGATACGATCGACGATCAGATCGTCCGGCACATCGAACTCCAGCACGTAATCAACGTTGATACCGGCTTCCTTCATTGCGTCAGCCTGAGGAATAGTGCGCGGGAAACCGTCCAGCAGGAAGCCGTTACGGCAATCTTCCTGGGCGATACGCTCTTTTACCAGCGCGATAACCAGCTCGTCAGTCACCAGCTTGCCAGCATCCATGATGTCTTTAGCCTGTTTGCCCAGCTCGCTGCCGGATTTAACCGCGGCGCGAAGCATGTCACCGGTGGAGATCTGCGGAATACCGTATTTCTCCATGATGAACTGAGCCTGAGTGCCTTTACCTGCGCCCGGAGCGCCGAGCAAAATGATACGCATTGCGTAATTCCTCTACGTTTTGAATTTTTATACCCAGATAATTGATGACAGGTATACAACGTTGTTTGAAGCGAAAACCATACCACTAAAGTCAGTATCACCACAAGGAAGCGAGGCTTATGCAGGCGGGTTCGGCGGGAAGTTGAGCAGCTGAATCGTTCCCCCTTGCCAGGGGCAAGAGGGAACGGTGTATAGAGCGATTAAGAAACCAGCAGCTGGTTCATGCGGCGGATAAACTGGTTCGGATCTTCCAGCGTGCCGCGCTCGGCAAACAGGGCCTGATCCAGCAGCAGTTCAATCCATGCTTTGAACTGGGCTTCGTCCTGAATATCGGCGGTGCGCTTCACCAGAACGTGGTCCGGGTTAAGTTCGAAGATGTACTTCACATCCGGCACGGCCTGGCCCGCAGCGGCAAACAGCTTCGCCATCTGGGTGCTCATCTCGTCGTTGTCGGTCGTGACGATCGCCGGCGTATCGGTCAGGCGGTGAGTAAAGCGTACCTCTTTCACGCGGTCACCCAGCAGGGTTTTCACACGCTCAACGAACGGCTCCAGGGCTTTCTCGGCCTCTTTCGCGCTTTCATCTACCTCGTCGTTCAGCTTATCCAGCGACTCATCGGCTTTTGCCACCGACTGGAAGGACTTGCCGTCGAACTCGGTGAGGTAGCTCATCATCCACTCGTCGATGCGATCGGAGAGCAGCAGCACTTCGATGCCTTTCTTACGCAGCAGCTCCAGGTGCGGGCTGCTCTTCGCAGCGGCGTAGCTGTCAGCAGTGATGTAGTAAATCTTCTCCTGGCCCTCTTTCATGCGGGAGACGTAGTCCGCCAGCGCCACCGTCTGCTCGGCAGAGTCGGTATGGGTAGAGGCAAAGCGCAGCAGTTTGGCAATCGCCTCCTGGTTTGCGCTATCTTCCGCCGGGCCCTCTTTCAACACCAGGCCGAACTGTTTCCAGAAGCCCTGATATTTCTCGGCATCATCTTTTGCCAGCTTCTCAAGCATCTGCAGCGCACGTTTGGTCAGGGCGCTACGCAGGTTGCGAGTAACGGAGCTGTCTTGCAGAATTTCACGGGAAACGTTCAGCGGCAGATCGTTGGAGTCAATCAGGCCACGCACAAAGCGCAGGTAGTTCGGCATGAACTGCTCGGCCTCGTCCATGATGAAGACGCGCTGTACGTAGAGCTTCAGGCCGTGCTTGTGATCGCGGTTCCACATATCCCACGGTGCCTGGGCCGGAATATAGAGCAGGCTGGTGTACTCCTGCTTGCCCTCTACGCGGTTGTGGCTCCAGGCCAGCGGATCGGTAAAGTCGTGGGCAATATGCTTGTAGAACTCTTTGTATTCGTCATCGCTGATTTCGGACTTGCTGCGCGTCCAGAGCGCCTGGGCCTTGTTGATCTTCTCCCAGCTGATGACGGTTTCGCCATCCTGCTCGTCGTGCTTCTCGATCTCTACCGGCAGCGCGATATGGTCGGAGTATTTGCTGATGATCGAGCGTACGCGCCAGTCGTTGAGGAAGTCATCTTCGCCTTCACGCAGGTGCAGAGTAATTTCGGTCCCGCGATCCTCTTTGGTGATATCGGCAACGGTGTAGTCGCCCTCGCCTGCGGATTCCCAGAACACGCCGTTCTCTGCACTGTCGCCCGCCGCACGGGTGCGCACGGTGACTTTATCGGCAACAATAAACGCCGAGTAGAAGCCCACGCCGAACTGGCCGATCAGCTGGCTATCTTTTGCCTGGTCGGAGCCCATCGACTGGAGAAATGCTTTGGTGCCGGACTTAGCAATCGTACCCAGATGGTCAATCACTTCGTCGCGGTTCATACCAATACCGTTGTCGGCAATGGTCAGAGTACGCTTCTCTTTATCAAAGGAGACGCGCACGCGTAGCTCACCGTCACCCTCGTAAAGCTCGGGTTTTGACAACGCACGGAAACGCAGCTTGTCTGCCGCATCCGAGGCGTTAGAGATAAGCTCACGCAGGAAGATCTCTTTGTTGGAGTAGAGAGAATGGATCATCAGATGCAGAAGCTGTTTTACTTCTGACTGGAAGCCGCGTGTTTCTTGTCCTTTCATCGAAAAAATACCTCAACAATGCCATTTGGTGTTGAGGGGAAAATGGGGCCAGGAGAACAGGATTTCAAGCGGGGGCAGAAAAATGCCCCCGTTTTTTTTACGAAATGCGGATCTTATGGCGTCCCGCCAGCGAGTGGGAGAGCGTGGTACCGTCGACCATCTCCAGCTCGCCGCCTACCGGCACACCGTGGGCGATGCGGCTGGCGTCAACGCCATACTGCCCGCACAGCTCGGCGATGTAGTTGGCGGTCGCCTCCCCTTCCACCGTGGGGTTGGTGGCGAGGATCACCTCTTTCAGTTGCTCACGCTCCAGGCGCTGCTCCAGCCGATCGAGGCCGATATCGTTCGGGCCGATGCCGTCGAGCGGCGACAGGTGCCCCATCAGCACGAAGTAGCGGCCAGAGAACTGCCCGGTCTGCTCAATGGCGTAGATGTCCGCCGGACTCTCTACCACGCAGATCTGGCCGTTCTCCTGGCGACGCGGGTTCGAGCAGATGTTACACACCTCCTGCTCGGTGAAGGTACGGCAGTCGGCGCAGTGGCCAATCTCCGACATCGCCCGCGTCAGGGCCTGGGCAAGGCGCATCCCGCCGCTGCGATCGCGCTGCAGAAGCGTAAAGGCCATGCGCTGCGCCGATTTCGGGCCAACGCCCGGCAGGCAGCGCAGGGCTTCCATAAGCTGCGTCAGCAGCGGACTGGTCTGCATTAGAACGGCCCCTTACAAAATTTAAAATTAAACATATCAACCACTTAAATTAATTTATGCAACTTCGGATTTAATGGAGCCTAACTGCTTACTGAAAGTCTCGATGTTTACTGCCCTACCAGACTTTCGAGGGGAATACCAAATTGAGCATGAAGCTTTCTAATCATAGGCAACGTTAAATTACGTTTACGATTTAGAATTTCATAGACGCGATTAGATTTACCTATTGCAGACTCCAGATCGCCAATGCTTAACCCCTGCTGTTCCATTCTGAATTTAATCGCTTCAATGGGATCGGGCGGAGCGATAGGGTGGTGCTTCTTCTCATACTCTTCTATAAGAAGGCACATCACTTCAAAAAAATCCCCTTCCGGTGTATTCATTAAGGGTTCGTCATCGAACATAGGTGCTACAGCTTTTAAAGCAGCTTCGTAATCCTGTTCGTTTTTGATGAGTTTAATTTGCATCTTACTTACCCCCGTTCAACACTTTCAGCATTGATGGCATCGTACTCTTTATGTGTTCCGATAAATTTCACGTATACCCATCCTCGCAGATAGGCAATGGAGACGATTAAGCGGTAATCGTTTCCCTTAATGTTAAAAACTACCCGCCTGTTTTTAAGAATGCTGGCATTTCGGTACTGAGCCTTGATATCGGCTGGTGTTTTCCATTCAGCCTGCAAAACTTCATCATGCCACGCTTTAAGCGACTGCTCTGCATCAGGGTGTTCCGCCCAAAATTTTTTCAGCGTTTTAACGGATATGATTTTCATAGCACCACTCTAGTCCCATCATGGGACTTTAGCAAATGTTATCCCATTATGGGACTAAGAGAACAATGGAAATGAGTGGAGGTAGGGTAGTTAAAACGAGCTAATTTTGATTCACTTATAATGCGCTACGCTCACTCTCAAGATCTGCCTTTCTGACAGGATCTTTTTGAGATCGCGTAGCGCTGATAATGGCTAACTGCGCAAAGCCATTAGAACGGCATCTTAAAGCCCGGCGGCAGCTGCATACCGGAGGAGACGCCTGCCATCTTCTCTTTCTGAGTCTCTTCGATACGGCGCGCCGCATCGTTGAAGGCCGCTGCAACGAGATCTTCCAGCATATCTTTGTCGTCTTCCAGCAGGCTTGGGTCGATCTCCACGCGACGGCAGTTGTGCGCGCCGTTGATGGTGACCTTCACCAGACCCGCACCGGATTCACCGGTGACTTCCAGCTTCGCAATCTCTTCCTGCATCTGCTGCATCTTTTCTTGCATCTGCTGGGCCTGTTTCATCAGGTTACCCAGACCGCCTTTACCACCAAACATAGGCTTCTCTCTTCATTCACGTTAAAAATGACAACCGTAAGTCAAACTTACGATCAAATAGGGCGAATGCTCTCTTCATCCAGATCCGCATCGAAAAACCGTTGCAGGGTCTGAATGTTGCTATCCGCAATAATCGACTCGCGCGCCTGCGCAAGCATCTCTTCGTAAATCGCCTGACGCCACTCCAGCGGAGTGCGCATCGCGGGATTATCATCTTCAATGATAGACACTTCAACCGCTGAACCGTACAGGGTGTTAAGTGCCTCACCTAAAACTTTTAGCGTCCCGGGGGAGTTCAGGTGCCGCTGGGTAGTGCGCAGGTGCAGGCAGATACGGCTCCCGTCCTGCTCTTTCCACGCGTTGAGCGCCACCTGTTCAACCAGTTTAGGCAGGCTGAGGCGACTAACCTCTGCCGCCCACGGATCGCGGGTGATGGCCTCTTCGGCAAGCTTTTGCGCCAGCTCCGGCGTCCGCTCATGCTCAAGGGCTTTCTTCAGCGCCTTCGGCGTGGCGACCACCTCTTTTACCTCTTCGGTAACCAGGGTGGTCTTCCAGCGGTAGGCCTCTTTTTTTACCGGCGCTTGCTCCTGGGCGGCGGCGGCCGGGCGCGTCTGGATGCGCTCGGTAACCGATGCCAGCCGCTCAAGCGCAGCGTTATTCACCGGCCGCGTGCGGGTTGCCGCTGCCGGTTCACTCTTTTTTGCTTTGGTCGCTCCCTGAGCACGTTGCAGCTGACTGCGGGCGGCAAGCACCTGGCTGGTGGTGTCCGACAGCGGCGCATCGCTACGCGGCGCAGCAGGGGGCGGCGATGGCGGCACCTGATCCGGCGTCA
>Ga0209463_1002280_pt1 | contig 10724 bp, 10 predicted proteins | sample AgamicMgSfrz_FD_187169 | JGI IMG/M metagenome (GOLD analysis project Ga0209463, IMG submission 187169) | Agave microbial communities from Guanajuato, Mexico - Mg.Sf.rz (SPAdes) (version 2) | ecosystem: Host-associated > Plants > Phyllosphere > Phylloplane/Leaf | place: Guanajuato, Mexico... | reverse complement strand
AGAGTAAATTTAGCAATAATATCATCATAGAAAGCAATTTTAGGAAAAAAAGTTCCTTTTACGGCTGCATTAGCTTTTGGATAACTCCTCAGTACTTGAGATATGCTTTGAATAATAAAACTAATATAACTAATTTTAGTTTCCGTTTCATTCAGTATCCGTTCTCGAGCTTTTTGGATGTTATTAAAATCGACTTCTATGCTCAAATATACTGGACTGAATTTCTTTGCGTAATCTAAAAAATGATAAGTATGTTTCCTTTGCTTAGGATAATTTAAAACTTTACTTTTCATTAGTAATTACTCACTCTTTCAATTAATTCGTTTAGTTCACTAATTTTTTGAATATTGGAGTATTCTTCCATACTCAGACGTATATTAAATTCGTCTTCAATATGGGTTAGGATACGTAAACTATTTACGGAATCCCAGTTTTCAAGTTCTGATAGCTCTGCTTGGAAATCAATATCAGATGTCTCAATTTCTAGAATATCTGCTAGTAATTCTATTAAATTATCCTTTAGAATCATTGTAGGGCCTCCTCTTGTGAATTTAAACTAATCCACGGTGCTTCTTTTATTTGCTTGTTTTCTAATTCATACTCAAAACTAATTCTGTTAGATTTTTGACTTAATAATTTAAATCCATGTTCGATATAGAAATTCTTAACAATATGATTCTTTTTAGAAGGAACATAATAACCAACAATTTTTTTCACTTGGTATTGTTGTGCTTTTTTTATAACATAATTTAGTACAGCTGTTTCGATACCTCTAGAAAATACTCGACAACTCATGATAAAATTTTCAATATTCCAAATTTTATTTCCATCATAGTTTATCTCTTCAATAAATACTGACCCAACAATTCCGTTGTCCCCAAATTTATCAATTACACTAAACCCAAAGACAACCTTCTTTGGATTATCGATCATTACTTTTAGCTCTGTTTCCTTTAACCTTTGTGTTGTCATATTAAATTGGTTCGTTCTTTGAGTAAGTTGCGTTAAGCGAGGGATTGTAAAAATACTAGGGTTTACAATGTCAACTTTAATATCAAGAGCATACAGATAATCTTCTATAGAATGAGAAGATTTCTTTAACGTTTCTCTTTTTACTATTTGCTTATACTTTTCTTTTCTTGTTTGGTCCTCCTGTGTTAGGGAAATGGTATTAAACCAGCCCTTATGTAATACTTCAGACATATAGTACGAAGGGTCTTCAGGCATTTCGGAAACTTCTACTTCTGGAAGGTATGTGTTGACCATTTCACGTTCAAAAGAACTATCATCGACGAAGACTAAGCTATTCATTCCTATGTTTAGCTCACTTTGTATATCTTTAATATTTTCATGCTTAGGGTCCCAATTCGCGCAAACCTTTACAAAGTCGTCCTCTTTTAAAATAGTATATGGATGTTTACTGAACACCTCTTGCGCATTAGCCCATTCATTTTTACTGTTAATTGCTAACAAAACTCCTTGATTACCGAGAGTTTGAATCATTTTTTGGAATTTAAAATAAATGTTCCCCAGCTTACTATCTGGACCTAATTTAATTCCTTGAAGGCCTGCATCTCCAATAATACCTCCCCATAATGTATTATCGAGATCTAATACCAAACATTTTTTTTGTAGTCCTAAAGTGGTTCGGCTGATCTTATTAATTTCCTCAGCAATTGAACTTAATAATTCTTGTGAAAAACTCATTGATCCATAATAATTCATTTTTTCATTTCTTAAAAAAACGTTTGAATCTTGATAAAGTAAATCAATATCTATGACAATCAATTGTTCATATTGATTCATCAGAGAAAGTAATTTACTATTAAACTGCCTCCAAACTCTACTTAATTCACCTTTTGTTCTGTAGTCAATAATAACTTGATGGGTAAGTTTATTTAAGGGGATTGTATTTAAAATGAACAATCCATTGTTATGTTGTATAAACGTTTGAAGCAAATTTTCTAATTCAGATAGTTTTCTGTTAATTGTTTCTTCAATTGCCTGGACATCAGTCATCGAACTTACTTCAGTGAAAATAAACTCTTCATCTAGCAAGCATACGGTAATGTCTGGATTAAAGTGGTATAACTGACTATCTTTATTTATTAGCTCATAAACATACTGATTAAATGAACTTAAATAGAAACTTGGAAATATGTTATTTTTAAAAGATTCAAAACGCAAATAGGTCGAAATTTCATCCGCATTAAAGTTACTTAGCACACCCACTTTTAACTCTTGAAATTTTTGCAAACTTTGAGAGTTAAACTTTCGGAATAAATGACCTATTTTTTCCTTAGTTAGCACGGAATCAACTTGTTGTAAAGATTTAAGTATATTAGAGGGAATATTTGTATTAGATTCATCTTTGATAATGTTTTTGATTTGTTTTAATAAATCTTTATCGTTCATATGAACCACCTTTATACATATTGTAAGACAAAACCAGTTTTGATCCACTTAGATGATTCGATTGCTACACCAACTATCTTGTCGTTTTCTTTTACTTTTGTACTGAGTTGCGAAAGTTGAACGTAAGGTAAAGCATTTCCGTTATTTCCAGTTTCCTTAACGCAATTAGTAGTTTTTTTATAATCTAAATCTGTGTATTCAATAATCTTTTTAGTCATATGCCAACCTAGTTGTGGTGGTAAAAAATGATCCACGTCATCTTTCTCCCAATTGTTTTGCTCTAATAGTGTATAAAACATTTCTTTTGTGAGCTGAGGCACATGTTTTTCTATTGATTTATAGTCTTCTTTAGCTGATGGATACTTTTTTGATATTTGTCTACTAGACATACCTTGAACATCGGAAGGTATATTCCCTAACCAATTCATAACCTGAGCCGGCTCACGATTTAGCCCTTCAAACTGATTGAAAATTTCAATTAACTTAAATCCAGGTTCTTCTGTATTCTTACTTAAAATTGCTGCGCCAGCTCCATCTCCAAATAATAAATAATTAATTAATTCTGAAGAGCGTAGCTTTTTAAAATCTCGATTTAAATCCATATATTTGTTACATACATCTCCGCCAACAACTAATGCATTTTTGTAAGAGTTCGCTTTCAAAAACTGTTGTGCGACGTCGAGACCTTGTAATGCACCCGAGCAACCGGCTTGAATTTGGTATGTCGGGATTCCTTGTAAGCCAAGTCTGTCAGCCAAAAGATTAACTGTAGCTGGCATAAGGTGATCAGGAGTAGCAGTAGACAAGACGATAAGATCAATCTCATTTAATGATTCTAACGAAGAATTTTCAAATGCTTTTAATGCAGCTTTTTCACATAGATCTATCAAATCATACTCTACCGTTTTCTCCTGAAAATTCACTGCATAATACCTTGATGTGTTTCCAATCATTTTTTCAATCCAATCTTCCCGTACACCCATTACTGTTTCCATTTCTTTATTAGTGATTGGGTTACCAGGTAAAAATGTTCCTAAACCAGTAATTTTAATGTCAGTCAATTTTAAATCCTCCTTAAATAACGGTTTCAGTACCTGCTCCAATATGGATATTTTCTCCTCCAATTGTCGATACTGGTGGTTCAACAAGCATATTTAAAGCTGGAATCAAATCTTTTAAAGGCAATAACCTAGGCTTTAATGCAAAAATTTCTAACTTCTTTTTCAGCGCCTTTTTCGTTGCAGAGTCAAAATCTTCATCAAAATAGCCTAGGGTCATCGCATTAACATTTACTTTGAAAGCCGAAAGCTCATGAGACATGCACTTCATCAATGATATTTTTCCGTTATTTAACATAGGGGAACTTGGATAACCAGCGAAGTATAATACATCAAAAATCAGTGGGAAAATTACTTTCCCTTTTTTAGCTTTAATCATTCTTGACGTAACCACACGGTTAAAGAGATAAATTCTCTCAAATAACTTCTCTATAGTACGCTCTAAACCAATAGGATCTTCTAAGAAAAACTTTGTTTCGTCTACCATTTCATTACCATGTATTAAAATATCAATTGTTCCAAAGTAATCATTAATAATATCCATATCCTTTTCCAAGGAATTAAAGTCAATATTATTGTTGGTAATTAACATATAATTATCAGTATTATTGTCTGCTTTAGATAATTCAGTTTCATATTTTTGTTTCGAATTTTCATTGTCAAAATGAAAAACCACATTATAATTACGATTTAGATAATATTGACCTATTAAACGGTTGAATGATTGCTGACAATTTGTAATTAACATATTTTTAGTCAATTGCTTTCTCCTCCTACCTTAAAAATCCCCCATCTAGCTTAAATACTGTGTTTGTAAAATATGAATCTTCATCTTGAGCTAAAAACAATACTGTATTAGCTACTTGTTTGGATTGGCCCAATGACTTGGTATTGGTATGGTATACAAAATTATTTAATTTTGCATCTGGTACATGCTCAAGCATTTCTGTCTCAATCATCCCGGGAGCTACTGCATTTATTCTAATTCCTTGAGAACTATAAATCCGCGAGAGCATTCGCGTTAAGCCTACAATAGCTCCTTTAGAGCATCCATAATTAGTTTGAGCCTCTCTACCATTAACACCAGTTACAGATATCATATTAATAATATTTCCACGTCTTTGTTCCGCCATATAGGGTATCACTGCATTACAAAAATGATATGTACCACCAAAATTTGTTTGAAAAACGTCATTCCAATCTTTTTCTACTGTCTGGAATATAAAGTTGTCTCGATTAATACCAGCATTATTTACAAGGATGTCAATTTTTCCGTATTGTTCTATTATTTCTTTTATGGTGCTGTGGACAAATTCCCTGTCATTAACTAGTCCCTTATAAAAATTAATATCATAACCTTCTTTATTAAGTTCCTCTTTTATTTCACTAGCTGCGTTGTCACTTCTCGCATAAATACCTATTACCTTAGCTCCATTACTAGCTAATCTAAGTGCAATTTCTTTACCAATTCCCCTAGTAGCCCCTGTTACAATTGCAACTTTATCTTTTAGCATAAATTCTTCTCCTTTAATTTCTAAACTATTGTCCTAATTTTGATACATAGGAAGCTGTAAAGCCTGCTGTGCAAGCTTTACAGAAATATAAATTATACGATTTGAGCTAATTTTTCGTGAATATATGCTGATAAAGTTTCGACAGAACTAAATGTTTGACGAATTTCTTCTTCTTCCATACCTTGCATTTTAATATCGAATTCCTCTTCTACACCAGAAATAACATCAAGTGCTTCTACAGAATCTAACCCTAAACCATCTCCGAATAAAGCCTCATTATCATTAATTTCCTCTGCCGTAATATCATCAAGTTCTAATCTTTCTACTAAAATTTTTTCCTTAATAATGTTTTTGATTTCTTCAATTTTGTTCATTTGAATAACCTCCTGAGAATATAATGAATTTAAATGAATTTATATGACTCTATAAATAATAACTACTTAGCTTTACTGACAATAATAGCTGCGTTATTACCATTCATAGAAGTACTCACAACAATACCTTTTTTATATTTAGTAACATCTTGGTTGAAATAATTATTAATAGATTCTAAATCTTTAATTTCATTCCCAAGTAATTCTGCAGCTACATATAAATGGTTGAGCGAACTTGTTGATTCTAAATACTCTTTAGAATTAAAACAATGTTTTAAAATGCTTTTCTGAGGATTTAAATTCTCAAACATCTCTTCATAAATAGCCATATCGCTTGGGAGACCATTAGAGTTGTAGAAAATAAAATCAATGTCTTTGATATTACTATTTGAATTGTTTAATGCCATTTCAATAGCTCTATTTAAACTACTAGCATTGGAACCAAAAGTTAAACCAATACCTGTAATTTCAGCACAATTTATATATTTATCTTTTTTATTGGAGAGCATGAGAAAACTGCTACCTTGAGAGATTGGATATATGCTTTTATCCAATCCAAGCGCTTGATCAATTTCACTAGATAAATCAGATAGCTCATCGCCTGCTCCAACTAAGCAATACGATTGAATATTGTCTTTCATGAGTTCATATCCATAGATAGCACTGAAGAGACCTTCATTTCCCCCTGTACTTATCGAACTTCCAAAACCTTGTAGTCGGAGTTTTTTAGACACTTTGCCAGCTACAGAATTCAAAACCATATCAGGAAAATAGATACTGCTAGCGAATTCTGGTCCTTTTTGAAGGATAGATTTGAAATATTTCTCAGAACTCTGCAAACTACCTCTTGAAGTTCCATATATAAGGGCAATATCTTCATTTTCTAAAGAGGAGTAACTATTAGTTTCTTTAATTGCTAGATCAGCAGCCGCAATACTGTATTGAGCTAAAGAGTTCATACGTCTTTCATATAACGTACTGTCATATTCTTTAAGTTTAAAATCTTCAAACTCGGAAGTAGATTCTTCACTAACTAAATACTCCAGAAGGCTCCCTTGATTTTCTTTTAATAATGTAGTAGAATTACCCTTGCCTACTATGTATACATTAGTTTTTGAAGGAGATTTTAATTCCTTAATTTCACCTTCGGGAATTTCCCAATTTTTAGAAACGATTGAAGCGTTATGACCCCCAAAAGCTGAATTATTACATAAGAAGTATGTAGTGCGTTGATGTTTCATTTCATTAGTAATAATGTTGGCATTTTCGCAACCTTCTCGTTTCTCCTGAAAGTTTATTGTTGCTGGTAATAAGTCTTCTTGCATGGCTAATAAACTCGTAACATATTCGATAGCTGCCGCAGCTCCCAGATTATGCCCGAAGTAAGCTTTACTTGAACTAATAGGTATTTGACTAAGTCTTTCTGTGCCGAAAACTTGTTCTAAACCTTTTATTTCTGCAGAGTCATTAGCTTTTGTACCTGTTCCATGTGTATTGATGTAACTGATTTCTTTTTTTTCAACATTTGCTTGTTTTAATGCATATTCAATTGCCTTTTTTATGCCTAATCCTTCAGGGTGTGGTGCAGTTTCATGATATGCATCACTACTTAGCCCATAGCCACATATTTCTGCATAAATATTCGCATTTCTAGATAAAGCACTTTCTAACGTTTCTAGTACTAAAAATGCAGCGCCTTCTCCTAAGCTTAAACCAAATGATTTATTATAAGGCGAACATGGAACTGAATTTAATGCCCGCAATGCATTAAATCCTGCATACACTGAGGATGACATGGAATCCGATCCTCCAACAATCATAGCATTGGCATAGCCTTTTTGAACCATTTCAAATCCAAATCCTATTGCATTTCCACTTGCAGCACAAGCTGTGTTAATAGTATTAACTGGCCCGCCTAATTTAAAATGCTTGGCTACGTGGTCACCCTGATTAAAAAATGGGTATTTCTGAGTCTTTTTCTTATCTAAACCTTTAATTGCATTCTGCTCTTCTAAAGAATTAACTCCCCCATTACATGTTCCAAAAGAAAGGCCTATATTCTCAAGACTAATGTTATCCAGGACCTTGCTTTCAGCTAACGCTTCCTTTATTGAGATAATAGCATATTGTGCACAACGGTCATATTCAGTAATTTCTCTTTCGTTAAAATAAGCTTGGGCATTATATTCCTTAATCTCAGCTCCAATTTGGCTTATAAATTTATCCGTATTGAACTTTTTAAGCTTATTAACGCCTGTGTTACCTTTTTTCATTTGAAGTATATTTTCTTTCTTATTATGTCCCAATGATGAAAGAATTCCTATACCTGTCACTACAACTCTATTTTTAATCAAACTTGTTCCTCCTTCAGATTATTCATGGAGAGTTTATTCTGATTATCTTTGTATTGTTTTAAAACTTTTTCTGGAATTAATTGTTGAACTTGTTTCATATGATTAGGAGATCCATGAACATCTTCGAATGTAATAAGATCTAGATTGCGGATATATTTTTTTATAAATTTCAGCTCCGCAGCAGGAATGATTTCGTCTTGTAAACTAAACACATAAGTAATCGGGATGTCTAATTTACTAAGTTTTTCTTTATCAACACTCATATTAACTAGACTTTTTTTCAATTCTGATTCTGACAATTCACAAACATGACTCAATGTTTTTCTTGTAACTAAAGGAATAGAACTCCATTGGTGATTTGTTAAATTATAAAATTCATATAGAGGAGCTCCAACTGTTACAATGCCTTTAATCCGACTATCCCTTATAGCACATTGAATACCCAGCTGACCTCCAAAACTCATTCCCACATAATAAGTCTGGTTAACATCTACTTTACTTTCGAAAAAGTCTAAAATATTTTGTATTATTTCACAGGAATTAGCTTCAAAAGTTAAACTGTTTTCTCCTACATTTGGAAATTCTGTAACGATCACGGAGAAATTAAGCTTTGGTCCTAGTTCAAGAAATTTAAACCATTGTTCTTTTATAGAAACAATTCCTCCCATTACAAGTAATAACGGTTTCTCTCTATCAAGGCCTGAAGTGTATACATTGAACGCTTTTCCATTAAAATTAAGGCATTCTTTTTGTATTTTTGTATTAGATAAGTATGCTTCAAAACAATCTACGAGCTTTCTATACACCTCCTTTTGAGTGTTATTATTAACGTATGGAAACCTTGCGAAATTATAACATTGTATTGCCTCTAACACATTTTGTTCAATAATTTCATTTCCAGCATGCAACCATTCATATGCCCAGGCCCCTTCACCTTCACCTTCAGATGAAGAAATACGCTCTAATACTTCTAAAGGATTAATAAGTTTGAGAGATTGAGATCTAATATGTAATTCAACAAACTGTTTTAATTCTTCAAGATAATTTTCCTCTATCATTTACAAATACTCACCTCTCTTTTCAAATTTAAGCAGATGGATTTTGACAAAAATTCTTTTTGCTCATTCAGGAAAAAGTGACCTCCATCTACCGTTAAAACCTCCACCTTATTTGAAGTTAATTGTAACCACTTGCCTAAATCATTATTTGCCAAAGGATCGTTCTTTCCATTAATTATTGTAATAGGGATGTCTAATTTTCTTTTTCGCTTATATTTATAGGACCCAATTAAGTGGAAATCAGCCTTAATGACGGGTAAATACATTTTTAGGAAATATGGGTGCTCTAATAATTCGGACGGAGTTCCACCTAATTTTGTAATTCTGTCAATCACCTCTTCATTTCTCTTGCTTACTTCTATTAGTGATTTATTTTCAAATTGATAAGGAAGTTTAGTACCTGTTAGAAAAATATGACTTAGGGAGTATTTTTCTTTTTGAAGCAAGTGTGCAATCTCATAACTTAATAAACTTCCCATACTGTGGCCTAAAAGCGAAAATTTTTCTTCTTTATCTACTCTTTTTTTTATTATAGTGACTAAATCCATACAAGCATCTTCAAAATTTAATATTAATTTACTAGCATTTCGCTTTCCACGTCCTGGCAATTCAATAGAAATGACTTCTAATTCAGCTGGTAAAATTTTCGATAAGAATTGAAACGCTGTTGCTGATCCTCCTGCATAGTGAACACAAAATAGCTTCATATCATAGCCTCCTTCTATGTGATATTTATACATTTTGAGTATATTTTTTTGATATGAAACTTTTTTGTATAGTAACTATATAGGTCTGAAGAGGAAATTTAATTAATTAGGTTATAATACAATCTTAATAATTAATAACTTGATTTACCTCTTATACCTTGTAATAAAATTTCTAATGCTTCGTCTAATATTGGGATAATTCTTAAACGTATACTAGATGAATCCTCTTCTGAATTAATGTAAGTCATAATAGTCCCATGAATTTGGAAAAATATCATTCTTCCATATTTTAAAACTTCATGTTCCGAAAGATAACAACAATGTAGAGCAATGATTGTTTGAAGCTTTTTAAACAATGAACTTCTTATACTGTTAATTTCAAAAGAATAATATTCCTTATCTACTTTTTCAGAATTAATTGTCATATACATTAAATATAAACTTCTGTTTTTTATTGAAAAATTTACAATGTCTCTTGCAGCAGATTTTAATTTACTCAACGAATCTAATTTTTCTCGATTAACTATTCTGTCAATTCTTTTTGAAAGTACCAACAATGGTGGAATAGCTAATTTTTCTAACAGCTGGTTTTTATCTTGGTAGTACAGATATATAGTACTATGAGAACAGTTTGCTTTTTTTGCAATTTCCCTCATCGTTACTGAATTGTACCCTCTCGTACTAAATAATTCTGAAGCTGCATTCAATATTCTTTTTCTAGTTTCTTTCGCTTTATTCATCTACAATCACCCAGTACTTATTACTCATTTACTAACCTATGGTTATATTATTACAAAGAAATATTTTTTGCAATATTTTTAATTTTTAGAAAAAGGAAGTCCTATAATCTGATTTAGACATATTTTTTCCCTTCTTTTGAAAAAAATGAATATAATTCTGTAGATTTTTATAAAAACTGGGTAAAAATATTTTAACAATTATTAATTCTTTTTACTTACTATGACTTACTTAAGGGTTACTTATTACTCATTTGCTAACCTATGGTTATATTATTACAAAGAAATACATTTTTCAACATTTATTTGAATAATAAAACATTTTTTTACACTTTTACATTTTTTTAATAATTTAAATCACATTAAAATTTACTGTTTAAATAGCTGCTCAATCCTTAATTAGTGAGGGGTTGTAGTTATAATAATAAAAATAACATTATTGCAATAAACCCTATTTTTAATATTTTAATTCAACAAAAAAATATTGACATTTTTTTCTTTTAGATT
>Ga0209463_1002279_pt1 | contig 10725 bp, 11 predicted proteins | sample AgamicMgSfrz_FD_187169 | JGI IMG/M metagenome (GOLD analysis project Ga0209463, IMG submission 187169) | Agave microbial communities from Guanajuato, Mexico - Mg.Sf.rz (SPAdes) (version 2) | ecosystem: Host-associated > Plants > Phyllosphere > Phylloplane/Leaf | place: Guanajuato, Mexico... | reverse complement strand
GGAGAAGGATATGGGGAGTTTTATCGTCAAACGGATTCTGCTCGCAATACCCCTGCTGTTGATTATTTCGTTTCTTACCTTTGTTCTGATCAATCTTTCACCGCTGGATCCTGCCGTTGTGGTGTTACAGGCGCAGGAAGTTCCGCAGATTACGGATGAGCTGGTTACCCAAACCAAGGCGGAGCTCGGCATGGATCAGCCGTTTTTGATTCAATACGGGAACTGGCTGCTGGCCTGCCTGCAGCTGGACTTTGGCGAGTCCTATGTGACCGGGAATTCCGTCTGGTCCATGATTGGACCGGCATTCGTGAACACGCTCAAATTAACGCTGATATCTTCCGTGTTCATTATCCTCTTCTCAATCCTGTTAGGTGTTGTCTGTGCGATGAGGGAAGGGAAAACGATGGATAAGTCCGTACGGGGCTTCTCCTTCTTGCTGACGGCGATCCCTTCCTACTGGCTTGCGGCTATGCTGATCTGGTACTTCTCCGTCAAGCTTGATCTGCTGCCTACCAGTGGAATGGATTCGGCACAGAGCTATATTCTTCCGGTCATCGTCATTACGGTAAGTTATGTAGGCATCTATTTCAGAAGCGTCAGAAGCTCCATGCTTAACAATTTAAACGAAGATTATGTTCTATACGCGCGAGCCAGCGGAATCCCCGAGAGAAAGGTAACACTGCACATCTTGCGGAATTCGCTGCAAGTGTCCGTTTCCATCTTTTGTATGGCCATTCCTATTGTACTTGGAAGCACGGTTGTGATTGAAAATGTGTTCGCCTGGCCAGGTCTCGGTCGGTTAAGCGTCAGATCCATCCTGAGCCGGGATTTTCCGATAATTCAGGCGTACGTGCTTATTTTGGCTGTCACGTTTGTGCTGTTTAATACGCTTTCCGATATCGTGAACGCGGCACTGAATCCCAAACTCAGAAAGGAATTCGAATGAGAAACCTTCGCAATTTAAGCCAGGATAAGCTCGCCATGGCGTCTCTTTCCTTTATCGTTGTGATGATCGCTGCTGGCGTTCTTGCTCCCTTGTTTGCACCGCATGATCCTGAAGAAGTGAACATGAAGCTCAGGTATGCGTCAGCATCCTGGTCGTATCTTCTCGGCAATGATCATCTGGGCAGATGTGTGTTGTCGCGGCTGATCTATGGCATTCGGCCAAGTGTACTGTGGGTTTTGGTTGCTCTGCTCGCCTCTGTTCTCCTGGGGGCCATCGTGGGGTTCATTTCCGGTTACTTCAAAGGGAAAACCGATGCGATTCTCATGAGGGTCTGTGATATTATGCTTTCGTTTCCGGGATACGTGATGACGCTCGCTGTGGTTGGCATTTTGGGCGCCGGTCTTGAAAATATTCTAATCGCCTTTGTGGTCATGAAATGGGCCTGGTTTGCCCGGGTCATTCGTACTTCGGTCATGCAATATTCCGAGATGGATTATGTGAAGTTCGCCAGGGCTTCCGGAGTCAGCCACCTGCGCATCATTCACAAGCACATTGTGCCCGTCACCTTTTCCGATATTGCTGTCATTTCGAGCAGTTCCATCTGTTCCATGATCCTGCAAATATCCGGGCTGTCATTTCTCGGATTGGGCGTTCAGGCACCGCAAGCCGAGTGGGGCATGATGCTGAATGAGGCCAGAGAAGTCATGTTCTCCAGGCCAGAGCTGATGCTCGCGCCAGGTCTGGCGATTGTTTTGGTCGTATCGGCATTTAATTTTCTGTCTGATGCGCTGCAAGTCGCACTTGACCCCAAATTGATGACGTCCAAACCGGGCGGCAAGCTTCGCGGAAGGAAGAGAGGTGAGCAGGTCGCTTATGAATATATTGGAAGTTGAGCAACTGCGGATATGGGATGCACTTACGGAAGAGGTCATTGTGCACAACAGTTCATTCCAGCTGAAGCAAGGCCAGTGCCTCGCCATTGTAGGAGAAAGTGGAAGCGGCAAGTCGATGACATGCAGGTCCATCATGCGCCTGAATAAACCGGCCATCCGGCAGTCCGGCCGGATTCTGTTTCAAGGGGAAGATCTGAACAAGCTCACGGAACAGGAAATGCGCAAAAGAAGAGGGCGGAATCTGTGTATGATTCTCCAGAACGGAATGGGTGCATTTGATCCCTCCTGTGTGATCGGCGTTCATCTGAGGGAGACCCTTCAAGCACATTACGGATGGAATGCCAAGGAAGTGGAGAAGAACATGAAATCCGCCATGGAACGGGTGATGCTGAGAAATCCGGTGGACATCATGAATCAATACCCTCACCAGCTGTCAGGAGGCATGCTGCAGCGGATCATGATTGCTCTTGCCCTCGTTTTGGAACCGGATGTGATCATCGCGGATGAACCCACAACGGCTCTGGATACGATTTCCCAATACGAAGTGGTCGAGCAGCTGATCCAACTGCGGAAACGAATGGGATGCTCCATGATCTTTATCTCGCATGATCTGGGTGTTGTGCGGAAAATCGCGGATGATGTTCTGGTCATGAAGGATGGGCATATTGTGGAATCGGGCAGCATTCACTCCGTCTTTTCAAAACCGCAGCACCCGTATACACAGTTCTTGGTATCCACCCGCCGGGAGCTAAGTAATCATTTCAGGCAATTGATGCAGGAGGAACAGCATATTGCTAAACGTTGACCATGTTCATAAATCCTATCCGCAAGGCGGCTTGTTTACGGGAGGCAGGCAATCCGTTCTGCACGATGTCAGTTTTGAATGTTATCGCGGGGAATGCCTGGGTATCATCGGGGAGAGCGGGAGCGGAAAATCCACCTTGGGCAGACTGATTTTGGGGATGGAGCGCCCGGATCAAGGGACGATTTCGCTCGAAGGCAGATCCGTACTGGACCGAAAGGCAAGAAGGGGCAGGATCAGTGCCGTTTTTCAGGATTACAAGTCGTCGATCAATCCGTTTTTTACCGTGGAGGAAGCCATCATGGAGCCACTACGCCTGCAAAAAAAGAACCCGGAAGGCAATGCCCATTCGCTCAAAATTGATGTTCTGCTTAGCCAGGTTGGACTGGACAAATCATACCGATCCAAGTATCCGCATGAATTGTCAGGGGGAGAAGTTCAACGGGTCTGCATCGCCAGGGCCATTTCAACAGAGCCTCAGTGCATTGTGCTGGACGAAGCGATCAGTTCGCTGGATGTATCGGTTCAGACTCAGGTGCTCCACGTGCTGAAAGAGCTGAAGGAAATCTATCAGCTGACTTATATTTTCATTACCCACGATATACAGGCAGCTGCTTATATTTGTGACAGAGTGGTCATTTTCAGAGAGGGCCGCATGGAAGAAATGGTGCCTATCGAACAGCTGAAAACCGTGAAATCCGAGTATGCGAGAAAGCTGCTGGATCATTTAATTACTTTCTAAAGGAGAACACACCGTGAGCGGAGCATTGTCATGGCCATTTCTGCGTTTATATCTATTGACGCTCTTTTACTTCAGCGCTAACGCCATCCTCAATGTCATTATCCCTCTAAGAGGTGAATCACTGGGGGCAAGCAGCACAGTCATTGGTCTCGTCATGGGAGCGTACATGTTCACAACGATGTTTTTCAGGCCATGGGCAGGTCAGATTATCCAAAAGCATGGACCGATCAGGATCCTTCGCATCATACTGATTCTGAACGGGCTGGCGCTGATCCTGTATACCTTTACCGGATTGGGGGGCTATTTCGTAGCCCGTGCACTGCAAGGCGTGTCTACCGCCTTTTTCTCCATGGCGCTTCAGATTGGCATCATTGATGCATTGCCCGAGAAGGATCGTTCACAGGGGATCTCATACTACTCCCTCTTTTCCTATATCCCGGGTATTGCCGGACCTGTGCTTGCTCTGGGACTGTGGAATGCGGGCGGGATGGATTATTTCTCGATCTTCATGATTGCGATTGCCATGGTAACAGGACTGTTTGGTTACAGTGTCAGGATGGACAAGACGAAAGAAGGAGAAACTGACACAATACAGGATGAGACAGGACAGAAGCTCCGAATGCTGGATTCCTTCGGGGAGCTGATCCGAAATCCGTTTTTGTTCAAATGCAGTGTCATTATGCTCATTTCGTCGATTGTATTTGGCGCCATAACGGCGTTTATTCCGTTGTATGCTCCACAGTTAAATCACGGGAATGCCGGAGTGTTTCTGATGATTCAGGCAGCGGTCGTCGTGGTTGCCCGTATAATGCTTAGAAAAAAAATTCCGTCGGACGGAACATGGCACTCTTCGTTTATGATGGGCACGATGCTGCTTCTGACACTCGCTGCTGCGTGCGTGGGATTGTCCATTCAGGCAGGTGCCATCCTGTTGTATCTGGGCGCTGGACTCATGGGAATTGCGCAGGCAATCGTATATCCGACGCTGACGACTTATCTGTCCTTTGTCCTGCCACAGACGAACCGCAATGTGCTGATTGGTTTATTCATTGCAACGGCAGATCTGGGCGTTTCGCTTGGGGGTGTCGTTATGGGACCGGTTGCGGATCTGTCTTCCTTTTCATGGATGTATATGATCTGTGCAGTACTTGGAGCGCTGATGATTATTTTTGCGTATGACCGTAGGGGGCTATTGTCAGTGATGAGATCGAAGGAAGGCTGATGCGGAATGCGTCAGCTTTTTTCTGTTTTTTCATTGTACGCATACTAAATGCGGATACAAATTCATTGACAATACAAGCACTATACGATAAATTGTCCTTTTAATCATAATGATTACGATTATTCGACATATCTGCTCCGGCAATAGTGAGAAAGTGGGTACAAATTATTGGATGCTTCTGTAAACGATCATGGCAAATTAAATCCGGTCTCTTTTTCCTTTATCCGGTTTTATATGTTGGCTTTTTTATTTTTTGCTGCAAATTCGGCCTTAACAATTATTCTTCCACTGAGAAGTGAAGCGGCAGGATTGAGTCAGGCCGAAATTGGCCTCATGATGGGAGCTTACATGTTCACGTGTATGCTTCTGAGGCCGCTGGCTGCACAGCTTCTGGGGAAATATGGCCCTCTTCGCGTCATGCAATGGCTGCTGCTTCTGCATGCCGCAACGCTGCTGCTCTTCATGATCGGTGATGTGGATGGTTACCTCTGGCTGCGAGCATTGCAAGGTGTGGCGACTGCGTTTTTCTCCATGACCATGCAGGCTGGCATTGTGGAAAAGCTCGAAGACAAGGACCGGGCACAGGGGCTGTCCATGTATACGCTCTTTACGATGGTTCCCTCTCTCATCGTTCCCATTCTGGCGATACAAATTTGGGAAAGTGCCAGCGATATTTGGTTTACGGTACTCCTGATTGGTTTGGCGGCACTGCCACTTCTGATCGGATACCGCGTGGATCTGCCCAGGCATACGGTACAAAATAAGTCATATACGCTAAGGGATATGATCCGCTCTTTTCGTGGTATTTGGCGCAGCACGCCCCTGTTGATCAGCAGTGTAGTCATGCTGTTTGCTTCCTGCGTTTTTGGAGCAACGGCGACGTTTCTTCCGCTCTATATGGTATCGACGGGACTTGCGAGTGCCGGGGTGTTTTTAACGATTCAGGGACTGGTTGTGATTCTATGCCGATTTATGCTGCGCAAAAAAATACCGTCCGACGGCAGCTGGAATACCTGGCTGATCGCAGGATTGCTGCTGTGCGCGGCACTGGGAACCCAGATGCTCGCGCTGCTGGAGTTCATTGGACCACTGGTGTACTTGTCCGCGGTGTTTAGTGGTTTTGCCCTGGCTCTCATGTACCCGACATTGACGACATACCTGTCCTTCGTGCTCCCTGCTGATTCCAGGTATGTGCTGATGGGCATGTTCATGTCCTCCTACGATCTGGGTTTCTCCTTGGGCGGACTCGCCATGGGGTTGATTGTTCAGAACAGCTCCTATTCCACGATGTTTACGATCTGTACATTACTTTCCGTGGCGGCCATGGTGTTGGTCGTCATATGTAGAAAACGGATGGAAGCAGGAAATAGGGATAGGTTCTCTGCTGCAAACTGAGGAAGCTCTCTGTACAGGCAATGCGTTGCTGTGTGCTGGTTTTAACGACTCGTGCTGGCTGACCTTAGACTGCTATTTAGATGCAAAAGTTAATAGGCTTACGGACTGAATTTCCGGGACGTATCATGATGATGCGAACTACCGGAACCAGACACCGTAGGTCTTTTTTTTAAAGAAATGATTTGACAAGAGAAGCCAACAGGATTATAGTCATTGTTGTTAATCGTAATAATTACTAATAAGGCCAATAACATATTGGCTGTCACTATAAGGAGCAGATATAAATGACACAAAAGCAAGTTCCGGTAACGGTCCTCAGCGGTTACCTTGGTTCAGGTAAAACGACGGTGCTTAATCATGTACTGCACAATCGGCAGGGCCTTAAGGTCGCTGTCATTGTAAATGACATGAGTGAGGTGAACATTGATGCAGCGCTGGTTAAGGGAGAAGCTACGTTGTCCCGAACCGAAGAGAAGCTGGTTGAGCTGTCCAATGGCTGCATCTGCTGCACGCTGCGGGATGATCTGATGCAGGAGATCGAGAAACTGGTGAACGAAGGTCGGTTTGACTATATCCTGATTGAATCCACGGGTATCAGTGAGCCTGTTCCGGTAGCCCAGACCTTTACATACGCCGATGAGGAGTCGGGTATTGATCTGACCCGTCTGGCGAAGCTGGACTGCCTGGTAACGGTGGTAGATGCCAACCGGTTCTGGCATGATTTTGCCTCAGGACAGAGTCTGTTGGATCGGAATCAGGCAGCAGGAGAGGAAGATACCCGTGATGTGGTTGACTTGCTGATTGATCAGATCGAGACTTGTGATGTCCTGCTGCTGAACAAATGCGATCTGGTCGATGAAGTGGAGCTGAACAAGCTGGAAGGGATCATCCGTAAACTTCAGCCTCATGCCAAAATTATTCGGACCGTGAAGGGGCAGGTGAATCCTGCTGAGATTTTGAATACCGGTCTCTTTGATTTTGAAAAAGCAAGCATGTCGGCCGGATGGATTCAGGAGCTGGAAAAAGAATCACATACTCCCGAGACGGAAGAGTACGGAATTGGCTCCTTCGTGTACCGCCGCAGAAAACCATTTCATCCCTCACGTCTGGCTGAATTCATGAGCTCCTGGCCGGAAGAGGTCGTTCGTGCCAAAGGCCTGGTTTGGCTGGCAGCTGAAGGAGATGTGGCGGCAAGCCTGAGCCAGGCCGGACCTTCCATTCAGTTTGGACCTGCCGGACATTGGGTCGCGGCTTTGCCGGAAGCGGACAAAGAATTGATTTTTCGCACCGAGCCGGATGTCCTGGAAAAATGGGACGCCCAGTGGGGAGACCGTCAGACCGAGCTGGTGATGATTGGGATCGAGATGGAGCGCGACATGATTGAGGATGAGCTGGACCAGTGCCTGCTCAGTGATGAGGAGATGCAAGCCGACTGGGGAGGGTTTGATAATCCCCTGCCGTGGCCTGTTGAAACCGTCTGATCGGAAGAAGGTTCTGTATTTGGAATTGTAAGGTGTAACATGTTCAAAAAAAATCGTAAAGGAGCTGTAAATAATGGCCAAAAAATCAAAAGTTGTTCGTGAAAAACAGCGTCAGGCAACGGTAGCCAAGTACGCAGAGCTGCGCCGGGAGCTAAAGGAAAAAGGAGATTACGAAGCACTGCAAAGATTGCCGCGTAACGCATCCCCAACGAGGCTGAAAAATCGCTGCGAACTGACAGGGCGTCCAAGAGGATATTTGCGCAAATTCAAGGTTTCACGGATCGTCTTTCGCGAACTGGCCCATCAGGGACAGATTCCGGGCGTGACCAAGTCCAGCTGGTAAGACAGAGGACGTTCATTTTGGCAATGAAAGGCTGTGGATGATATGCTGGACTCATTTACAATTCGAAAAATTCAGTCGCTCATGAATGGGTATATCCACGAGAAGGTGCCTGCACCGCTCCGCACGATGGTTAAGCTGACTTATGTGATGAATGGTGACGAGCTCATTCTAACAGAGGAAAGGCCAGCCGAAGTAAGGTATCGGTGGGACGTGATGCCGATCGCCCGGTTTCAATGGGAAGGTGAACAATGGAAGGTATATGCCCGGGATGAACACAACAGTTGGCATGCCGTAGACGATATTGAGCCTTGTCCCGACTTTGAGGATTTGCTCGAACATGTTGAACGGGATGAGACCGGCATATTCTGGCCCTGAGTCCAACCGAACGCAGAGCTGAATTAGCCTACTTCTGGTTTTACGAGATGACTCTGGATTGATGGTGGAGAAGCAGGCTCTATTATAGATGTAGTAAATAGAAAAGGCGTCGTGCAGATGTAGCGGCGTCTTTTGCTTTGGGGAATCGCATGAATAAAGTGATATGTGACTTACTACATAAATTGACCTGTAATTTTCCGTTAATGGGCTTATCAAGGTGTATGATGTGACAATAATGTCACACAGAAATGAATATTGTTATGCTAATCGATGGGAATAAATAGTCATTCACCCTTATAATTGAACTTACTAAGCGAGTTTATTTTCATAAAGGGGATATCTTCCAATGACTGATCCAATAAAAGCAATCATACTTGGAATAATAGAAGGGTTAACTGAATTCTTACCCGTATCGTCTACTGGACATCTTATTTTAGCAGGCAATTTACTTGACTTCGAGGGAGACGCAGCCATAACCTTTAAAATTGTTATACAGTTGGGTGCAGTGATGGCCGTTCTAATTCTTTATTGGAAAAGGTATATGGAGATTGGGTCAAACTTAATTAAAATGGATTTTTCAACAAGTAAAGGATTAAACGTAATACATATGATTTTGGCTATGTTACCAGCATTAATCGTATACCTTCTACTAAAGGACACTATAAAAAGCCAATTATTCGGCCCTATACCTGTCTTATTTGGTTTAATTGCAGGTGGTTTGTTAATGATCATCGCCGCAAGGAGTAAGAGAACTACCAGCGTAGATACAATTGATAGGATTAGTTACAAACAAGCTTTTGGGATTGGCTTATTCCAATGTCTGGCCTTGTGGCCGGGTTTTTCGAGATCAGGTTCAACGATTTCAGGTGGCCTTTTGCTCGGTACTAGCCAAAAAGCTGCCGCAGATTTTACGTTCATTATTTCTGTACCTGTTATGTTTGGTGCTACCTTGTTGGACTTATACGATAGCATCGATTTAATTCGTTTAGACGATTTATATCTGATGTTAATTGGATTTATGACATCCTTCCTTGTGGCTATGATTGCGGTAGTAACGTTTATTAGATTGATCAAGCGACTTCGATTGGAGTGGTTTGCTCTATACCGTTTTGTATTAGCAGCTCTTTTCTATTTTATCGTCATACTGTAACTGTAAACTTCAATCTAACGGGAAACGTTAGTCCAAAAAAGAAAGGAGCAGTTGCCGCTTGGCAGCTGCTTCATTTTTCGTTAAGCTAACGGGCAGGATAGTTACATTAAAAGGAAATTAAATACCGAATATCCTATTACAACAGGAGAGTGCTTTTAAGGGTTCAACTAGTAAAAAGAGCTTGTGGTTTCTAAAAAAAAGCTCTGTTATTTCCTTATTTTGATTTTAGTCTCTTGTATAATAAATTCAGTATTACTGTAGCGATAAAGAAAAGAGGGATCTTGATATGAAGAACGGGCAATTAGAGAAACTGAATCTATACGACATTTCAAAGGGGGTATCGGAATATAAAAACTGGGTCGTTAGTGAAGTGAATGACCATGCACTCCGTATAGCTGTTATTAACGGTGAATTTCATTGGCATAAACATGAAGACTGTGATGAGTTGTTCATGGTTCTTGAAGGAGAGCTCTTCATTGATTTGGAAGATAAAACGATATCTCTGAAAACAGGGGAGATATTCACCATTCCACGTAATGTTATGCATCGAACCTGGTCTAAAGAAAGAACGGTTAATCTATGTTTTGAAAAAACCAGCAACGATATAAATGGATAAACGAAAGATAATCAGTTAAGCTAACAGGAAACGATAGCGTAATAAAACTAAGAAAGAGGCTGGTCAAAGTGATCAGCTTCTTTTTTCAACTAACGGGCAGTTTTGCTGAATAGATCTGCTGAGTATGTGGGGCATCTGGCCTCTCACGGTTGGTTGCAGACAAGAAAGATTAAAAATCGTAAGGTAAAGGAGAAATCCGGCAGATACGATTGCGATCAAAAACTACCCATGACGCACATGCGTCATGGGTAGTTTTTAACTCCTGGTTAACTACGGAACGAAGCAGTACCCCAAGACCCGAAGAAGAACTTCGGCTCGTGCTACTAGTTTGTATCCTCCCATAGTTGAACGGAAAAGAAGTATCTTTATATACTAAAAGTGAGACCTTTACATCTAAAGCAAACTTCAACTTGTTTAACAAAAAGTTTATAACATCTCTTTAACCATTTAAATGACCTACTCATGATGTTTGTAATTATACGTGTATGAGTGAAACGGTAGGACGTCCAGATTTTTTTAAAATAATCCCAACCTTTATTTCTCCTGGCACACTATATAATTGTCAGGAATTACAGATGCAACTATGGAGGAAAAAGATGGATTCAACTGGTAAAAACGAAAAAAAAGCAGCGGAAGCGATTCGGAGCTATGTCAAACCGATTTTCGGTTTTGCGTTAAACCGGGTCAAGCAGCGGGCCGAGGCGGAGGATCTGGCTCAGGAGATTATGCTGCAGTTGTTGAAATCTTTTTCTGGGGTGCG
>Ga0209463_1002278_pt1 | contig 10725 bp, 7 predicted proteins | sample AgamicMgSfrz_FD_187169 | JGI IMG/M metagenome (GOLD analysis project Ga0209463, IMG submission 187169) | Agave microbial communities from Guanajuato, Mexico - Mg.Sf.rz (SPAdes) (version 2) | ecosystem: Host-associated > Plants > Phyllosphere > Phylloplane/Leaf | place: Guanajuato, Mexico... | reverse complement strand
ACACGTACGATAGATAATACTGGAGCGAAAATTTCATCTTTCCAAATGTTCATGTCTGTTGTAACGCCATCAAAAATAGTTGGGCCTACAAAATATCCGTCTTCTGGCGTATTATCACGACCATCACAAACTAATTTTGCTCCTTCTTCAATTCCTTTTTGGATATAGCCTAATGTACGTTGTTGGTTTTGCTCTCTAATAACTGGTCCTAGGAATACATCTTCGTCTAAACCGTTACCAATTTTTACGCCTTTTGCTTTTTCTACTAGTTTCTCAAGGAACGCATCTGCGATACCTTCTTCTACTGTTACAACAGAACAAGCCATGCAACGTTCACCTGCAGATCCAAATGCAGAAGCCACTACGTTTGTTACAGCAAGTTCTAAATCTGCATCATTTAAAACAATAGAATGGTTTTTTGCACCTGTTAAGGCTTGTACACGTTTTAAGTTTTCACTTCCACGTTTATAAACATATTCACCAACTGGTTGAGAACCAACAAATGAAATGGCTTTCACTTCTGGGTGGTCTAAAAGTCCATTTACTACGTCATGTGCACCATGTACGATGTTAAATACACCTTTAGGAAGGCCAGCTTCCTCAAGTAGTTCTGCTAATTTTTGAGCTAATAATGGTGTTCTTTCAGATGGTTTAAGTACAAAAGTGTTACCTACCGAAATTGCCATTGGGAACATCCAACAAGGTACCATCATTGGGAAGTTAAACGGTGTGATACCGCCGACTACGCCGATTGGATAACGGTAGTTTGTTATCTCTACATCTGTTGCAATCGTTGGAATTGAGTCACCCATCATGAGAGTAGGAGAACCTGCAGCAAATTCAACATTTTCAATTCCGCGTCCTACTTCACCTAATGCTTCCGCAAGATTCTTTCCGTTTTCGATTGTAATAATTCGAGCTAATTCATCTTTATTACTTTGTAAGAGCTGTTGAAAGTTAAATAAAATTCGTGCACGTTTTTGAACCGGAACCTCTTTCCATTTTTCAAATGTCTTTGCTGCAACTTCAACTGCAGAATTAACTTCTTCTTTTGTAGAAATTGGAACTTGAGCGATTACTTCTTTTGTGGCCGGATTGTATATATCCTCATATTGAGTAGTTTTACTTTCTACCCATTCACCGTTTATGTAGTTTTTTAGTTTTTCTACTTTTACCATTACCTCAGACATTTATTTTTCCTCCTCAATTGTAATTAAATAAATAGAAATTTCAGTATTTTCTAAGCACTAAGTTAAATCATACTCACAAAAGAAAACCTAAGAATATATTGAATGATTATCACCTTTTAATGATATTGTGGTTATCTTTTGGTTAAGTTAGATTAAATACTAATACTACAAATCACTTCAGTCAACCTTTAATTTTTCGATTTTTATAATTTTGGTGAAGTTTTGATAACTTGTTGGTAAAATATAATCATGTAAACTATTGATGTTTTTATTGATTGTAGAAGCTATCTTAATGCAAAGGGTGATAGAAAATGATTAAGGATAAACGTATAAATAAAATTGAAGAATATATTATCGAACATTCATCAGTTTCTTTAGAAGAGTTAATGGAGGTATTTCAAGTTTCTAAAAATACAGTTCGACGTGATATACAGGAACTCGTTGACAGAGGTGACTTTCAAAAAGTATATGGTGGTATAACTGTTAAGCAGGATAAACGTACAAGATTAGAGTCTTTTCAAACCAGACAAGTCCGTAATCAGGCAGAAAAGAAGAGTATAGGGAGAGCAGCTTCAAATTATATACAAGATGGGGATATTATCTTCATTGACTCAGGAACAACAACAATTGAAATAATCGAATTTCTGGGTAGCAAGCAGATCACGGTTGTCACGAACAATATTGATTTTATTGTAAGTGCACTTCCATATGAAAACTTAAATATAATAACTATCGGAGGAATTCTTGAAAGGAAAACAAATTCATTCGGAACTATGAAATACATGGATATTTTAAATTCGTACAACATTAACAAGGCATTTATGGCATCAACAGGAGTATCCATCTCTAATGGTGTAACAAATGCTTCACCACTGGAGAGTGAATTAAAAACGTCTATTGTTAAAAGATGCGGAGAAGTATTTTTGTTGGTCGATAATACTAAATTCGACAAATACGGATTAATGACTTATTGTGAATTAAATGAAATTGATTATCTAGTTACTAACAAAAAGCCTAGTGAGGTTTATTATAATTTTGCAAAGGATAATCATATTGAATTGATTACAGTTGAATAAGTGAAGAGGCTCTTTCTTGTTATTAGCGAGAAAGAGCCTTTTTACTTATTCATGATTTAGAACGATTACTTAAAACCAGTTCGTTTAGGAGTTTTAATACTTATTTTCGAATGAAAGTGATATTCACACCAGAATTGAACCATTCTATCTAGAATTAAAATAGGTTAGAATAAATGTATAAGCTGTGATGAGGAAAGAGGAGGAAAAATGAAACCAACAATATATGACGTAGCAAATGAAGCAGGTGTATCAATTTCAACTGTTTCAAAGGTACTGAATAATACAGGTAGTATTGCAGAAAAGACTAGAAAAAGAGTTAGGGAAACAATGCGTGAGCTAAATTATCAACCTAGCGTGGTGGCTTCAGTCAAAAAGCGTATTCAAACTATTGGGCTTCTAATACCTAATATCGCAAATCCTTTTATGGCAGAAATCGCAAGAGGTATTGAAAATCATGTAAAAAAATATGGCTTTAGTCTAATGATTTGTAGTACAGATAATGATTTAAAAAATGAAATAGAATATATTTCTATATTAAAACAAAAATATGTAGATGGTGTGATAATTGCTACAGGGTTAAAAGAGAATAAAGCAATAAAAGAATTACTTAAAGCAGAAATTCCCGTTACCTTACTTTCAAGGGATGTATCATCACTAGCTGTGGATGCAGTTTTAGTGGATGATTTCCTAGGAGGCTATCAGGCTACAGAGCATCTAATAAGTCTAGGTCATGAGAAGATTGCAATCATTACTGAAGATATTAATTTTCCTACTATCCAAGCAAGGGTTGAGGGATATAAGAAAGCGCTTGAAGAAGCAGGATTGGAATACGACGAAAATCTAGTGTTCTCGAATAACACCTCGGTTGATGAAGGAAACCAATCCACACGTGAACTTTTGACTTCAACTTCTCCCCCTACAGCTATCTTCGCTTCAACTGAATTTCTTGCAATTGGAGCCATACAAGGTGCACGTGAACTTGCAGTGAAAGTTCCAGAGGAGTTGTCAATTATTGGATTCGATAACACTGTTTTGTCTACAATTTGTGATCCTCCTTTGACTACCATAGCTCAGCCTATTCAAGAAATGAGTGAAAAAGTTGTAGAGCTACTAGTAGCTGAGATTGAAAACTCAAAAGAAACTAAACAGCGTGTAGTTTTATCTCCGAGATTAGTAGTTCGAAAATCTACCTCGCATATTTGAATAAAAGATATAATTAAACCTTAAAGACACGGTAAAGTGCCACATTGGCATTTTTACCATGTCTTTTTTTATTTCTTAATTAACCATGCCGTATGTAGCCTATAAATTTGATTTATTTAATAGCTAATAAAGCTATTTTAAAAAAAAGAAAAGGGTATTTATTATTTTTTAAAATTTTCAAAACATTATTGACAATAAAAAAAATTAAAGATACACTCTTCATTAAGGAAAGAGCTTTCCTTTAAATTTACTAAAAAATTAGAAAATCACTTTACTTATATGTTTACATCGAGTGATATAAGTGATTTACGCTTGTTAATTCTTTGTTATCAAGGAAAGTATTTTCCTTTTAGTCAATTTATGATGGATAAAAAGATTAATTACACAAGTGTATGAAAGCGCTACAAAAAAGATGTTGTAAAAAGCTCTTAATAAGAATGAGCGAATTAATATTTGTTTTAAGGAGGAAGAAAGATGAAAGAAATTAGAATTGGACTTGTTGGGGCAGGACGTATGGGAAGTTTTCATGGGAAATCTATTGCTCACAAAATTCATGGAGCTAAACTTACTGCAATTGCTGATCCATTTCCAGGAGCAGCAGAGAGATTGGCTTCAGAACTTGGAGCTTCCAAAGCATATACAGATCCAAAAGAAATGTTTAAGGATCCAAATGTTGATGCGGTAATCATCGCAGCCCCTGCACGTTCACATGCAGAACTTGTTGTAGCTGCCACTAATGAAGGGAAAGCTGTTTTTTGTGAAAAGCCAATGGCAGTAACTTTAGAGGAAGCTGATAAAGCTATTTCAGCAGCCCAAGAAGCAAATGTTCCATTACAAGTTGGTTTTAATCGCCGTTTTGTTTCAGGTTTTAGAGCTGCTCACGATGATATCGTTGAAGGAAGAATTGGAACTCCACAATTATTAAGATCACTAACTCGTGATCCAGGATTAGGCGATCCAACTCCGATTCCAGAGTGGACAATCTTTCTAGAAACTTTAATTCATGACTTTGATGCATTATGTTATTTAAACCCAGGTGCTGAACCAATTGAAGTATACGCTGTAGCAGACGCACTTGTACGACCAGATTTTAAAGATAAAGGCCTTCTTGACACAGCAGTTGTAAATATCCGTTTTGATAATGGAGCCATTGCAACAGCTGAAGCAAATTTCCAAGCAGTATATGGATATGATGTACGCGGTGAAGTATTTGGTTCAGCCGGAATGGTAACGGCTGGAAGTGTACAACAAACAAATATGGTCCGTTACACAGCAGAAGGAATCAGTAGCAATACATGCCGACAAGATACAGAGTTATTGCATGATGCTTATGTTGCTGAATTAGCTTCTTTCGTAGAGTGTGTACGTACTGGAAATACACCATATGCGACGGGTGTAGATGCTCGTAAAGCTCTTTCAATTGCACTTGCTTGCATTGAATCAGTTAAAACAAATGCACCAGTAAAAGTTAAGCAAAATGTGCAATTAGTCTAAACAAAGTAATTTAATTGAAAAGTAGCTATTTTATCTATATCTAAAAAGAAAGCGATATCATTATACGTTTATCCTTTTCTTTTAGGTATAGATTTCTGAAATACACATTTTTAAATAAATTAAATATGTAAAAGAGGGAGAAAAAAATGAAGTTTTCAATTTGTAGCTGGACTTTCGGAGATATACCTTTAGAAAAGACAATGGAGTTTGTAGCCAAAACGGGATATGACGGAATTGAAATTAGGGCCGCGGTGGATGATTATAATTGGAACGATATTAGCAAGCATGCAGAAAATCTAAATCTTGAGATAAGTGGTTTAACAGGCGATACTGGTTGGCCAAATGAAGAACAAGATTTAGCAAATGCAAGTGCAGACAATCGAAAAAAAGCAGTTGCTTACTTTGAACGTCAAATTGAAGCTGTTAAGGAAGTAGGAGGAGAATATTTAGTTGTTTGTCCTTCTGCCGTTGGTAAAACAGCACCAATGGGAGCACCAGGAGAAGATTGGAAATGGTCTATTGATTCTGTACAAAAACTAACGAAAAAAGCAGAAGAACTAGATATTACGCTTGTAATTGAACCTTTAAATAGATATGAAAGTTGTCTCGTTAATACTGGAGCCCATGGTGTAGATTTCGTTCAAGAAATCAATCACCCAAAAGTAAAAATGTTGCTAGATTCATATCATATGAACATCGAAGATCCAGATCTTGAGTCACCTTTTTTGAATGCAGGCAACAAACTACATATACTTCATGTAGCTGATAGTAACCGTAGAGCAATTGGACGTGGCCATATTGACTTTACTCCATTTATTTCTGGGATTAAGAAGGTAGATTTTGATGGATATGTTGTCGTTGAAGCAATGGCTCCAGGTCCAAATCCTTTCCAGCCAAATAAAGGAGCTAATATGGATATGATTTATACCTTTACGAAAGAAAATTTAACTTTCTTACAAAACAACTTTAAATTTACGAAACAGCTTTAAGTGATAATATCTCTTTTTTATAAAAAACGTGTTTTAAAGGAAAGATAATACGGAAGAGGGATTTTTATTATGAAAATAAAGTTTGGGACGGCTCCTTGTTCCTGGGGAATATGGTTTGCTGAAAACGAAAAGCAAACGGATTGGAAACGTTGCCTTGATGAAATACATGAGGCCAAGTATGAAGGCATTGAGCTTGGACCTTGGGGGTACCTCCCTAATAAATATCAACAATTAAAAGAAGAACTTGAGAAAAGAAGTTTAAATCTAACTGCTACAACCCTGATGGACGATCTTACTTCTGATAGCACAACAGAAAAGATGATCGAGACACTTGATGAAATGGCAGAATTACAACTGAATTTTTCAACTGCTCAATATGTAGTCTTAATTGATGCATGTTATACTGATCTTTTTACCGGAGAACTTATTCGCCCAAAAGTGTTGAATGATAGTGAATGGGATAGATTTGTAAAAAACATCAATAAAATAAAAAACCATGCCAAAACAAAATATGGACTTGAAACGGTATTTCATCCTCATGCGGAAACTCATGTAGAAACAGAAGAACAAATTGAGCGTTTATTACGTGATACAGATGTTAAATTGTGTTTAGATACAGGACATCATGCATATGCAGGAGGTAATCCTATTACTTTTATGCGTAAACATCATTTTCGTATTCCATATCTTCATATTAAAAATTGTAATTTAAAGATAAGAGAAAGAATGCAAAAAGAAGGCTGGTCCCTAGCAAAAGCAGTAAGTGAAGATATTATGTGTGAACCTGGACTGGGCATGGTAGATATGAAATCATTTTTCAAAGTCCTACAGGATGTTAACTTTAAGGGTTGGGCTATTGTTGAACAGGATATGTACCCTGCTGCATTTGAGAAACCCCTTCCAATTGCTAAGAGAACAAGGGAGTACTTACAAAAAATCAATCAAGAAACGGTAACAAATTAACATTTATTACCATGTCCTTATATCTAGAGTATAAGGACATAAATTTATAGTTATACAGCATGGGAGAATTTATATAATATATACTCTTTGTATAATAGGCTATCCTCACTCAACAACTCTTGATTTATTGGTTAAGATTTATACCCACCCTCTACATGATGAAGTTAAACCTTTACTAAAACAAAAAGTAAGCGCTTTAAAATAGAAGGAAGATACTTATATAAAAACTATCGTTACACATAGAGGCCATCACCTTTAGAATAAAAATCGCTATAATTATCTGAAAATTAAATCAAATTTAAATATTAAAAGGGTCTGGTAAAGAACCAAACTTATTTGATGGTTAGGGCTATAAGCCTCATATGCTTACCTGTTCATTTGGTCATAGAAATTTTATAAGGGGATGAATAAATTGGAGATAAATAAGGGGAAAAAGAAAATAACAGACATTGAAGTATCAGACCAAGCTTCTGAAAAATTAGGATCGAAATGGTTTTCCTATATGATTTATTTCTTTGGTGGCTTAGGTGGATTGTTATTTGGATATGATACAGGGGTTATCTCAGGTGCCTTGCTCTTTATTAAGCAAGATTTAGGTTTAGATCCTACATTGGAGGGTTTTGTGGTTAGTAGTGTAATGTTTGGTGCAATATTAGGTTCTGTAGTTACTAGTCCTTTATCCGACAAATTTGGACGTAAAAAACTAATCGTTATACTTGGTTTGCTTTTCACTGTTAGTAGTATTGGAACAGCTTGGCCTCCTAATGTTTATGTAATGATTGTCTTTAGAATTTTACTTGGTATTGCAGTTGGAGGCGCATCTGGGTTGGTACCTATGTATTTAGCAGAGTTAGCGCCTGCCGCAAAGCGAGGAATAATAACGGCATATAATGGAATCATGAATGCAACAGGCATGCTTTCAGCTTATGTAGTCAATTACCTTCTAGCACCATCAGGAGATTGGCATGTTATGTTAGGGATTGCAGTAATCCCTTCTGGTTTATTATTACTTGGTATGCTGTTTATGCCAGAAAGCCCAAAATGGTTAACACAGAACCGTAAATCAAATAAAGCAAGAAAAGTCTTGTTGATGACATATGACAGTATTGAGGAAGTCGACAAAGAAATGTTTGTAATGGAATCCTTAGCAAAAAAGAATGAAAAAGGAAATTTTTCACTTTTATTTGCTAAGTGGGCGCGTCCAATTGTATTGACAGGAATATTGGTTGCTGTCTTTCAACAATTAACAGGAGCTAATACCATCTTTTATTATGCACCATCTGTTTTATCTGCTGCTGGGTTAGGGGATTCAGCTGCAATTGCCGGTACAATTGGTGTTGGGATTGTAAACTTAGTTATGACAATTGTTGGATCTTATCTTGTGGATCGATGGGGACGAAAAAAGTTGTTGCTGTTAGGTAGTATAGGGATGGCATCGGCTTTAGTAATACTAGGGTTGGCTGAACTGATACCTGGTATCCCGCCTATATTAATGTTAGTAGCTATGTGTTTCTTCATGGTTTCGTATTCTACTACATGGGGAATGGTTGCTTGGGTTGTATTAGCAGAGATTTTCCCACTAAAGATCCGAGGAATGGCAATGGCTGTTTGTACGTTCTGTTTATGGAGCTCTAGTGCAGTTATTGCTTTAGGGTTCCCGATAGCTGCTAACGCATTTGGACCGGCTGCTATTTTCCTATTCTTTGCAGGACTTTGTATACTTAGTTACTTCTTTGTTAGAAATAAATTACCTGAAACAAAAGGGAAGACGTTAGAAGAAATCGAATTAGACTTCCGTTTTGAGAAGAATTTTGAAAAACAACAAATGGTTAAATAAAACGATAAAATTGTTAGAAAGTCTCAATAAAACCTGCATTAATCAATCACAATAAAAATCAAATGTATAAAAGGTTAATAACCACATTTTAGCACTGTCTTTGACCCTTACTTCCATAAGGGTTCTTTTTTTATGACGGATTCCGCGAAGAGTGATGTTGATAACTCCCTTTGAATAGCTAGGTTTTTAAAGAATCAATGATAGCAAGAAAATAAAAGTTTCTAAAGTGCTGAAATTTGCATCGAATGATACCATTATACGTAAAAATAAATTTAATTTCCTCAGAGAGCGTTTCTCTGCATAGTGAATACATATATTTTACGTTTTCCTACTCAAAAATAATGAATCTTTCATTTAGTGAACAAATTATTGCTACCTCTGTAAAACATCCAGATCATGTAACTCGTGTAGCAATGGGAGGTGCTCATAGTGCAACAATTCCATACTCTGTTACCGAGTAATTAGTAAAACATCCTTTAACTGAACAAGGGGGTGAAAGATTTGCTGCTAATTAGGAAAAGGCTGCTAAAAACTAAAATAATTTGAATTTTAACATCGAATGTGAAAGTTGATTGAGTATAGTATTGTAGATATATTTTACTTTTTATCATATGGGTGCCTACGGGCATCCTTTTTTATTCCTTTCTTCTTGCCTTTGCCTAAAGTAGAACAATAATATAAATTTTTTTGATATATCTGATTAGAAGTTTCTTTAGAATAACTATAGTAAAAATAATAATAATTAATATAAATTAACTAATAAATGGGTTTTTTAAAAAATACTATTAAAATTACTCTAACTTAATAAATAACAAATACGTATATGAAATCTTTACTGATGGGAGAATTGGCCTTTGGTTCAATGGCGATTTTAAAGAAGAATACCCTGACCATAATTTAAAGTTGCAAGAGGGTTTCCTAGAAGTGTGTAAATACTTAGATACATATCTTGAAATAGGTTCTTACTGTGAGGTCTATGTCTGTTAGGTAGGAGAAGAGGAAGAAGAAAGGAACAAAGAATATGATCAAGTTATCAACCTCAGTAATTTAGATATGGAGAAAGTACAAATTTATGAAAGGACATTGTTAATAATAAAGAAATAGATTGACAATAAGTATGCTCTATATAACTGTTATTAGGTTAAGTAAATATTAAAGTATTTTAGTTATTATTAATGTTTTACTATTTAAAGTTAGTGACGACAAATATGGACTTATTCTCTCTCTATATATAAATTGTATAATCTTATAGAAAATAATACGAGATTAAAAGGGATATAGATTTTTAAGTAAATTTAATTTAATGTTATTAACAGAAGTAATAGTTAACTTATTTTATTAAAAATAGTTATACCTTTTACACATCTTGTAGAAAAAGGTTCTATTTGTCGTCAGGTAGAGTAAATGGTATAACTTTATTTTTTATAACAGTGTTCATACATTTACTGTTTTAAATAAAATAAGTTTATCATATATTTCTACTTGAATTTATCTTACTAAAAACATAGTAATAGTAAATACTTATACACTTTCTGTTTAGTTACCATGCATATATCAATTTATTAGAAGGGAAGTGGAAGATAGATGGGTATATAATAACAAGAAAAAGGGCGTATTTGTCATCAATAAGTGTAATTAATAAAAAATTGATCATCAAAAGCTAATTTTTATCATTTCTCTAATAAATAAAATTACTTGTTACTCACTATCATTTCTCTTTAATCAATTAGTTATTAATGATGTAGTTATATTTGAAAATATATGAAAAATACCTAAAAGGAATATAGGAGTGTAATCATGCATATTACTCTATGTCTCACTTCATCTATCAACCTTGCATAAAAAGAGTGCAAAAGGGAATACTGTTTGCAAAAGAGAAAAGATAAAGGAGTTGACGTTTTATGGAAAATAATGTACTTAATGAAATGGATCGAGTTGATCCAAATTTACGTGATGAAATGTTGGCTGAATTG
>Ga0209463_1002277_pt1 | contig 10729 bp, 9 predicted proteins | sample AgamicMgSfrz_FD_187169 | JGI IMG/M metagenome (GOLD analysis project Ga0209463, IMG submission 187169) | Agave microbial communities from Guanajuato, Mexico - Mg.Sf.rz (SPAdes) (version 2) | ecosystem: Host-associated > Plants > Phyllosphere > Phylloplane/Leaf | place: Guanajuato, Mexico... | reverse complement strand
TGGAACTTTTGCGAGCGATGCAGGGACGGAAAAATTGAAATTCGTTGAAGAAGATAACGGGAATATCTACTTATGGTCCCGCTCGTATCAGTCCATGCCTGGACTGGGGCAGATCGCTTCTTCTGAATACAAGGCCGAGAAGCTGGAAATGAGTGAATTGTCCGCGGATGTTGCCGCAGCCTGGCAGAAACGTGAAGGCAAAAATTATTTTCTTGTAAATGAGAAATACACTTCAACGGTATATGACAGTGCTACACCGATCATCCCGATTCACCTGTTTGACGAGGTGCCAGGCTTTGTGTACACCAATAAAATCATACATGCCAACCTTGCTGTGAACCAGCTTCAAATCCCCGGCTTGGCCGGTCGTGATACGATGGAATACGAATTCTTCGTGGAAAACGGAATGGAATACGTCACAGCAGGGGGCAAAGTTTATGTGAGCCAGGACGCGGTGAAACCGCTCTATTCCGGAAATCAGTCAAAAACAACGATTCAGGCGAACGGTTATGCTGCGTGGTATTCGATCCCGGCAGCGGCCGCAGGTAAAGTCATGACGGTTAAAATGCCTTCAAAAGGTGCTTTTACAGTGTACAACCAAGCGGGCATCTCCATTAATCACACCGTAGTTACTGGTCAAAATGAAGTAATACTGCCTGAAAATGGCATCATTGTTTTTGCTGGTGAGACCGGTTCAGCGTTTGAAATTTCACTTGCCAGAAATAAGAAATAAACGATATATACCACAAAGTGAAACGAACCAAAATCCGCGGTTAGCGCGGATTTTGGTGTTTGTATAATCAATAGGATCTGTGAACGCTGAACTACTTGGATAAATTTCCAGCAAGAAAATGATTGTCAAATAAAAAAATATATGATAATTTAATGTCTGTAACCGGTTACACATAGAGGAGAACAAATTCATGACAACAATCAAAGACGTAGCAAATCTGGCTGGCGTATCGGTAGCCACCGTATCAAGGGTCATTAATGACAGGGGTTATGTACATGCGGATACACGCAAGAAAGTAGAAGATGCCGTGAAGGCGCTTAACTTCTCCCCTAACGAAGTAGCTCGCTCATTATATAAACGTAAATCCAAACTGATTGGTCTGCTGCTTCCGGATATTGCAAACCCTTACTTTCCGCAATTAGCTCGGGGTGTAGAGGATCGCATGCAGGAGCAGGATTTCAGACTTATTTTCGGAAATAGCGATGAGGATGAATCGAAGGAGCAGGATTATATCCAGACGTTTGTTCAAAATAACGTAGTTGGTGTGATCTCTTCAACGAACTACCCTCATTCTCCAATATATGAAAAATTAAAAATTCCTGTCGTGTTTCTTGACCGGACTGCACTGGATAGTCCTTCTGTCTATGCGGACGGAAGAGAGGGCGGACGATTGGCAGCGAGAGAGATCATCAAGCGCGGTAGTCGTCGGATAACCGTTATGCAGGGTCCCTCACATATCAAGCCAGCACAGGATCGGTTCGAGGGAGCCATTGAAATCATCCGGGATGCCGGTTTGGATTACGGCGTAATCCAGACAACCTCGTTCTCGTTTAACGAAGCGGGATTATGGGCAGAAGAGCTGTTCAGCAAATACGCCGACACGGATGGGGTCATTGCCAGCAATGACATTGCAGCCATGGCGGTACTGCATGAGGCATCACGAATCGGAAGAAAGGTTCCTGACGATGTGCAAGTGATTGGCTTTGACGATATTCCGATGAGCAGCCTGCTATCACCGTCATTGTCCACTATCCGCCAGCCTGCATACGAGATGGGCAGAGAAGCGGCGGGATTACTTATCGGGCTTGTGGAACAAGCTCCAATCGAGAACAAAAACATACAGCTGCCCGTCGGGTTTATCGAACGCGGCACAACCAGAAAGGTGAATTCAAATGGCTAAAATATGCGTAATCGGAAGCAGTTCCATGGATCTGGTCGTTACTTCTTCAAGACGTCCGGGGGCGGGTGAAACCGTCCTCGGGGAAAGTTTCAAAACCGTACCAGGCGGTAAGGGAGCCAATCAGGCCGTTGCTGCTGCTAGACTGGGTGGAGACGTAACGATGATTGGCCGGGTAGGAGACGATGCTTTTGGTCAAGACATTTTAAATAATTTCAAAGCAAATGCTGTAAATACGCAGAATGTGAAACCGGTTACACATTTGGAAAGTGGAACGGCTCATATCATATTGGCGGAAGGTGATAATAGCATTGTATTCGTTGAAGCGGCTAACCGGGAAGTGACTCCTGCGTATGTTGATCAATCGGCAGAATTGATACGTGATGCTGATATCGTGCTGATCCAGCAGGAAATTCCCGAAGAAACCGTAGTCCATGTGAGCACCCTGTGTGCTGAATACGGAACGCCGCTGCTGCTTAATCCGGCTCCAGCGAGAACAGTGCCGCAGGAAGTCATTGACAAAGCCACCTACATCACGCCGAACGAGCATGAAGCCGAGATCCTGTTCCAAGGCATGAGCCCGGCAGAGGCTTTGCGCCTATATCCAAACAAGCTGTTCATCACGGAAGGCAGCAAGGGCGTTCGTTATTTTGATGGAGAACAAGAAATCCTTGTCCCAACATACAAGGTGGAGGCCGTGGATACGACTGGTGCAGGAGATACATTTAATGCCGCATTCGCGGTCGCCTTGGCGGAAGGCAAGCCTCTGCAGGAGAGCATTCGGTTTGCCAATCGTGCCGCATCGTTGTCCGTGACCAAGTTCGGAGCCCAGGGCGGCATGCCAACGAGAGACGAAGTGGAGGAGAGTTTGTCATGAAAAGAAACGGCATACTAAATAGTCATATTTCTAAAATACTTTCTGACTTAGGCCATACAGACATGATTGCCATTGCTGATGCCGGCCTTCCTGTTCCAGAAGGCGTGGTCAAGATTGATGTTGCCCTGAAACTCGGAACGCCAAGCTTTCAGGAAGTGGTCGAACTGATCGCAGACGATATGGTCATTGAGAGAGTGATTGTGGCAGAAGAGATCAAGGAAGGCAATCCGGCGGCTTTGCGGTTCGTTACCGAGAAATTTGGCAACAATGCCATTGATGCCTCCGTAAACCACGAACAATTCAAAGCACTGACTCGGCAGGTTAAGGCGGTTATTCGTACAGGTGAAGCTACACCATATGCCAATTGCATTTTACAATCAGGTGTCCATTTCGGTTAAAAGGAGGTTGCATGATGCATATTCAGATGCACAACATTCATAAAGCATTTGGCACCAATCAGGTGCTTAGCGGAGTGGATTTCGAACTGAGGGAAGGTGAGGTTCATGCCCTGATGGGTGAGAACGGAGCCGGCAAATCCACGCTGATGAACATTTTGATCGGACTCCATCAGCGTGATCAGGGAACGATCTCCATTGATGAGAAGGAAACCTATTTTGGAAGTCCAAAGGAAGCAGAGAAACTAGGCATCGCATTTATTCATCAGGAGCTGAACGTTTGGCCTGAAATGACGGTCCTCGATAATCTGTTCATCGGCAAGGAAATGACATCTTCCTTAGGACTGCTCAATACGAAACAAATGAAAGCGCTCGCTTCAGAGCAATTCGCTAAGCTGTCGGTACAGATCCCGCTTGAACGGCCGGCAGGAGAGTGCTCTGTTGGACAGCAGCAGATGATTGAAATTGCCAAAGCACTGATGACCGACGCGAAGGTCATTATCATGGATGAGCCAACCGCAGCGCTGACGGAACGCGAGATTCAGAAGTTATTTGGCGTAATTACTGCACTGAAGAAAAACGGAGTATCCATTGTCTATATTTCTCACCGTATGGAGGAGATCTTCACCATCTGCGACCGGATTACGGTGATGCGTGATGGCAGAACGGTGGATACCAAGCCGATTCCGCAGACAAGCTTTGATGAAGTGGTAAGAAAAATGGTTGGTCGGGAACTAACCGAGCGGTATCCAGCCCGGAATCCTTCCTATGGCGAAGTGGTTCTGGAAGTGCGGGACGCTAGCATTAAGGGCTTGTTCCAGAATGTCAGCTTCAACGTAAGAGCAGGTGAGATTGTCGGGTTCTCTGGACTTATGGGTTCGGGACGGACAGAGATCATGAGAGCCATTTTTGGATTGGACACCATGGACAGTGGAGAAGTATGGATCCGTGGCAAAAAAGCGAACATCCGTAAACCTTCGGATGCAGTGAGACACGGCATCGGTTTCATTACAGAAGACCGTAAGGATGAAGGCCTCGTACTGGACTTCTCCATTCGGGAGAACATGGCGCTGCCGAATCTGTTCAGCTTCTCCAGTAAAGGGTTCATTTCCACTGCCAAAGAACAGGATTTCGTCGATACCCTGATCAAGCGTCTGCAGATCAAGACGCAATCATCGGAGACTGCTGCGCGTAATCTGTCGGGGGGCAATCAGCAAAAGGTCGTTATCGCCAAATGGGTGGGTATCGGACCCAGCGTGCTCATTCTGGATGAACCGACGAGAGGCGTGGATGTCGGAGCGAAACGTGAAATCTATCAGTTGATGAATGAACTGACAGAACGCGGTGTCGCCATCATCATGGTATCTTCGGAGCTTCCCGAAGTACTCGGGATGAGTGACCGAATTGTGGTCGTGCATGAAGGGCGGATCAGCGGAGAGCTAACCAGGGAAGAAGCAACACAGGAAAACATTATGACATTGGCCACAGGGGGACAGTGAAATGACAACCATGCAGAACAACAAAACAACCGGAAGCGGATTCCGCTTATCCAACGTGACACAGAAATTAGGACCACTGCTCGGTTTAATTATTCTTATTATTATTGTATCCGTACTGAATCCAAGCTTTTTGGAACCTCTTAATATCTTGAATCTGCTGCGCCAGGTATCAATTAATGCCTTGATTGCCTTCGGTATGACCTTTGTCATTCTGACGGGGGGGATCGACTTGTCGGTCGGCTCCATACTGGCTTTATCCAGCGCCTTTGTCGCGAACATGATGCTATCTGGCTTGGATCCGATTTTATCCATCATCATCGGGGTAGCGCTTGGCGGTGTCATGGGTATGGTGAATGGACTCATGATAACCAAGGGTAAAATGGCTCCATTTATCGCAACATTGGCGACGATGACCATATTCAGAGGCTTAACACTTGTATATACGAATGGTAACCCGATTACGGGACTCGGGGACAGTCTGCTGTTCCAACTGTTTGGACGCGGTTATCTGCTTGGTATTCCGGTACCTGCTATAACAATGCTGATTACATTTGTGATTCTGTGGACGATCCTGCATAAAACGGCTTTTGGCCGCAAAACGTATGCTATTGGCGGTAATGAGAAAGCATCCATCATCTCGGGTATCAAAGTGACACGGGTCAAAATTATGATCTATTCCCTTGCGGGTATGCTAGCAGCGCTGGCAGGTGCCATTCTGACATCACGTCTGAATTCCGCACAGCCTACAGCGGGTACTTCTTATGAGCTGGATGCGATCGCAGCCGTTGTCCTGGGCGGAACAAGCCTGACGGGTGGTCGCGGACGGATCGTGGGTACATTAATTGGTGTTCTGATTATCGGCGTGCTGAACAATGGTTTGAACCTACTCGGCGTGAACTCCTTTTATCAAATGGTTGTAAAAGGTGTCGTCATTGCGATTGCTGTCCTGTTGGACCGCAAGAAAACGGCTTAAGGGGAGAAACAATTATGAAAAAATGGACATTAACACTTGTAAGCATGATCATGATCATCGTTCTGGCCGGGTGCTCTCTGGAACCGCCTGAATGGGCGAAGCCGGACGCTGCCGGAAATAAAGGACAGAAGAAAATAGGTCTCTCGATTTCAACACTGAACAATCCGTTCTTCGTTTCATTGAAAGACGGAGTCGTTGCCGAAGCTCAGAAACAAGGCATTCAGGTTATCGTGGTCGATGCGCAAAATGACTCGGCCAAACAGACCAATGATGTGGATGATCTGATTCAACAGGGTGTCGATGCACTCCTGATTAACCCAGCGGACTCTGCGGCCATCTCTACGGCAGTTCAATCGGCCAACAGCGTAGGCATTCCCGTAATTACACTGGATCGCTCCGCAGACAAAGGTGAGGTAGCAGCTCTGGTTGCATCCGATAATGTCAAAGGCGGACAGATGGCAGCAGAATATTTCGTTGAACAGCTAGGTGAAGGTGCCAAAGTCATTGAACTTGAAGGCGTGCCAGGGGCTTCCGCTACACGTGAGCGGGGTAAAGGGTTCCACGAGGTGGCTGACCAGAAGCTTGACGTGGTTGCCAAACAATCTGCGGATTTCGATCGTTCCAAAGGGTTGAATGTGATGGAAAACCTGCTGCAAGGAAATCCGGATGTGCAGGCTGTATTTGCCCATAACGACGAGATGGCACTTGGTGCAATTGAAGCGATTCAAAGCTCGGGTAAAGACATTCCAGTCATCGGATTTGACGGCAATGATGATGCAATCAAATCCATTCAGGACGGAAAACTGACGGCAACGGTTGCTCAGCAGCCCGTACTGATTGGCCAGCTGGCTGTACAAGCTGCTCTGGATGTCCTGGACGGCAAACAGGTGGAGAAGTCCATCCCGGCAGAATTGAAGCTGGTGACCAAGGAAAATGCAAACAACTAAATGATCTTATATCCCGTTCTGGACGAGTACGCCAGGGCGGGATTTTTTATTTTATTTATTGGGGTGTTATGACAGGTCATAAATGAAAACAAACTTTCTACGAAGGGAAATCCAAGCGAAGCTTGCTTTATTCAGAGATGGATTCGGTCATGACCATTTCCTTTTGTCTGAAAAGCTTTGGAGACATCCCGTACGTTTTTGTAAATAATCTTGTAAAGTAGTTGCTGTCATTAAACCCGGACTGGTATGAAACTTGCGTGATGGGTAGACGTGTTAACCTTAAGAGCTGACAAGCACGCTCCATGCGCAATCGTTGAAGATAGGCAATGGGAGACGTTTGATAAAAGGATTTGAAAATCCGGTTCAGATGCCTTACGGAAATGTTGGCATATAGCGCGATATCCTCCAATGTGAGGTGATCCAGGTAATGATCTTCAATATAGGATACTGCTGCTGCCAGATGCATGACTTGGCCTTCGGAAGTTTTTCCGCTGGACTCATGGTGCCTGGATAAGTAAACTACGAGTTCAGTGAACTTGGAAGTCAGTAAAGTTTTGTACCCCGGCCGTTTCCCGTGATATTCGTCGATCATGTCGGCGATAAACTCTTCGATAAATTCCATATTGTTTAACGACAGATACATATGTTTGTTAATTGATTTCTTGTTATGATAAAGCGGTTCCAAAACAAACATCGCATGATAACCTTCAAACGAACGCAAATCGGAACCAAGTTGAATCATCATTTCCGGCTTATACATGATATTGCATATCTCAAAGCTACAAGGGTCTTTATAGGCATGCGTGGTTTCCCCGTTAATGACGAACACATGCCCCTTTTTAATAAATGAAATTTCATCATTAACGATATGTGTTGCATGGCCGTTAAGCACAATGACGAGTTCAGAGAAGTCCGTATGTTTATGAAGGGAAAAGTCTTCTGCATGCTCCCCGTATTGAATGAAAAATGGAAATTCCTCGTCTCTCGTAAACCATTTTAGACGAACATTCTTCAAGAAATCACCACCACATAATCGAGATTTGTCTATATCATGCTACATTTCTGACTGAATAATCAAGGTTTGAATGAAGGCACACATACTACTATATAGAAAAAACGGGGAGTGAGGCGAGAGATTAAAGAGATTCAACCGGAAAAGTCGAAAACGTATTCTTGAAAGCGATATCAATAAAAGGCATAGTGAGTTGGAAACAAGTTAATTCAGATACAGGGGGCAAAAAAACATGCGCACACTATCCAAAGCAATAGGAACATGTCTTTTAACAAGCACCTTACTTATTTCGGCCGGATGCAGCAGCAGCACAGCAAACAATGCCAATTCGGAGGGTGGCGACTCGGATAGCCCGATTACGTTTACTTTTTTCGGGGCAGATGCGAGTCCTAACTGGAACAAGATGCAGGATGCTGTAGGCAAAAAGATTACTGAAAAAACAGGTGTAACTATTGATGCAGAATATGATATATCAAGCGGAGGAGGCAATGACCGGATCTCCCTCATGGCTGCAAGCGGCGATTATCCGGATTTGATCTTTCCGAAAGGGAATTTAACGAGATTGGTAGATGCGGGTGCCATGCTGGACTTGACGGACTTAATTGAAGAGCATGCACCGAACCTGAAGAAAATTTATGGGGAGCATTTCAATCGATTGAAATATAGTAATGAAGATCCCTCCATTTACTGGATACCTACGAATGGAGCCATTGATCAGATCAGCTTTGATGCAAATAACGGCGCTGCCATTCAGCATCGTGTAGTCAAAGAGCTGGGGTATCCGGAAATCAAAACGTTGGATGACTTCGAAAATGTGCTAAGAGAGTATTATGAAAAGCATCCAACCACAGAAGACGGCCAGCCGACCATTCCGCTGACACTTAGCGCAGACGGATGGCGCCGGATGATTACCGTAACAGATCCAGCCGCCATGGCCACCGGGGGGCCGGGAGACGGGGAGTATTTCATCGATCCTGAAACTTACGAAGCCAAACTCCATTACAAGCGTCCGGAAGAAAAAGAATATTTCCGTTGGCTGAACAAAATGTTCAATGAAGGACTTTTGGACAAAGATAGTTTTGTTCAAAAAGACGATCAATATAAGTCCAAAATCGCCAGTGGACGAGTGCTGTCCCTGCTTGACCCGAACTGGGGTTACAGTGATGCAGAAAATGCACTCAAAAGTGTAGGGAAGGATGACATGACGTACGGATACTATCCTGTAACGCTTGATGAGAGCTTCCAGCGTAAAGACTTCCAGAACATTGGTTTTGATGGCTATGGAATCGGCATAACGGTGGACTGTCCCGACCCTGTTCGGGCGATTAAATTCTTGGACTGGATGTCTTCCGAAGAAGGCCAGATTCTAAGAAACTGGGGAGTTGAGGGAGAGCATTATGTCCTGGAAGATGGAGTTCGCTCCATACCGGCAGAGATTCAGGAAAAGAAAAACAAAGACAACAACACGTTTACCAAGGAGTCCGGAGTGGGTCTGTACTATATTTTCGGAGCGCACTACGGCGATGGAGTTAAGGATTCGACTGGTAATTATTTTACAACCAATTATCCTGAGCAAATACAGCAAAGTTATTCGGATGCAGAGAAGGAAGCCCTTGCGGGTTACGGAATCAGTACGTGGAAGGATCTATTCCCTTCGGAAGAAGAGTTCCCGGTCAAAGAATGGGGAGCAGCGTATAACATGCCTATACCTTCGGATAGCGGCGATTACAACGTGATTTCGCAGAAAACGCAGGATATCATCCAGAAACGCATCGCCGAGGCCATCACGGCTACACCGGCTTCCTTTGATGCGATCTACGACGGTATGATTGCCGAGATCGATCAGGCAGGAGCAGTCGAGATGGAACAGCAATATACGGAGTGGATTAAAGATCGTGTCAGATTATGGACAGGTAAGGATATTAAATAGCTTCAACCAACGTTCGGATCAGAGGAAGAGTGTTTACGGACATTCATAAAGCCGCGATAAGCGGCTTTTTGGTTTTTAATGCAAGAATTTCCCGGAAACGTCCCCGAGAACGATTGCCGGAGTCCCTGCCAAAGTGATTAAACAGATCCAAAGTCAATTAGGATGCCATACTGTTCGTGGTCGAGTTGCTCTGAACCAGTGTGAGCATAAGATCATGATCAAAATCAAATCAATCATATCTCCACCATAGTACATGAGCATACCTCCGATCTTTGCCTGATCCAGAGATACACCGTCAGGCGGCTGAACATAGATGATTTTCGATAAAATGCCATGGCCTGCCAAGGAAAGGATCAGGATGATTGACCGGTATACATAGGAAAAACGATGAGACACAGGGTCGATGTAAAGGAAGGATAGTGTGAACAGATAGCCTGCGATGAAGATATGGAAATGGATAACGAGATAAAGAACGATACTCTCATGCATGAGCGAGTAAAGGTTCGTAGTATATAGCAGCCACAGTCCTCCTATGTTGAGGCAAGTTGTGAAGATCGGGTGAGTCAGCAGGCGAGAAGGCCAACTTTTCAGAATACGTGTAAGACGTCTAGCTAATGGGATGCTTAATGTCTTCAGCAGAAGAGTCATCGGTGCAGCCATGACCATAAGCAATGGTGCGAGCATACCCAACAGTAAATGACTGAGCATATGCGCAACAAAATTAGTGTGGGCAAGACTAGCAAGGGGTCCAGCTACCGCAAGAACTGCTGATGTAACGCCAATACACCAGTAAACGGTCCGATTCAAAGGCCAGGGCTTGTCAGGATTGGAACGAATTGCAGCAATAATATACACGCCCAAAGCAATCACAAAGGGTAAGGCTAGAAGCAGTTGTGGAACGATCCACGCTAAATGCTGCTGTTCAGTACCTTGGTAATGATGCAGGTGAGAATTAATGTACATTGGAGTACGCCTTTCCTGCTCCTTGACTGCTTCTGGTGCGGTAAACAAGAATGAACCCGACCAGAAGCATACAAGCAGCCAAGATGTTCCATACCATGTCGTAGAGAATAACGTTTTCCACATATCGAATCTGATGGATCCTCATCAGTTTGTGTTGGATCAACCCATCGTATAGCTGAAAGCCCCCGGCTCCAAGTAAAAATCCACCCCACCATCTAGCGCG
>Ga0209463_1002276_pt1 | contig 10730 bp, 9 predicted proteins | sample AgamicMgSfrz_FD_187169 | JGI IMG/M metagenome (GOLD analysis project Ga0209463, IMG submission 187169) | Agave microbial communities from Guanajuato, Mexico - Mg.Sf.rz (SPAdes) (version 2) | ecosystem: Host-associated > Plants > Phyllosphere > Phylloplane/Leaf | place: Guanajuato, Mexico... | reverse complement strand
TCTTCAACCAATACATTTTCACCAAACTCAGGGAAAAAGAATAAGTCTTCAGGATGAACAGGATTCCCGTATACATCACATCCAGATTCACCTGGAGTTTCATCTACATATTCAGCAAAGAACTGTTCAGACTGTATACGTTGACCATCCTTTAATCCTCCGATTAACTCAAATCGAGCAGGCATTCCTGGTTTAGCTTCTTTGCTTGTTACAACAGGTAATACAATGTTTTCATCACTATTTGCTACTTTAAGAATATTTTCTTCTAAAAGTAGTCCGTTTAATTTTTTCTCTCTTAGCATAGATACAATTTCATCATATGGAGTAGGAGTAGGCGATAGTTCTAAGAGAGCCACCTTTAATGCAGGATTAAGTTCAAAATCCTTTATTGGTTCAAATTGATACGCTTGGCCTTTAAAAATTTCCTTATGTATAGAAGCTTCTTTATCTTCTTTTACTCTTACTTTATATGTGCAGCTAGGATCTGTTACAACGTTTTTTAAATAAGTAATGGTAAGTGTGTCTGTTTGGTGGAAAGTAACCTCTCCACTTACTAAGGAACCGTTCAACTTCACTTCCGCATAATCAGTAGCGGGTATATGAATTTTTGAAGGTTTGGAATCATCCTCAAAGTAAAACTCATTATTAATTAATTTTACTTTACTAAATAGTTCATTCTCTGGCTTTGTAAACCATTTCATCTTATTTCACCTCCGGCAAAAGGGAAAGGTATGTCCTAGCTGAACACTCTTATAGCAAAGGAGGTATCTAATTTGGATACTCAAAATTATTCTTATTTTATTCAAGAATTCAAGAAAACAGCGAAAATAGATTTAGCCCTATATAAAGATGACCAAATGGTTAGAAGGTTAGAAAACTTTATTCGTAACAAGGGCTTTAAGGATTTTAAAGAACTTGGCCAATTGCTACAGGGGAATAAAGATCTTGTGGAAGAGTTAAAGGGATACATAACAATCAATGTGACAGAATTCCTTCGTAACGAGAAGATGTGGGAAGACTTTTATAAAGTAGCGGTACCTGAAATCATTAAGGGGAAGCGTAAAATTAGAATATGGAGTGCAGCTTGTTCATCGGGAGAAGAACCTTACACAATAGCTATTCTTCTTAAAGAGCATTTTCCTACCCTCGATGTAGAAATAATTGCAACCGACCTTGATTCTACAATCCTAGCAAAGGCACAGAAGGGTATCTATAAAAAGAATGATATTCGTGCTTTTGATAGCCGTATTTTTTCCCGCTACTTTGAAGAGGTAGAAACCGATTATCTAAAGGTTAAAGATGAAATTAAAAGGAAAGTACGCTTTGAACGTCACAACTTATTAGAAGATCCATTCCCTAAGATGGTAGACCTCATCGTATGTAGAAATGTATTAATTTACTTTAAAGATGATGCGAAAAATGAAGTTTATACAAATTTCTCTCAATCTCTTGTTGATAATGGAATCCTATTTATAGGAGCAACAGAACAAATATTTAAACCAGAACAGTTTAGGTTTAAAATTTTAAAATCATTTTTTTATCAAAAACAAAAAGAGGGAATCTAATCCCTCTTTATTTAATCTAATCAAACACTTTTAGAAAATGCTTCAACTACACGATCTGGTTTAAATGGCTTAATAATAAAATCTTTGGCACCAGCTTCTAATGCTTGTTGAACCATTGTTTGTTGACCCATTGCAGAGCACATAATAACAGCAGCATTCGGATTAAGAGCAATGATATCCGCTAAAGCTTCTAAGCCGTTCTTTTCAGGCATTGTAATATCCATTGTCACAATGTCAGGGTTAAGCTCTTGGTACTTTTCTACAGCTTCCACACCGTTAGCTGCCTCACCAATTACATCATAACCATTTTTCTTAAGCATATCGCCTAACATTTTTCTCATAAATGCTGTATCATCTACGATTAATACTGTTTTAGACACTTGTCAGTCACCCCTTAATAAAAAGTTAAATTCCTAATAATTCACTAGCTAATTGTTTAGCGAAAGGTATATTAATAACTTGCATTATTTTTGAATGAACTAAATTTCCGATTTTTAAGTCGAAAGCTACTTTAATGATATATGTATCAGGGAATAATTCGTTTATTAGTTCCTCATTATGTACCTCTACGTAACTTAAATTCGGTGGCTTAATATCAATGGTTACATTCAAAAAATCAGACATAGCGGTAGAAGCAGAACCCATCATTTGATTCATTACTTCTTGCACAGCGCTAAGTTCTAGTTCACCAAGTTCGAAATTTTCTTCAATGGAGCCATCTTCACCCATCATTAAACTTGCTATAACAGCTGCATCTCGAGGATCTAGTATTAGAACGTTATGTCCCTCAAGACCTTCTGAATACTCAACTTCAGCAAGTACATACGGGCTAGGATAAGAACGGAAGAGCTCTTCTTTATTAACAATTTCAACTTTTGGTGTAGAAATATCAATTTCTTGGTTCACCATTACGCTTAGTGCTGTACTAGCGGAACCAAAAGTCATATTTCCGAGCTCTCCAATTAAGTCTAAAAATTCGTTTTGAAATTTTTCTTTAGACAATTTATCACCCCCTTGTGTTTAATCGCCATTTATAGTAATCAAAAAAGTTAAAAAGTAAAAAAAACGACATCTTTTTTTCAGAGGAGGTTTTTCTATGATACGAGTAATGCTAGTGGATGACTCTTCATTTATGAGAAAGCTTACAAAAAATATGCTTGCAGACGATCAGGAAATAACGATTGTAGCGGAAGCTAAAAATGGAGAGGATGCACTTCAAGTACACACTGATGATATAGACGTAGTATTGTTAGATATTGAGATGCCTAAAATGACAGGCCTAGAGGTATTAGAAACTTGGTATAAAGCAAATAAGAACATAACAACTATAATGTTTAGCTCTCTTACAAAAAACGGTGCTTCTGAGACCATTCGAGCACTTGATTTAGGTGCATTTGATTTTATTGAAAAGCCTAATAATCCAGTGGCGTTAAATCAAAAGAAAGAGGAGATTATAGAGAAAATTAAATCTGCTTATAAACACAATCAGAGAAAGCAGAATTTGTGGACACGCCGAACAACAAATACATTACAGAAACCTTTGACTACAAGTAATAGAGGGGAAGCACCACTTGCTGCTTCTGGAAAGTCTCTTAACTCGGTATCTCCAAAAAAAAATACTTCTCCAAGCGGATTAAGAAAAGCACCCGCTACCTTAAAAAATTTAATTCTTATAGGATGTTCCACAGGGGGACCTAAAGCATTAAAAGAAATTATTCCTATGTTTCCTGGTAACTTAAATGCTGCTATTTTAATTGTTCAGCATATGCCAAAAGGGGATTACACCCGTTCTTTAGCCGAAACATTAAATAGGGTTTCAGAACTGACAGTTCACGAAGCGAAAAATGGACAAAAGATAGAAAACGGAAATGTGTATATTGCTCCTGGTGGGCACCAAATGAAAATTAACAACGAAATGATTGTACTTACTGAGGATCCACCGGAAAGCGGTCACGCACCTTCGGTAGACTATATGTTTAGAGAAGTACTTAACAAAAAAGGATTTTTAAATTTGTATCCAGTAGTTCTTACTGGTATGGGAGCAGATGGTTCAAAAAGTTCTTTATTACTTTCTAACAGCGGAATTGAAACAACAGTGGAGTCAGAGGAAACGTGTGTAGTATTTGGTATGCCTAAGAAGGTAATAGAGGTAGGAGCAAAAAACAAAACACTTCCGCTTGTGGATATACCGAATTATGTGACAAAAAAACTTAACTAAGAACAATACTAAAAAGCAGACCTTATCAAAGGGGCTGCTTTTTAGCTAGTAGTTTAGAATTAAAAAATATTTTGTTTCCTTGTAATTCCTGTAATTAAAAGGAGACATTATGTGAATTTTTTGGAAGTTCACAAGCAAATTATATCATTTTTAGGATTTTTATACCAGTATTATTTACATAGTTATACCTTCTGTAATACAAAAAAACAGACCGTGGCGCACGGTCTGTTTTTTTCAAAGTAAATCCTTGCAGGTGATTTACTTTGATTCCTTCAAATAAGCACTATATGAAGGGGGTATTTGAAGAGTGTATCAAGTTCCTCACTAGTAATTATAGTGATTTACCGCGTTAGTATCAAGAAGTATTTTCTAATTATTTGGAATTTATTTGTTACTGCAATTAAAATAACCTGTTTTTTTGACAATCATTTTCTAAAGTTGTATAAATTCTAGGTTTAAATAAGGAGGGATAAAGTTTGTTCAAGAAATTTACGTTAAAACAAAAATTCTTAACCCTGATTACAGGAGTCCTTGTTGTATCTACAGTATCTCTTGTTACGCTTAGTAATGAGGAAGCGAAAAAACAAATGGAGCAGATATTTACTGGTAATGCTCAAACGTCTGTTTCTACCTTGAATGACGTAGTAAACGATCAATTTACAAAGCAATTTGAAAAAATTAAGTATGCAGGAGCTCAGCTTTCTAGTACTGGCAAAAAAGATAAAAATGCCGAAGAAGTACTTAAATACTTAGAAGGCACTGATAGCGATGTAGCTTCAGCCTACATAGGATTCGAAAACAAAAAAATGATTTCTCAACCTAAACAAAATTGGCCATCTTCGTATGATCCTACTTCGCGTCCTTGGTATACAGAAGCAAAAAATCATAGTGGAGAGGTTATTTTAACTGAACCATATGTAGATGCAACAACTGGTAATATGGTTATTACAATTGCTACAGAGAGTGCTGATAAAAGCGGTGTAGTAGCTATTGACCTTAAATTAGATGCAATTTCAACTTTAACCAGCAAAACAAAAATCGGTAAGGAAGGATTTAGTTTTATTATTGATGGGAAAGGAAAAGTTCTTTCACATCCTGACTTTAAAGCTGGGGATGACGTTAACGGTGTTGCACGTTTAAAGAAACTAGTTGAATCTAGTGAAACAAACGGCAGTTATAACTATACTTTAAACGGAGAAGATAAAAATCTAATGTATATGAAAAATGATATTACAGGTTGGAAAATTGGCGCTTCATACAATAAAACAGAGATTAACGATTTAGCTCAACCAATTGTTAATAAAAGCATTATCGTAACCATTGTTATCTTAATTCTTGCTATCGTTATTACATACTTTGTAGTAGCCGCTATTATTAGACCTATTAACAGACTTAAAGCTATTTCTGAAAAAGTAGCAAATGGTGATCTAGCTCAAACTGTAGAAATTAAATCACAAGATGAGTTAGGAAAACTAGGAGAATCATTCAATAAAATGATTTATTCTCTTCGCGATATGGTTCACTCTATTACAAATACTTCTGTAAACCTCGCTTCATCCTCTGAAGAACTATCTGCAAGTACTGAAGAAAATGTATCTTCAATCCGTCAGATTTCTGAATCTATCCAAGAAATTTCTAATGGTTCGAATGACCAACTAAGAAGTACAAATACAGTATCAAAAGTTATTAATGATATCTCAGAAGATATTAACCGTATGGGTACTAACATTGACTCCGTTACAGAAGCTACACTAGATACATCTAAGAAAGCAAATGATGGAGTAGGCGTTATCAATGAAGCAATTAAGCAGATTAATGTAGTAAAAGAAACAGCTAGCAATACAGAGAAGGATTTTAATATCCTTGTTGAAAAAGCACACGAAATTATGAAGTTTAATGAAATCATTTCAGATATTGCTCAACAAACTAACTTATTATCTTTAAATGCTGCTATTGAAGCTAGTCACGCAGGGGATAAAGGTAAGGGCTTTGCTGTAGTAGCAGATGAAATTCGTAAGTTAGCGGAAGAATCAAGAGATGCCGCTAAACAAATTGGTTTCTTAATTGAAAACATCCAAACTTCAGTAACAAATGCTTCTGTCTCTATGTCTGATAGCGTAAGTTCTGTAGAGAGCGGTAGCGAAAAAGTTCTTGAAGCTGGCAAAACATTTGAAGACATCGTTCAACAAATTAATGAACTTTCAGTGAGTATGAAAGAGATTAGTACATTTGCTACTAATATCGGACAAGGTACTGAAGAAATGGTTCAATCTTTCACTGAAATCTCAAATGTATCAGAAGAAATCACTAGCAGTATTGATAATGTAGCTAGTGTTACAGAACAACAAAATGCTTCTATGGAAGATATCTCTAAAGCTTCTGAGTCATTAACAAGAATGGCTGAAGAGCTAAAAGATTTAATATCTCACTTTGAAATCGAAGAAAAATAAGGTTGAAACAAAACAAAAAAGCAAAGGGGTAATCCTTTTGCTTTTTTTGTGTGCTATAGAAGAGAACAAGCATACATAAGGGAAAAAATATAAGCAATACATATTTATTCCAATTGCCATTCTTAAGTAATATAATTTAGGTAAAGAATATAATTCTACTAATGTTTAACTAATCTTTAATGTTATTTCTACCAACATTAAATTAAGGGGTGTAGTAATGAGCACAAGTAAAAAGAGAGAATTTCGAACGTCAGAAAACAATGTATTGGTATTAAAGGAATTACCGAAGCAAAAAGATAAGATCTCTTTTACTTACGAAGTAAATATTAATTTACTTAAGTCTATACTTTTTAACCTTAAAGAAGGAGGCTATTTGCATAATCCTCTTTATAAAATTTTAAACATTACTAGCATTACCTTAAAACCTAAATACGGATACACATACGCTGTTTTCACAGGGATCTGTACAGGGACAATAGATGGTTTTCATAAAGAGTTAGATGAACCGTACCCCTTTGTATTCGTTAACCGGTAGAATGTAAGCAAATAAAAAAACCAGAGAAACAACTCTCTAGTTTTTTAGTAAGTCTGTATTGTTATCGCTGATCAAACATATAAACTTTTGACCTATAACTAATATTTAAAACGAGTCCTATTAAAAACATACTACTCATTAACGAGCTTCCTCCATAACTTATGAAAGGAAGAGGGATACCGGTAATAGGCAACATTCCAATACACATCCCTACATTCTCAAGTACGTGGAATAGGATGATAGCAATTACTCCCGTACATATATAAGAAGCAAATGTATCTTTCGTATTATGAGCAACCATAACGATATGATAAATCAGCAGCATAAACATAAGAAGAACGACACTTGTACCTAAGAAACCATAGTTTTCACCAATAGCACTGAAAATAAAGTCTGAATGCTTTTCGGGAACATAAACCGCTCCATATGATGAATCTCGACCAACTATCTGTCCTGAACCAATTGCTTTTAGAACCTGCATATAGTTGTATGATAAGCTACCAGCATAATCTTCAGGCTTAAACCAAGCATAGATACGATCAAATTGATATGCCTGTACTTTTAGATACTTTTCTAGTACAGGCGCGTGATAAAGCACCATATATATAAGAAGCACACCAATTGCTACGATAGAAGAGAAAATCGGAATAATTAACTTAAACGTTATTCCTGATATAAACAACATTGTAAAGAATAAAAAGACCATTACCAGCGTTGTCCCTAAATCCGGTTGTTGCATTACTAAGAGTATAGGTACGAATAGGGTAGCGGATAATTTTACAATAAGAACTATATCACTTCTCATATCTCTGTAAGGGTTTGCTTCGTTATGTTTAGTTACAACTTTGCTTAAAGCTAGAACCAAAGCAATCTTCATAAACTCTGATGGTTGAATAGAACCTATTCCAGGCAATACAAACCAGCTCTTTGCATTATTCTTTAAAGGAGCAATGCTAGAAGGGGAAACGATAAGCAAAATAAGTAAAAGGATATTAAATCCGTAAAAGTACCAAGTAAATTGATTAAGTTGATCTAAATCAGGTCTCATTGCGAATGCAATTATAACTGCACCGATGCCGTACCATACCGCTTGCCTTAGAACAAAGTTTGTTCCGTATTGACCAGTTTGTTGAGCCGCATAAATTGCAAAGCAACTTACACAAAAAAGAAGAAGTAAAGTTAGAGCAATATTAAAGTTGAAGCTTTCTATTTTTTTGTTGCGCATTGTTACACCATTTTCTATTTGTATATTGGTACTAAGTTACTATTTAATGTTTTTTGCAGAATAAAAAAACACTATCTGAGATTAAGTTAAGGTTTAATTACTTTGTTATATAAACAGCGAAAGTAAGTTGTGTAACTTGGTAGTCCTGTAACAAACCGCTTATTTATAAGACAGAAATACATTTAACTGGTAATAAAGTTTTTAACACAAAAAAAGAAACAATAAGGGTGAGTCACTTTAACACTGGGCCTAACAGTTAGTTAAAGTGACTCACTATACAAAGTATAGTTCCTTATTGTTTCAAGAGTATTAACACTCACATTAGGACATATTGTATAAATTGTGATAAATAAGTCATTAGTCAAGTCAGAAATATTTAATATACAATAACGTAAGCGTCATTCCTCTATACATAAGCTTACTTGCAATTATGGAAAGTTTGTACCTAAGATGTTAGCTGAATTATACTTAGTACCTAGTATTAATTCAATGTAAAGTTATTTCCATTTTCGAACTAGTTATGTATTGATGAGATTGAATGACTCCTTTTTATTAGAAGCACATCCGGTAAATAATTGATTAATAAGATAAGGTTTAAAGCATTAACAAGGTTGGTTGAAGTTTCTGCATTGTGTCATCAATATATCTTACAAAGAGAATTGTACAACAAAGAAAAAGAAATGTCACTTGTTTTTTTGTTATAAAAAATAATTACCGAAAAATATAAAAGGGATAATCCTGAGAATGCGAAAAAGCTACCCGAATAGGACAGCTTTCTCTAGGGAGATATTATGGAACTAACTATAAAAGGATGAACAAAGATGTTTTCTGAAAGCATATAACAGATCGAGTTATTGAACATACAAAAACACTCAAAAACATCCAAAAATCGCTCATAAAAATTCAGAAACACTCAATTATTATAATTTACGTTTTTAAAATTGTCACTACAAATTTTCACCAGTGAATCACATTTTTAAAGAACAAATTAAGCCCGTGAAAAATTAGCTTTTAGGTGGGTAACGTAACTTACATAATTTAAAACTAGAGCGACTTGATATAAAGTAAAAAAAGACTGTTATGCAAAGCACACAGTCATTGATGTATAGTTGCTTAAAATAATTAAGCTGAATGTTGAATTAGAGATGTCCATAAACCCTTTTCTTTAGCAGATTGGATATTTTTTCGATTTTCTTCTGCATACTCTTTCAAAGAATGTTGACCAAAATGTTTTTCAAGAATCTGAACAACACATAGCACATCGTCATTATCTCTTTTGGTTGGCTTACCATTTTCAATTGAGAACATAGCAGAAATAAGTTCACTTGGTAAGGATACCTCTACGAAAGGTGAGTTAGGATCTTTCTTACTTTCTTCTTGTTTTTTTGTTAATTCGCTTAAAACATCTACTGCGTAGTCAAATAATTTTTCTGATAAGATAAGAGATTCAGTACTGTTATCCCCAAATGACCAAGAAGCGATTCCTGTTTCATTATCTGAATACTCGACACCATATCCTTCTTTATCGTCACAAGACCAAACAATATGTAACGTGTTAGATTTGTTGTCCTTTTCTACAATATTAAATTTTTCATTTCCTTTATTTTTACTCATAAATAAGAGCCTCCTATAAATATCTGTTTTATTACTAAGATTATAGAAGCACTTTGACGATATGGTAAAAAAAGAAGAAATTATATAGTATAGATAGTAGGTATAATTGTCACATTGTAAAAAACAAATTCTATATCGTTATATTTATAATGTCATTCTGATTAAATAAAGGGTGAAAGAGGGGATTTCTTGAAATACCGTTATGCTATTATTTTAATGCTTATAGCTATGTCGTTAAGTGTATTTAATTTTTATGCGTGGACTTCTTTGTACATTTTATCTATTATTTTGTTACTTATTAGCTTCTATGCTATTTTAGCAAGCAAGAAGAGAGAACATAATTACATAAAAATCACGGATTTTATAAGGAATGAGTACGACACGTTATTACTATTGTTTGCTCTGTTATTATTAGCAGGAAAATATCTAATGTCGGAACCTTTTAAAAGCATTAGCCATTATTCAGGCTTAGTCATAATATTTTTGGTTATATGTGTTGGTAATAGTTTCAAAAAAAAACATAACAATAATTTATAATAAAAAAAGCGGTATAAATCTTATGTGACTTATATCGCTTTTTTTGTTATAAATATTCCTGAAATTATTCTTTTTTATTTAATCGGTAATACATATAAGAATATACAGAAGAAATGCAGGACACTTCCTACTATAACGAAGATATGCCAAATCAAATGATTGAATCGAGCACGCCACACATAAAAAGCAGCTCCAATTGTATAGGTGATTCCACCAGCCACTAGATAATAAATACCTTCACGTTGAATTGTATCTGTTAGCGGATTCCAAGCGAAAACAATCATCCAACCCATTAGAATATATAACACGGTAGATGTGTAAAGGAACTTCTTCACGAAAAATACTTTAAAGACTGTTCCCAATATGGCTATTCCCCACACAACGCCTAACAATGTCCATCCCAATGTACCTTTAACAGCTATTAATAAAAAAGGTGTATAGGTACCAGCGATAAAGAAATAAATCGAAGAATGATCAAGTATTTCAAAAATATCTTTCCCTTTTCCTTGTGGAAGGCTATGAACCAATGTAGAAGAGATATACAGGAGCAACATTGTGGAACCAAAGATCGTGAAACTAACGATAT
>Ga0209463_1002275_pt1 | contig 10734 bp, 20 predicted proteins | sample AgamicMgSfrz_FD_187169 | JGI IMG/M metagenome (GOLD analysis project Ga0209463, IMG submission 187169) | Agave microbial communities from Guanajuato, Mexico - Mg.Sf.rz (SPAdes) (version 2) | ecosystem: Host-associated > Plants > Phyllosphere > Phylloplane/Leaf | place: Guanajuato, Mexico... | reverse complement strand
CATCTTCTATTTCAAACACTTTGCTTTCTGTTTCTTGGATATTCTCGATTACAATCGGTTTCTTTTCTTCTAATCTTTCTAACTCTCGCTTGTATTCACTTAATCTTCTTTGCTCTACAGATAATGACTTTTCTAATTCCTCAATCCCTGCGTTCAAAACGGAATCACCTCTTCTTGTTGACTAACATCATAAACTTCCATAAGTGCTTGTAATCCGTATTCGTAAGCCACAACCATTGATGCGGCATTAGGTTCTTTACTTTGCTTGTATCGTTCAACCAAATTCATCATTATTTGGATTTCAGCTTCAATTTTGTTTTGTAGGCCCATCTTATTCACCTGCTACTTTCGTAATTGAATGCTCAACTACATACTCTTCAACACATTCCGTTGAGTTATGGATGTAATCTCCGTCAAAATCCAAGTACTCTTCACCCATATAAATCTCTTGAGAACACCCTTTGCAATTTCCAATAGAATCATTCGCTGATGAATCGTGAGCATTTCCGATTAACATTCCGTTTTCAATCATTTCCACATTCCTCCACTCAGTAGTTATTTACTTAGAAGAAATGACCGTGTTATAATAGAGGTAGAATATTGAGTCATTTCTTCAAAAGAGTCGATTATTAGGCGTAGTCGGCTCTTTTTATTTTGTTTTGATGCTTTCACGCATCGGAATATCCAGGAACCTTTCAATAAGGTGGGGGACCAACATTAAATTCCTGAATATTCCGACAAGCGAAGGCTTGTCTATGTCCACAAATTTGTAAAATCTTTATATATAGTTTTAATAAAAAATATGTTAAACTGATTACACCTCAAGATTTCTTATTCCGAAATCTAAAACTACTATCTTTTTATCGCCCTACATCTCAACATGTAGGGTTTTTATTATTTAGCTAGAGTTATAAACTCCTTATGCATTTCCTCAACCTTATCTGCGCTGTTATGTATCCCTCTAGCTCGTAAATCCTTTATGATCCATGCTAGTTTCTTTTGTTCGTATTCATCACGCTGCTGTTTATTCATCGGCTTCAATCCTGTTCTTGTTTTACTTCATGTACAACAACTTCTAATTCAAGGTTATTCAACTCCTCTACTAATTCTTTGAGTCTTTCTAACCCTTTTACCTCAACTTTTGCTGTTAAATTAGTATTCTTCATAATTACCACCCTTTCGATTTGGTATAATTTTCATAAGAGGTTGAATTAACTAATAACTAGGAGGACTCTTATGAAGATTAAAATGAATTTCAATATGGACGATCTTGAAAAAGCTATTAAAGAAAAAGCTGAAACTGCTATTAAAGACGGTAAATCTGGAGCTACAACTCAAGTAGAATGTACAAACTGTAAAAAGGAATTTGAAATTGTAGCTAAAGAAGGGACTGTGAAGTGCCCTCACTGTAATGAAGAGATTAATATCACTATAAATATCAAATACGACAATTAACTTTTGTGTAATTCAACCTCTTATTAAATGTGATAAAACCCTTATGTTAGAGTCGAAGCTGCCACTTCGGCTCTTAACTATTTAAAAGAATCTGTCTAGCTTCAGTTAGATTTTTAATTAATAATGCTGTTTCCACATGGTTACAAACCTTAGTCAATTCATTAATTCTCTCTAATAATTCTTGAGCTACCTCGCCTTTATGTAATTGCTTTGTCATTTTTGCTCCTCCTTTATATACCTTCTATCTATCCAATCCATTAAACGAATGAATCCTGCAAGTAAAATGAATAGAACCAAAATCATTAGATGTGATAATGTGCTTTCTTCCGTCATTTAAACCGCCTCCTGCTCTTGCTCTTTCTTTAGTCGGTCTATGATGTAGCCTTGTCCTTTTGGTGTTACGTATGTTGTTGTCCATGTGAATGCTTCACCATTTGGTTTCTGTTTAACACCTTGTGCGATTTCAAAGTATCCTTTTTCAACTGCTGGCTGAGTTGGTTCAGTAGAACGCTTGAACATTAACTCCCATTCTCTAAGCTTTGCAAATAACTGGCGTTGACCAATTTTTACTCCTTGTTTTGTTGCTAACTTTGCAACTTCACTAACTTTCAGTGTTTGTTCTGACTGCATACACGCTTCTGCGAAGACTACTAATGGTTTTTGCTGTACAATTTGCTGTTGTGCTGCTGCAAGTTTTTCTTTCTCTTCTTTTAATTTAGTGAGAAGACCGATTGCAAAGTCTGGATTTGTTACCGCTTGTTCCAAAACTTGATCTGTCATGTATGCTCCATGTTTTCTAATAGAAGGAAGTACTTCGCTTGTTACCCACTTTTTGAATTTCTTGGCGCTTTGCAACTTACTTGAAAGGATTAAAGAGTATAAACCAGATTCGTTAATCACTTTCTGATTTCGATTTTGTCTGCCGTCCCAAATTGGGAGGTCAGCTTTTTCATCTTCATCAACATGCATTTGAATAGCTTTTGATGTGTTGTTGTATCCTAATGCCTCCGCTACATCTTTAGCTACAAACCAAACATCTTCACCTTGTACCACTGTTCGAACCTGACCGAACTCTTCATTATTGAAAACCTGTAATTGATTCATTTTCTTTCCTCCTTATTTAAATGATAAATTTTTTATCGTCAAATACCGAAAAATAATCAGGAAACAGTTCTTTGACACTCATATCAAACACATCCTGATACTTAACCATTATATCTGGTCTCGGTATATATCCACTTTCAATCTTACGAACATAAACAGTTGATATACCAACCTTTTCAGCTAATTGCCTTTGTGTGAACTTCATCTTTTTCCTTTCACTTCTCAAGATGTTATTCATTTAACCACCTTCCATTTCAACTCGCGTTTCTTTGTTGACTTCAGTATAAATGATAAATTTTTTATCGTCAACAGATTTTATAAATTTTTTATCATTTTTTACGAAAAGGGGTTTAAAGTGATAAAATTTGTATCTATAATATAATTAAGGATTTACTGAGAGGGGAAAATTTAAAATGACTTTTGGAGAAAAACTAAAACAACTGAGGGGCAAGCGTACACAAGGCGATGTAGCTAACCTGTTAAACATATCAAGAGCAACATACTCACATTTAGAAAATAACAGAATTGAACCTAGTATGACTGTATTGAACTCTATTGCAGATCTGTTTTGTGTTTCAACTGATTACTTATTAGGAAGATCTTCAGATCCACGCTTAACTGAAGAGCAAGATAAAACAGCTGATGAAATGGCTAGAAGATTTATGGAATTAGTAGCTGATCTACCTAAAGAGGAGCAAGAAAATGCTTGGAAACAAGCGGCAATGTACGTGAATTTTACTAAAAATCAAAAATAATGTTACATCATAAAAGAAGCTAACTACTTAGTTAGCTTCTTTTAATTTCTTTTCTGCATATGTATGAGAAGTGATTTCCTTTAAAACCTCTTCTGAGTTAGTCCCCCTGTTCTCTAAAAGCCACTTCACCATTAATTCTCTTGCTAATTTCTCTTTTGTCATTTCCAGTTCCCCCTACATCCCCTAATTATTGTAATTTTTTGGTATTAATTCTGTTTTTGTAAATTCTACAAAAAACAGAATATCTCCAGAAACCACGAATGCGACCACCCTCAAAGGATGATCGCATTCTTCATATCATATATTTAATATCCAAGACTTACCAGCCACCTGGATCCTGAGAATATAAAACTATAGGTTGTTTAGCTTCTGTTGCCGTTTGTTTTGTTTGCTCGTTCGGCACATTAGAAGAGTTCAATAAAAATCCTCCTAATACAGCTAACATAGGTATAATTGCTAAAAGTTTTTTCAAGTGTAATTCACCTACCTTTAAAGATAATTATACCATTTTTTCAATATAAACCCAAATATATTTTTGTCATTTGCGAGTAAAATATATCGCCTTTTCGTAATAAGTTTTCATGTGCTTCTTCCATCAAACGTTTATTATCTTGTGCCATTGCTAAGTAGACAGTTTGTATAGGAGTTAATGTACCAGATTCTTTTTTTAGTTTTATCAACATTTGCTCCGCCTCTTTTTTAAAACCTTGTCGTATCTTTAAGAAAGCTATTTCAGCTGGATGAATTTCGTTCAATGTATCCAGCTCTTTCGCATGATATATTTTTAAAAATGATAATGTATACTGGAACATTTTCTTTTTCTCTTCTACGCCAACATAAGTTAAATCTTCTAAAATCTCATAAGCTTTAAGTAAGTATTTTTTTGATTTCTCGTAATTCTCAAAAATGTAGGATTCCCCTAATTTAAAATAGGCCATAGCATTCGGTAATACATAATATGGGTTAAGTTGACATACGCTTAATATTTCATTGCATTTCTTTCGCGCTTCAACAACACTTCCATCCCTTAACAAAAGAACAGCTTCAGCCTCTTTTAAACGTAAAACAAATGTCTTTTCTATAAATTCATTTGATATTTCTTTAATATTGTTCTGAATTTCATCCATTTTATCGGAAATTAAATTATGATTTCCTGTTTGATATAGTAATTGACATAACAACAAATCGATTAGAACTTTCATTTCTAAACAACTTGTCTTTTTATTTTTTTCTCGCATCAAATTATAAAATTCAAGTAGTTCAACTTTTTCAGTAAACCTTTTATGAATCAACTCATAGACATTAGACCATTCTCTATTTATACCAGTTTTGGATTCCTTCTCTTGATCTACGATTACTTTTAATGAGTTGAAATCACCACGTAACGATAAATATTCCATGATTTCTCTTCTATTTTTGGGTTTCGCTACTTTCACATATCTAGAAATAAATTCTCTTTCCGTTTTCGTCCCTTTATTCAATAAAGCTAATGATGTAGATAGGTACGAAAAACGCATCTGTCTTCTTCCTTTAAATACGTCAGACACGCCACTAGGAGATATTCCCCAACATGCAGCTAATTTACTGTTTGTAATTCCAGCTAAACATAAATCACCTTTAAGCCTGTTTAATAATTCTTGCAAGATGTTGTCCCCCTTGTCGGAACAAAAAGACACGTTATACCCATTTTTTAACTTTTAAGGAAAACGCGTCACTACATTCAAAAGATGTGTTATAATTTATGTAAGACTTGCAGTAAGTGTTTTCCCTAGTGCCGTAGGGAAAGCGGTGTAAGAGTGTTAGCGCACTACTTATACACGCTGTGAGTCTTTTTTACGTCCGTTTATTTTATTATTTTCATAATATCACATTTTTGGCAAATTTCAGTCATGTGGTTATCAGAAAAATGTTGAGAAAGTTTTAAAATCGCTATATACCAACGTTTCTCAATTGACATAAAATGAAATAAGCAATTATGCATCAAGTACCTACATGAATATTTTACCACCAAACAAACATTTGTTCTATATAAATATTATTTTCTCATACTACTAACTTTTTTGTATTATTTGTTAGTATATCTAACTTTTGTGGTATGTAGATAGTCGGATAACTATACTCAAATTATGAGAACATTAGGCCAAACTATTAAATATTTTAGAAAAAAGTCAGGTTTAACACAAGAGGAGTTTGCTGATAAATACGGTTTTAGCCACGGTCAAATGAAACATTGGGAGACAGATCGACACCAGCCAGATGTTGATAGCATCAAAACTTTAGCGTCGATTTTCCGTATTTCTACAGACACACTTCTAAACTTCGAGAACGAGCAAGATGATGCGTTACTAGCATTGCTACAAAGTGACGTCAAAAAAGCTTATGAGGAACTTGATGGGCGTCAGAAAGGGCGTTTTGCTAAACAGGTTTCATTGTACGTGAAAATGTTGCAAAACAACAAAGATATACTGTGATTTGATTTCATCATAAAAGAAATCATTTCCAATATATAAAGGTAAAATTTTACATATTTTTTACCAAATGTGGTAAGAGAGCAAATTGCTCTCTTTTTTTGTCTTTAGATGTTCCCCCAATTCTAAAGGGACAATTATCCATTATGTTCCCAAATAGATATAATACATCAAATGAATATCAAATTTATGTTAGGAGGAACGAACTTGAATGGATACTTTTATAGACAGAGTCCTGTGTTAGGCCCTATGCCTGACCCTTGGAATCCTGTGTCTGGCCCTTTTCCTCACCCTTGGACACCTGAAAGACCACCATGGTGGTGGTGGTATATTCCTAAACCAAAGCCTTGGCCACTACCAGATCCACCACCAGATCCATATGCTCATCCTTATAGTATACCGACACAACATTTTCAATCATATCAACAGTATCACCAATATCAACATCAACCATATAGGTGACTATTTTTTACTAATAGATAAAAAGGAGAGACTGGTACTCTCTTTTTTTATTTTCATTCGACAAAATATGACAATATACAAATAATCCGTTTGCTAACATAAGATGAGAAATCTTACATTTTTGATCCTAGGGGGATACATATTATGAACAACAAACTATTAATCGCACTTACAAGTTGTGCTTTAATCATGGGATTAGCTGCATGCTCATCTAATGAAACTGCAAGTACTTCTAACGACTCTAAAGCTGAAGAGAAGGCTCAGAAGGCGGAAGAAAAAGAGAAAGCGAAAAAAGAAAAAGAAGAACAAAAAGAAGCCGAAAAACAACGTAAACAACAAGAAAAAGAGAAGAAAGAGCAAGAAAAGAAAGCTAATGAAGAACAGAAGAAACAACAAGATGAAGCTAAGAAAAAAGAAGAACCAAAACCAGTTGTAAATGTGGATAAAGCTACATACGAAAATGAAGTTAAGCCTACTATTGATGAAATGATAAAGGAATATGATGAAATTTGGAACCAGGACTGGAGACCTATTTGGGGAGAAGCAAGCAAGGACCCTGAATCTCTTGACAAGAACGCTTTAAAAGAGAAAATGGAGTCAGTTGCAAATCGATATGATGCACTTTCCAAGAAAAATACAGAATTTAAAAGCGGCTCAAAGCTAACTGATCCTGTATTAAAAGAAAAGATTGAGAAATTCAGAGTGGAGTTTGGACTAGCAACTAACTATAGAAGTAATGCCGGAAGAGCTGTAAATCAGGGAATAAAAGGTTTAGCACCAATGAAAGACAGAATGAATGAAGCTCAAAAATCAGTCAAGCTCTCTGATCAGAAACTAATTAATGCTGTAGCTAGCTTAACTGAGGTAGAATCAAAACTAGGTATTAAACGTTAATAGGCACTCGAAAGAGTGCTTTTAATTATGAATTTATAAAAAGGGGATTAAACAGTGAAAATTACTTTATTTACAATATCTAACGAACAAATTAAAGAACAATTGAGTAAATTACAAACGAAGATTGAGTCTTTGGAGACTGTAAAAGAGGTTCAAGATAAGATTATTTCAACGAAGGATAGTCAAATATCATTCTTGAATGATTCAATTGCTAATATGTGGCAACCAATTGCAATCGTTGCTGCAATAGCAGGGTTAGTAATTACAGGTGCCTTTGCTTATGTTTCTATTTTGCATCATCAAGCTAAAAAGAAGAGGAAGGAAGTTGAAGAACTAATACAACAATCTCATTCTATATCAACAGTAGCTCAAGAAAGATTAGAAGAATTAGAAGAAAAACAAAAAGAACTTAATAAATTATCCTCTTCTCTTGCAAATAATCAAAAAGTAGATATAACACTTAACAATATAAAATTCACATTAGATTTTATAAACAAATCCCTAATGACTTTATACTCTAACACATATGATACATATTTAAGTGAACCTACAGAACAACAAGAGGAATATTCTAGATTCAAAAATAATTACGAACGTTTAGGACAGCAATATATAAAAGTATCATTGAATTTTAATACAAAAATAATAAGTGGAGAGAGTGCAAACCAACAAGATATCGAAGTGATTAACAACTTAGAAAATAAATGTGTTGAACTAAAAAATAAAATATATGCTTACCTAGAAAATCTATAACAAAATATAGATTTTGTTCACTTTTACGATACATTTATGAAACATTCATATGTTACGTTATACAAGTCCTTTTTTGAATCATTTTCATTCTGTCAAAAAGTCCTAGCCCCTCTAGGACTTTTTACGTTTAAATAAAGACGTATACCAGATTTCTCAATGTACAAAACAACTTAACATGGTAAAGTAATATTTGGATTGGCGTCCAATACATATTATTAAAATTAAAGTGGTTCAAGTCGGAGGAAGGCACCTTAGGGTGTCTTTTTTTATCTTATTAATCAAAAAAAAGAACCTCATTATGAGGTTCTTTTTCATTAACTACTGTAATTTCTTCCTTCATATTTACCAATGAATTTACCGCAATTCTTAGAATATTCATACCCTTTAAAGTACCAGGTAATTTTAGTGTTCTTATCAGTAAATGTATTATCGAATATAGCACTAGATTGAACGATATATTGAGTAAACTTACCATTTACAGTCATAACTCCTGAATTAGTGCATTTATTATATTCACTCTCAATCCCCGCTGACGCTACACCAACCCCTCCTGTCAATACAATACCAGTCGCTAAAGCCCCTACTACTAATTTCTTGAACATAATAAATCCCCCTTAAATATTTTTTATAACTTGCACCTTAAATGTATCACTTTTGTTAATTTTGTAAATATTTTGAATTTGTAGAAATATTTATTTAAATTTTGTTAATATTGGTAATATACTTTATCAAATGGAAAATAGAGGAATCTATGATGGTATGTAATAATGCATGTTCATTCAGAAAAAAATCATGATAAAATCTAAGCACCTGATCTATTTTTTCAGTTATCTTAGAAACCTTACTTCTTATTTCCCCAAATGGGGGGCGCTTTATGGCGTCTTTTTTTATTATAATAGCCCCCAAGCATTCATATACTTGAGGGCTTATCAATTGAAAGGTAGAACTATTTGGAATTACTTAAATTAAGAACAAAGCGGGATTAATCCTAAACCAATTAATAAAGCTGCAGCAAACGCTGGAATTGGTACAGGAATCTGGATACCTTCTACAACTAAGAAGTATTGACCATCAACTACTTTAAAACATACTAATTGCATGGCGAATCCTCCCTTCTATTAGGATTAATACATCATATTCATAAAACTTAATATTGATATAGTTAAATAGTTTGTTTTTTTAAAAATTATAAAACATGATAAAATAATTATGATATGAAATATTGCTGATATATTTATCATTGTAAAAAATTATTACGATTGAAGTGGTTCAAAAAAGAAAAGGCGCCTTTTCTTTTTTGGCTAAACGCCTTTCCCACACTACATCTAAGTAATTACCATAAAAAAAGAAAGGCTCCTAAGGAGACCTTTCAATAGAATTTCATTACTCTGTAACACTATAAAATTAGTACCTCACTTAAGAAGTTTTAAAGGACAAGCTTGTTAAAGACGTTACAACACTTAAGTCGTCATTTAATGTAATTGAGAAACAAGCTATTAATGGTAATATTATAGCAATTGAGCCATCAGGATTAATTACTATACTTGGGCTAGATCCGCATTCTTCTCCACCGCTTACAACTGATTCTGCCCCACCCCCAGGAGTAATCGTAACCTTAAGACACACATCGATACAAATATCATTTACAGTCAATGCCATGAACTATCCCTCTCCCTAAAACAATTTATACATAAAATATGTAGTAAAAAGGGCTAATGACACAGGAAATTTCAAAAGAAAAGGTGCCTTAATTTGTATTTTCTTCATTTTCAAAAGGACCTGCTCAATTAACTCATAAATACATAAGGTAAAGTGAACCCATTAAAGTACATGGAATGAGCCCTAGTTTTACCCTCTGACTTAAAGGAGGAACTATTGTTATGGGATATGGTGGTACTTGCGGTGAAGACTGCGGTTTTGCTGGAGGATTTGCTTTATTAGTTGTATTGTTTATTTTATTAATCATTATTGGCTGTACTTGCTTCTGCTAAAAAACTATTGGAAAGGCACTCAAATTTGGGTGTCTTTTTCCTTGTTTATTATATCCATTACGTGCTCATTGATTTTTTATATACGTTTGATATAATTGTTGTAATAGTATTACAGTAATACCTTGTGTATATAATAAAAAGAAGAGATGCGCTAACATCTCTTCAAGTAACTGCTACCGCAAGGTGGTCGGTTGCTTAAACTTATTTTTTGCGTTTAGAACCGCCCTTTCGCTTGCCGGCATTTGGGGCGGTTCTTTTATTTCGTTTACTGCTAATCTTCTTCGCCAGCTCATTCGCATAAGCTGTTGCAAATACTGTAAGGAATACCTTAGCAGCGTCATACAATAAATTAAATAAAGAATCCATTCGGTCACCTCCTTTCTCTCTAGAATCAGAGAAAGGATAGCAACCTCCCGCCCTCACAATATACAGTTACATACAGTCTATCACACAATTTTATTAGAGGAAATATCATTGGAATAATCTCAAATTACATCGAGCTAAAAATAGAATATAGATTTTTTCACTTTTACGATACATTTATGAAATATTCATATGTTACATTATATAAGTCCTTTTTGGATCATATTCATTCTGTCAAAAAGTCCTAGTCCCCGCTAGGGCTTTTTGCGTTTAAATAAAAGATTATAGCCTCTTTCTCAATATATAAAATAATATTTGGATGGGAGTACAATACATCGCTTCTTCTAAATGGTACAATTAGGAGAAAGGGGTGGAAGAATATGTATGATTACAAATTTGTGAAAGTCGAAATTGATGGATGGAAAGGGCAACCCAAAGAAGATTATAAGCGTATTATTATAGAACATGCTGAGGATGGTTGGGAATTTG
>Ga0209463_1002274_pt1 | contig 10734 bp, 11 predicted proteins | sample AgamicMgSfrz_FD_187169 | JGI IMG/M metagenome (GOLD analysis project Ga0209463, IMG submission 187169) | Agave microbial communities from Guanajuato, Mexico - Mg.Sf.rz (SPAdes) (version 2) | ecosystem: Host-associated > Plants > Phyllosphere > Phylloplane/Leaf | place: Guanajuato, Mexico... | reverse complement strand
CACTTCATACCAATATTCTTCTTCTAGCGGCATGGTTAATCGTTTTTCTGTATCTTTTTCCGTCTGTTCTTTTTTCCATACACTTCCTATTACCCATTTTTTCCCTTTTACTAGAAGCACATTTCCTTGTTTTTTAGGGTGCAATGAAAAATCAGATGTAAATGTTTCATGAAATTGTTTTAATTGCTGCGATTTTTCACGTTCTAGTCCTTCGTTATGTTTTGCTTTTCTTACGATTTTTTTACCACTTTGAATATCCTCATATTCTTTTTCATTCACAAACATGGAAAGGGTTTGTTCAACGATCAACATATATACATCAAATAAGGATTGACAGTAATCACATTCTGTTTTTGTTGTTAACATTTCTTCATCACTTAAAATAGAATCACCTAATAAATACAATTTTTCTGATTGTTCATCTTCCATCATAAAACGTGTTTCAAGTTGACAATGGGGACATGTAATATTTCCAAAAATATTCATCTTTTTCCGTTAAAAAACACATGTTTTTTAACGGTTTCACCTCCTTTTATTTGGTCCAATTTCTCATGATCATTTTTTCTATCATTCGTTTCCCTCGAATAGTCCATGGTTCATGACCAGGTATTGGTTTTACAAGCGCAGTTTGAACACCTAAATTACTCCCGCACCACATATCGGTAAAAAGTTGATCACCTAAAAAAAGAGTCGTATTCGGTTCCAACCCTTTTTGGAATAGTTCTTTTTCAATTTTTTTACTAGAAGGTTTTCCGCAATTTGCATATCCGACCAATTGATATTTTTCTAAAAACGTTTTGACCCGTTTTTCATGATTATTCGATACAATAATGAGCGCAACATGTTGTTCTTCTAACATGGTTAACCATACTTGAAACGATTCGTCAGCATCTTTTCCATCAGGGGCAAGCGTACTATCTAAATCCGAAATAATAGTTTTAATGTTTTTTTCTTTTAACCATTCTGCTTTAATATGAGAAAAATGATCAAAAAAATAAGTAGGTTTTAATTTTTTCATTGGGCATCTCTCACCTTTCTTTTTTCTTTATTAAAAAAAGAAAGATAGTCCTTATAAAAAACAAAAAAAATCGAAGAAGTCTTCGATTTAAAAAAGTATTTTGACTCGATTTTTATGCATCAGGGAAAATAAAAAATCCCGCGATTCATGATAGCTCGGAAATGTTTTATATTGAATATGATTTGAAAAATTATGACGGACAATCCACTTTTTACTACTTCTGTCAATCCTAGCAAAATATTGTTTATATGAATAACTCACCACAGGTCCGTCATTCTGTTTTCGCTTCAAAATAGCTGGATAAAAGTTGAAATCTTCTTGGAAATTCCACATGCACATCCCCCTATTTAGTCAACGGCAAAAAAAGACGCTTACTTAGCGTCTTTTTTTAATAATTTTAAAGCTTTGGCAATATTAGCAAAGGAAGCTTTTCCATAAATCAGCACGCCTCCGCGATAGACTTTAGCGCCTAGGTAAGCAAACAAAGCAATACTTATTAGTAAAATAACAATACATAGCGCAATTTGCCAAAATGGAAGTGTTAAAAGCGATACACGCAAAAACATAAGCATAGGTGCAAAAAATGGAACATATGACAAAATCATAATTGCTTTAGATGTTGGATCAACAAATGCAGCAATTGACAAAGCAAAGCCAATGATTAAGACAATGTTAATGGGCGAAATGATTTGATAAACATCTTCAATTCGACTTACAAGCGATCCAAACATAGCTAAAATCATTGCATAAAGAAAATAACCTAACGTAAAAAAGACTATTCCATAGACAAATGTACTTGTTGGTACTTCTTTTAACGTATCAAGATGATTAAGAGCTGAATAGCTTCCTGATAAAAAGAAAAATGCATATTGTGTAATCCCCAGAAGGGCTAAACCAAATATTTTTCCAAACATTTGTTGTGTCGCGGGCACACTTGATACAAGCACTTCCATAACACGGGATGATTTTTCGCTTGCTACTTCCGTTGCAATCATATTTCCATAAAACACAACGGTCGCGTAGATTAAAAAGAGTGTTCCCATCACAATTACAAGCGAATGCTTGATTTGTTTATCGCTATGAGATGTTTTGACTAATGTTTCTTTTTCAAGAACAAACGGTCGGTTGATTTGATTAAATTTTTCAGGATCCACATGCAATTGATAAATCGCTTCTTTTTGTTTAACCATTTGAAGAATATGTTCTAATTCGAACAATAAACTTTGTTGAGACATTTCATTTGCTTTATAGGTACCTGTTAAAAAATCTTTTTTATTTTGTTTTAACACTAAATATGCTTGAATATCATGATTTTTAATATGTTCTTTTGCTTCTTCTTCGTTTGAATACGAAACAATCGTTATTTTTTTCTTTTCCTGTTTAATTTCATTTTTTACATAGCCTTCAATTCTTGAAGAATCGGCAACAACACCTATTTTTTTCACATCTTCTTGTTCACTTTTTGAAAAAAACGTTCCTACATTACTCATAACAAAAATTAATAGCATCGTAATAATAGTAGAAATTAAAAATGCTTTTGATGTTAAATGTTTTTTATACGTATGCCATAAAACAATCCAAAACTTAGTCATGAACTTCACCTACTTTTTGAATAAAAATTTCATTTAATGTGGGTTCTTCTAGTTCAAATTTTCGAATAAATCCTTTTTTCATTGCTTCTTTCACAATTTCTTGTGAATCTTGTTCATTTTTTAATTTAATTCTTACACCGTATGGCGTTTTTTCATAAGAGAGAACATCATTTCGATTCTCCAAAAACGCAAGATCTTCTTCTGTATAAAGTACTATTACTTTTTTTCCATATTTTTGTTTTATTTCTCTTATTCTTCCTTTTTCTATTGCTTTTCCTTGTTTAAACATGGCTATTTGTTGACACATTTCTTCTACATGTTCCATTCGATGACTCGAAAATAAAATCGTCGTTCCTTTTGCATTCACTTCTGCGACCGCCGATTTCAATAATTCAACATTAATAGGATCAAGACCTGAAAAAGGTTCATCCAAAATCAATAATTCTGGTTCGTGCAAAACAGAATAAATAAATTGAATTTTTTGTTGATTTCCCTTGGATAATTCCCCTGCTTTTTTATGTTTGTATTGCGTAATATGAAAACGATCTAACCAATAATCGATTTTTGGTAAAATATCTTGTTTTTTCATTCCTCGCAAACGTGCAAAATAAAGAAGTTGTTCTTTTACTGTTAATTTTGGATATAATCCTCTTTCTTCTGGAAGATAACCAATTAATCCACTTGTTTCATAATTAATTTTTTCACCGTTCCAAGTAATAGCACCATCTGTTGGATCTAATAATCCTAAAATCATGCGAAATGTGGTTGTTTTCCCCGCTCCATTTGCTCCAACAATCCCAAAAACTTCTCCTTTCTCGACTTGAAGGGATAAATCATTTACCGCTGTAAAATCTCCAAATTTTTTTGTGACATGTTCGATCTTTAACATGCATACACCCCCTGTTTCTTCCTTTTAATTCCTTTTGAAAGAAAAGCAAGTATTTGTTTTGTTTTTGTGTATAGGAGAACGTTTGAAAAAATCGAATCGTATAAACGATAGGAGGCGATACATGTGGAAAAAATTGCGTGGATCACAGATAGCACAGCAGGACTTACAGATGAAGAAAAAAAGAACCATTCTCTTTTTGTCATTCCTCTTCAAATTACGTTCGGAGATCAAACGTTTTTTGAACAAGAGACATTATCAACAGAGCATTTTTATGAAAAATTACAAGAATCCGACACAACACCTACAACTTCCCAACCTTCTCTTGGGTCATTAGTAGCACTTTATGAAAAAATTAAAGCAAAAGGCTATGAAAAAGCCATTGCCGTTTATTTATCTGATAAATTAAGTGGAACCATTTCCACAAGTAAAATGGCAGCCGAAATGGCGGGTATTGACGTTGAAGTGGTCGATTCTCGTTTAACTTCTTTTCCTATGAAACAGTTAGTATTGACAGGCATACAACTTCAAAAAGAAGGGAAGTTATTTAAAGAAATTGCTGAACAACTACGTTCATTAACGAATGGAATGGGTGTGTATTTAGCGGTTGGAAATTTAGAGCAATTACATCGGGGCGGTCGTCTTTCAGGTTCGCAAGCGATCATCGGTAATTTACTACAAATTAAGCCTATTTTAACTTTTTACGATGGAACATTATTGGTTCATGAAAAAGTGCGAACAGCCAAAAAAGCAAAAGTGCGAATCCTTCATCTATTTGACGAAGTTAAAACTACTCATGCATTAGAGGAATTAAGTGTAGCGGTCGTGCATACAGATAGCGAAGAAGAAGCGAATTTTTTATATGATAAATTAAAAGAAAACTATCCTGATTTAGATGTTCATGTCCAAGAAATTGGTCCTACTATTGCTACTCATGTAGGAAAAGGAACATTAGGCATTTGTTGGTTTACAAAAAAATAGAAGTCACGTGACTTCTATTTTTTCTTTTATTTTTTTTGGTAATTTTCTCATGATATACTCAGATAATTTAACGGTACCATATGCAAATAATAATCCTCCAATTACATCAACTACCCAATGAATTTCCAAATACATCGTGGAGTAAATAATTAAAATGGAATAAATAATTTTTGCCCATTTAAATAACGCGTCTTTTTCTTTTAACGAAACCAAAAGTACAGCAAATGCAATGGACGTGTGCATGCTCGGAAAACAGTTATGTACAATATATAAAACCCCAGGATAATGAAGCCCTCGTTCAAGTCCATCAGGGTGGTGATTTACATACCACACTTCATTCACATCAAAAAGAGTATAAAAAGGAACAATTAAAGGGAACTGGAGAAAAAATGTAGCCAATATATATTGAATCATTTTTTTTGCATTTTTAGCAAAAAAACTTCTCATAATACAAAACGTTACACTGACCGCAAATCCATATCCATAACACCATTGCATCAATTCGGTCAACCATTCTGGTTGATAGAACCGTGTAAACGCTGCATCATTAAACGGAATAGTGTTCATGAAGTGATCCAATGCAAAAGGATGGGGATTTGTTTTTACCTCCCAATTTTCTAACGCTGTCCATGCTTGGTATTGAATTGAATTGCTTATTAATGAAAATGCATAAATGGTTAAACCTATCGGTAAAAATTTTTTCCACGACATATCTACTTGATCTTGTTTATATCGACTAAATAATAGTAAAGCAAATAAAAATAAAGAAATTTTTCCATGTTGATATGGTATTAGTGCAATTATTATGACACTATAGATTAATAAACCTATTATTTTTGCATAAATCATTTATTCATCTCCTTTTTTATTCAAGTACTTTTTTTATCCATTCTTTTGCTTTTGAATGGTAAAGTAATTCTGAATGATTTAAAAATAAAATTTCTTTTTGTTTTAACTGTGTTGATTTTTTTAACATCGGTTCTACTTCCAAGACACTTTTAACAAACACTAATCCATCGCTTGGTCCATCCGTTTCTCCTACCATAAAATAATTAAACATATTATTTTTTCCAGCTAATACGAACACAGCAATTTCTTGATGAATTTGTTTTTTTTGTAAATGTTCCATCAAATTTCCGCCTTCGGCAATTGCGCGGTCGATTCCTCTTGAATGCAAATAGACATTTTGCCCACCGTAATAAAGGGTTTTATCATTTCGGATAGAGTATATTTCATCCCATTTCATCAACATTTGCTGTTGTCCTTTGAATACTCCTCCATCATTATAAATCGAACGATCCGTTGTATCGACATACCTTCCGTTTACAAGAAGGGAGTCACAGGCAAGCGGCGCACTCATATTTTTTGTGAAGATAAACCAATTTGGCATACTATGACGAAAACTAAAATCAATTCCTTTATTAGGTGTTCCTATCATAATATATTTATCGACATTTTCTATATAAGGGACATCATATTCCTCGCCCATATTAGATAGATACATCCGAACAGGTACTCCGCCTTTACTATGTGCAACAATGTCCACTTTTTCACATTTTGTCAACTCTTGAATGCGCAAAAGTGCATTTGAGACTTGAATCATTTGTTGATAATTATCTCCATGCGCGTGCGCAAAGGTAATAGCAAATACGTCATATCCTTCTTGAATTAATAACGAAGCGATTCCTTTTTCTCTTTGCCTTCCTTCGACCCAAGCCATATTTCCATCATGGCTAGCTCCGTGAACAAGCAAAATAGGATTTTTCTTGGAAGAACGAACGGGAGATAAATGATAATGAAGAAGAAAAAGCGACGAACAAGGTTCTTGTTCACCAAACATCGTTATCACTTCTTGATTTCGTTTAAAAAGCGCAGAAATATATGGTTCTGGACACAAGTATCCATTGATTCCTTTTATTTTTTCTACACATTTCCATGTAGGGGAATATGTAAATGTTTCTTCTATTTGATATGACTTGTTTTCCATTTTTATCCTTCCTCCTTTTTTTCTTAATTGTGTTTAAAAGAAAAAGATACCTCTTTTCATGCTTACATTATATTTATTCTAATTTGTTATAGTTTCGTAACATAGTTGTAACTCAATGAAAATATCACTCTCTTATTCCTTATGTTATTATAGATGTATAGAAAATACATCTTTGGGGGACATAACATATGAAAACAACATCTTTGAAAAAATGGATTGTAGGGGTAGCAGCTGCATGTACGTTTTTTTCGGTCGGTTCATTTGCAGACGCTTCAACTACTTATCAAGTAAAACAAGGAGACACGCTTTGGAAATTAGCCAATACATATAGTATTCCGTTACTTGATTTAAAAAAAGCAAATGCATTACAAAACAATTCGCTTTATGCAGGGAAAAACATTACGATTCCTTCTTCTCCTTTCACTACTTCCGAGCAAGATTTATTAGCACGTCTTGTATCAGCAGAAGCAAAAGGCGAACCTTATGCAGGAAAAGTAGCAGTCGCAACAGTTGTATTAAATCGAGTAGATTCAAAAGATTTCCCAAACACCCTTTCAGGCGTCATTAATGAAGTTTCAAACGGTCATTACGCGTTCACGCCTGTACAAAATGGAACAATTAAACAAGTGGCAACAGCTGAATCAAAACGTGCAGCAAAAGAAGCCATTGCATTAAAAGGCATGAGCAAAGGGTCACTGTTTTTTTACAACCCAAAAACCTCAACAAGCAAATGGATTACTTCTCGTCAAACAGTTGTCACAATCGGTCAACATGTATTTGCAAAATAAAAAACATCCCTTTTGGGGATGTTTTTTATTTTGTGTGAATTGTATAATAGAACTACTTATTATACAAACGAAAGAAGGAATATGATGAATATCAAAAACATGATGTTTTCTCTTGATCAACTGATCGAAAGTCAAGAAACATTTAAAAAAAATCCTATTTCATTTTTTCCAATCGATGTTTCATCTTTTCATTTAACCTACAGTTTTAAAATTATGATCGAATCAGTTGATTGTTTATTAGACCGCTTTCCATTTTTTTCTTTTATGCAACCTCGTTTTCATCTTATTTTCCCTTTTTCAGCAAGCAAACATTCATTTATATCTACTTCAGATAAAATACTTGCTGTCAATACCGTGATGACTTTTTTGGAACAGTTAAAAATAAATGATGAACAATTTGAAGAGCTTTTTTTATCCCACGTAGGTCGAAAGAAAAGCCGCGTTAAATATATTGCAGAAGGAACTAAAAAAACACTTTTACTTACTAACGAAACAGAAAAACAGGTCTTTTCTTTATATGCATCTATTTTTCGTCTTCATTTAGAAGCCTATTTCGGATTAATAACAGAAGATATGAAACTAATTAATAGCATTCCATTTATTTTCGAGCTTTTTAATTTAAACGGAACAAAAGCTGAACAAAAAAATATAAATCGATTTTTCAAAATTGCAATTGATGAACAATATAGCACTGAAACAAGAACGATTCTTCAACGCATGTTTCATAACTATTATCAAGAAAAAAATCTTTCTTTTCTTCACGGAAATCCAAAATTATCTTTTGATGAATTCCAATCGTATTCTTTTTTACTCAATAAAACGCAAATTCAAAACCTTTGTAAACATTTTCTAAAAAAAGAAGAAAAATCAATTCAAACGTGGACATACCGAGCGAAAGCACAAAAGTCATTTAATCCAAAGTTTATGAAAGAATTAACATATGCAAAACAAAAATTGGAAAAAATAAACAATATTTTAATGTCGATTTCTTAAATCGGCTTTTTTTATGCTAAAATAAAGATATGGTTTATAAAAATAAAAAGAAAGAAGGATGATTATGGAACAGATCATGGAACGAATTGAAGCATTACTTCAACTAGAAAATCAGAAAAAAGAAGAAGAAGAGCGAGCACTTCGCGAAAAAGAAGAGGAAGAAAAAGCAAAGCGTTTAGCGGTTCCGTTTGTATTTAGCGAAGAAATGATTAAAAAAAAAGAAATCTTTTCGACTGTTTTTGGTTTGGTCCGAGGATTTATTGAAATGTATGAAGATCGATTTTATTATTTTTTTCGTTGTTTTTCATTTTCAAGCGAAGAGTGGGAGCGCATGTCTCGAGAAGAGAAAGAACAAGCAAGAGATATCATTTTACATTATATTGAGCATCATACCTTAACGGATGATGAATTTAATCAACTTTTCACATCTCATTACGGACGAGAAAAAAATCGAATTCGGTATGTAGCGCATAATAATTTTCCTCCTTGTGTTCTTTCACTTGAAGACGAAAAAACAATTTTTTCTCATTATATTCAAATGTATGAATCATTATTTAATGCATTTATTGATAATAAAACAATGGATGAATCATTGTTAATCGAAAATATTCAACGTTCATTACGTTTATTGGAATATACAGGACTAAATTTTTATAAAAAACCATTTACGTATCTTCGAGATCTTGTACGTTATTCAAAAAACGAAGAAACAGTCGAAAAAATAAAAAAATGGGCAAAAAAATGGTACCAAGAAACAAATCAAACATTCGTTCATCAACCTGAACAATACGATTTTGAACAATTAAAAAAATGTTTATACGTATTAAATCCTTCTCAAGCGAATGAATTAAAAGAATCGTTTATGTCTCGGTTTCAAAAACAGCTTCATGACTATGAGCGAAACGCCCATCGTTCCTCTGATTACAGCGAGAAAAAACATAAAAAACTAAGCAGTATGAAACATATTTTAGAAACGTTAGAAGGACTGGCATAATGTCAGTTCTTTTTTTATAGTATAAATGAGGAGGTGATTATATGCGCATTTTTCATATAGGGGACGCCTTTTATCACAAAGATAACCCTTTACAAATTGCGATTATTCAGTTCGTTTCTTCTTTTCCAGATTCTTTTGGGCGATATTTTTATGTGTTACAAATCGAAAAAAATAATCAATATGTAGGTACTTGCACAGAACATTACGAAATAGGGATTCATTCTTCACTAAATGACGAGTGGGTTCCTATAAATTCTTCATTTAAACAAATTGTCTAAAAAAATAAGTTGCTTAAAGCAACTTATTTTTTATCTTCTTTAAACAAGAATAGTTGTTTTTGAAAATGAGCAAGCGCTTCTCGTTGTTCATTTTGGATATTTTCCTACAAAGATAGCCGAATCGTATTCGGCTATCCACTAATTAAAAAGTCATTTAATCTATTTGTTTGTTTTACTTGATCTATAAATGAAGGCAATTTATGTCCATTTCCTTTTGTTAAAGGTTCTATTTGTCTAATTTTTCTAATTCTATATCCTTGCTGCACTTTATAATCAGGAGCAAAATAATACGCTTGTATGCAACAAGTGAAATTAATCATCGCATCCAATTCAATTTTTTCTATATTTATTTTTTTATTAATCCGAAACCAAGCGTGATCAACTGTTTCTGTTTGATGTCCATCAGAAAGCACAAGATCCGTTAACAGTACAGTTATCATCTTTTTTTCTTGATTATTACACAAACTAAATTTTTTAATGATTCCTTTTCCTTTTATTCTTCCTTTGAATATCGCTAAATTTTCTCGTTTCATATTTTTCCTCTCCTTTCTTTTTTTCATTATAGCAAAAAAACGCTCACGTTGAGCGTTTTTATACATATTGTTCAATGTACTCTCGTTCTTTTGCAAAAATAGGTGTTTGTTCATCCACTTTCCATATATTTCGAAGAACCTGGATCGTTTCTCCTTGATACACAACGGTTTTCGGTTCTTTTGTTTTGACAATCGCGACGCCTCGTTGTTGCCAAATCGGAAGTTCATCCCAAATAATATTTTTTTCTTTTTCTAAACGTTCTTTTAATTGTAAACCATTTAATCCATTTAATGATTTTGCTGAAAAATTCGCTTGCGCAACCATCGATACGCTATTTTTAATTGCATCTTTTTGTCTCCAAACAAAATTGCTGATTACTTCTTCTTTTGGAAGTGAAAATGCACGTGCATCAAATTCCGCCCACGCTTTTTTTGTTAAAAATGTGTTAGCAATCTCAGTTGAAGAAAGACCTTCTTTTTCCATATCTTTTAGCAACCGTTCCATCATGACTTGATTAAATCGTTTAGTTGCTTTTGATGCGATAACACTTTCCAATTTTGATTTATTGTTGTTGTAATAAGGTTCTGACACTTCATTTTCATAACTGTTTAAAAACAACGTGATTTCATCGCTTTGCGTATAAGCAATTTTAGTACCTGTTACCGTTTTACATAAATAAATGG